>Ga0272448_1000064_pt1 | contig 149253 bp, 115 predicted proteins | sample YNPCB0191_FD_202220 | JGI IMG/M metagenome (GOLD analysis project Ga0272448, IMG submission 202220) | Hot spring sediment microbial communities from Yellowstone National Park, WY, United States - YNP-CB-019-1 | ecosystem: Environmental > Aquatic > Thermal springs > Hot (42-90C) > Sediment... | reverse complement strand
GCCAAGACCCTCGACGCCCTCCTGGCGCGGCGCCCACCTACTGCGTCCACCTTGTACGATCGCTGGATCCAAGCGCTGGCCGCCCAGTGGGCCGAGGAGGCTCTTGACGGCATGTCCCAGAATGGCCGAGCCTTGTGGCGCGCCAAACGGCTCCAGACCGGGCTGGCCTCCTGGGCCACGTTGCGCCATGTCACGGTGCTGGTAAGTGAACGCTCGGCGGCCCAGTGCGGCGAGATGGGCGCCGAACCCATCGTGCTGCGCCCGCCGCGCGGCGCGGTCGAGCCGGATCCCCCTACTTTCGCGGCCATCGCGGCGCTTTTCGATGAGGCCGTGCGCCTGGTTTCCTCCTGGCCCGAGTTGCCCGGCGCCGCGCCGGACGAGCAGGCGGCCGGCGAGTCGCTCAAGCAAGGCATTATCCGCCGCCTGAAGGAGACCGCCGCCAAGGCGCGCCGCTTTGAGTCCATCGCCGCACGGCAGCTTCGCGCGGAACCTCTCAACAGCGAAGATTACGAAGAGATCCTTTATGTGGGGCGCGTGGCGGAACACAATTTCCTGGTATTCAAGAGCCTGGCGAACAAAGAGCTGGCGCTCTCGAACCCTGACCCCATCCCCAAAATAGTGGATGTGGCCGGCGGCGGGCCGTATCGCGTTCCGTACCTACTGGCGGCCGTCGGGCGCCCGCTTGAATGGGATCACATGCTCCCATTCTTCGGCCGGCGGCAGATCGTCAAAGGCACGACCTACTCCTACTACGAATTGGTCTCCGACAGGCTGCTGGACGACACCCAGTGGCTCGAGCGGCTCCCAACCGAGCCGCGTCCCCGTTGGATCGCGCCCTTTGTTTCCGATTCCACGCTGTCATGCCCGCCGCGCGATCCATTTTAGGTCTGGCCCTGGGCGTCGCTTTCGCCTCCGAGAGCCCCGAGGTGCGGCTGCTGTTGACCGGCGATGTCTTGCTGGACCGCGGAGTGCGCCTGGAAATCGAGCGCACCGCACGCTCGCCTTGGGAAGACCTCCGCTCGCTGTTTCGCAACGCCGATCTGGTGATTGGCAACCTGGAGGGCGCCATCGGCGCGAGAGAAGACTGCCTGCCTGATAGAGCGCCGTGCTTCGCTGCTTCGCCTTCCACCCTCAGGCTGCTGAAGCAAGCGGGTTTCAAGGCCATGGGTCTGGCAAACAACCACGCCGGAGACCTTGGTCCGGAAGGTTTCCGGTTCTCACAAGAGGCGCTCCGGCAAGCGGGCATAACCCCTCTAAGTTGGGAGGAATCGCCGCAGTTCTTGCCCGTCGGACGTATCACCGTTGCGCTCGTGACTGTAGCCCAGGCAGGAGACCACGACGTGGTCGAAACCCCGCCCGCCCTGCTGCGGCGAAAGCTGCGCCTTGCGCGTCGGCTGGCGGACCTGGTCGTGGTTTACATCCACTGGGGCCGGGAGCTACAGGATTGGCCAAGCGACGAGCAGCGCCAGACCGCACGCCGTCTCATCCGCGACGGCGCGGATGTGGTTGTCGGACACCACCCGCACGTGGTCCAGCCGCCGGAATGCGTTTCGGGCAAGCCGGTGTTCTATTCGCTGGGCAATCACGTCTTCGACCAGAAGTACCCTGCCACCAAGCAAGGTCTCATCGCTGAGCTGCGAATTTCAGGCCGCCTGTTGCGCGCCGGCGCGCCGGCCACCCGCACGCCGCCCCACTCTAGCTTCCCGCAACTGGCCGGACGCGATCGGCGCCTCGAGGCGCTTCTCTCCGCCTGTCCGGTAGAGCTGCCGCAGCCGATGAGCGTTGCCGGATGGCGACTGCGCGGCGCGTCCAGCGCGCGCGGCATCGCGATCGGAGCCGAGAATGAGCGCGGGATCGCATGGCGTTCGCCGCCTTTGCCGCTGGTCGCGGTTGACGCCGGACCGCTCGGGGGCAACGACGGCCCGGAGTTGCTGCTGACCTTGGAGCGGCGTCATTCAAGCCTGGACAACGAGATCGCTCCCCGTCCCTACGTCTACCAGCTCGGCCCGCGCGGGCTGGTCCCCCGCTGGCGCGGCACCGCGCTGGCCTGGCCGCTGTTGGACGCCGTGCTGCTGGACGGAACCGTACTCTGCGCTCTGCATCGCGGGGATTCGTTTCTAGTGATCCATCCCAACGCCCCGCCCACCCGCATCGCCGCCTATCGCTGGAACGGCTTCGGCTTTTCGGGCCTTCCGGACGCCGCACTGGAGGCGCGCTGCGCGGCGTTGTTCGAGCCAGTACCCTGATCTGAGTGATGGGCCGCGCTCGCTCGTCAGCCCCGCTTCAGGGCCTCCCGAATCCTCGCCGGCGTCATGGGCAACTGTAACAACCTAACCCCCGCCGCATCATATATCGCGTTGGCCAGGACCGCGCCCATGTTCACTATCGGCGGCTCGCCGCAACCCGACGCCGGTGCTTCCGGGTTGTCAATAAGCACAGTCTCGATGCGCGGCATCCAGGAAAAGCGCGGGATCTGATAGGTGTCGAAGTTGCGATCCAGTAGCTCTCCGTTGCGGAAGCGGACTTCCTCACTAAGCGCGTATCCCATGCCCATCATGATGCTGCCTTCCATCTGCTGCCGCGATCCGTCGGGGTTGACGATCAGGCCCTGGTCCTGGGCGCACACCACGCGCTTGACCGCGACGCGCCCGCTGGTTTTCTCCACTGCCACCTCGGCCATCATCGCCACGTAAGTGCCCAGGTAAAGGGCGCAAGAGACGCCCACGCCGCGCCCGCTCGGCGCGCGCGCCGGCTTCCAGCCGAACTGTTTGGCCGCCGCTTCCAGCACGCGACGGATGCGAGCGTCGCTCAAGTGCCTCAGCCGGAACTCCACCGGATCAACGCCCACCCGCGCCGCCAGCGTGTCAATGTGCGACTCGCGCGCGAAAGTATTGGTGTTGACCGACGGCGCGCGCCAGGGTCCCACCGCGAACGGATGCATTCCGGCAGGATTGCCGCCGCCCCATCCGCCTGCGGATCGCGTGCGCTGATGCGGCACATCGTAGAATTGCCGCGCCTCGCGATCGCCCGCACCGTAAACGTCGAATTCCCAGACGACCATCCGCCCGTTTGCATCCAGGCCCGCCCGCACCCGGACCACCGCAGCCGGGCGGAACGTGTCATAGAAGAACTCCTCCGCGCGGTCCCAAACCACCTGCACGGGCCGGCCGGCGATGCGCGCCAGCCGGGCGGCCTCGATAGCCTGCCGCGAGGCGCTCTTGCCGCCAAAGCCCCCGCCCACGTAAGTAGTGATCACACGCACACTCTCTGCCGGCAGGGAAAGCGCTTGCGCAAGCTGCTGCTTCAGTGGGAACGGGGTTTGCGTCCCGGCCCATACGGTCAGCTTGCCGCCTTCGATTTGAGCGGTCGCGGAATGCGTCTCCAGGGCCGCGTGCGCTACGTAGCTGTTCAGATACCGGGACTCGATGATGGTTGCAGCCAGCTTCGCGCCCTCGCTCAGGTCGCCCGCCTCATGCACCACACGCAGCGGCGGCGCGGTCTTGAGCAGATGATCGAAGATGTTCGCGTCGTCCACGCCGGAGGGCGCGCCTTCCCAGCGCGCCTTCACCAGCTCAAGCGCGCGTTCGGCTACATCCCGGTGCTCGTGCAGAACCGCGATCAAATCTCCCTCACGAACCACCCGCACGCCGGCGATTTTCTCAGCGGCGGAAGTGTCGGCTTCTTTAAGGGCTGCACCGTGCGCCGGCGGGCGCAAGATCCGCGCGTGCAGCATGCCGGGCAGCCGGACGTCGCCGGCGTATACCGCCCGGCCGGTGACCTTTTCCAGGGCGTCCTTGCGGCGCGGCGACTGGCCGATGATGCTGAGCAGGCGCGGCTGCTTCACCGCCGCCTTCTCCGCTCGCCGCTCGATACGCTTGCCGGCCACCAGCTCTCCGTAGCTGACGCCTCGCTTGGTGGCCGGGTCTGTGACCACGCCGGCCTTGACCTGAAGCCGCTCCGGCGGGGCTTGGAGCCGCTCGCCGGCCATTTGCAAGAGCACTGCGCGCGCCTGGGCGGCGGCGGTACGCAGCACCGGCCCGAACTGCCGGATGCTCAGCGAGCCGAAAGTGCCCATATCCCAGGGGCACAGATCCGTGTCTCCCATCACCATGTCCACCGCATCCAGCGCCACGTCGAGTTCCTCGGCAAGAAGCTGCGCCAGCGCGGTCTTGGAGCCCTGCCCGAGTTCCACTTTGCCCACGTAGCAAGTGACGCGCTCATCCGGCGCGATTCTCAGGTACGCGTTAAAGTCTTCCGGATAGCCCGGCCGGGCGGGCAGGCGCGCCGGTTCTTGGGCGAGCGTTTCCTCCAGCGGGATCAGAATGAACAGTCCGTGCGCGGCCAAGAAGTCGCGGCGAGTGAAGCGCAAGACATCGGGCTTCATCGCACACCTCGCCTGGCCGCTTCAGCGGCCTGCTGGATGGCCTCGACTATGCGTGGGTGCGAGCCGCACCGGCACAAATTATCGTCCATGCTGCGGACGATCTCTTCGCGCGTGGGACGCGGAGATTTCAGCAGCAGCGCGTAAGCGTTCATGATCATGCCCGGCGTGCAAAAGCCGCACTGGAAGGCGTGGCGCTCCAGAAAGGCGTTCTGGAGGGGATGCAAGCGCCCGTCGCGAGCAAGGCCTTCGATCGTGACGACTTGCTTGCCTTCCACTTGGGCCACCGGCGTGGCGCAGGAGCGAACCGCTTCACCGTTCACCACGACCGTGCAAGCTCCGCAGATCGCCTGGCCGCAGCCGAACTTGGTTCCGGTCAGACCCAGGTCCGAACGCAGCACCCACAGCAACATCCGCCGATCATCGGTGGTGAGCCGGACCGGTTTGCCGTTTAGAGTGAAAGCGATAGTTCGTTGCATGAGGCCTCCGGCAAAGCCATGCCACTGGCATGATACCGAAGGCCGCCGGCATAACGCGAGGCCCGAGTTCGTCTGGGGCGATTTGCAAGCCATTGATCGTCGCTCGTGGAAGGGCTTGCGCGGCGGCCAGAGAGGCGAGCAATCGCCGGCCGGCAGGCGCTGCCGCAGAGATTGGGCAAGAGCTCGTGATGGCGAAGCCCGAGTGTATAATACGGAATAGGCAGCCACCCTAGCTCAGCTGGCAGAGCGGCTGATTCGTAATCAGCAGGTCGCCGGTTCGATCCCGGCGGGTGGCTCCAGGCCCCGGAACACGGACATCGCCGCCGTCCGCCTCATCCACTAGCCTCGCCGCCCCGCTGTCGTTGGTGCGCCCAACCCGCCCGCATTGGGATGCTAGAATCAGAGGTTCGCACTGCCATGCCGTTACTGGAAAACCGGTTCGAGCGCAATGTGCTGGTCACCACTGTGGACTACGTCTTCAACTGGGCGCGCGAGTCCTCGCTGTGGCCGCTAACCTTCGGTCTGGCCTGCTGCGCCATTGAAATGATCGCCGCCAGCGCCTCGCGGTTCGACATCGCTCGCTTCGGCGCCGAAGTCTTCCGGCCCAGTCCCCGGCAGTCGGACCTGATGATAGTGGCCGGCACGGTGACGCTCAAGATGGCGCCGGTGCTGAAGCGCCTCTACGATCAAATGCCGGAACCCAAGTGGGTCCTCGCCATGGGATCTTGCGCCAGCGTCGGCGGACCGTTCAACACTTACGCCGTCTTGCAGGGCGTGGATAAGATCGTGCCGGTGGACGTTTATGTCGGAGGCTGCCCCCCGCGCCCCGAAAATCTCTTTTACGGGCTGCTGAAGCTTCAGGACAAAATTGATCAGATGACCACCTTGGGGCGCCGGCCGACCGAAGTCCGCCTGGACGAGACCATGCTTGAGAGCTTCAAGCGCAACGTGCGGATCGCCCAGATCCACAACCCCGCCTGAGAATCCGCTTGCCCCGGGCGCATGTTCTACCAGGATACCCAACGGGTCTACCGTAGCTCACTGCTTGAAGGGTTCAGTTGGCTTGAGCACGGCTTCGGCACGCGACAGGCGGGCGTCTGGGTCGGCGGACCGCTGGCGACGCTAAGGCAGGTCCACTCGGCCCATTGGCTGTACGCCCACGGGCGCACGGGCACGATCGGGGAGGCAGACGCGTTGATTTCCGACAGTCCCGGCCTGATGATCGGCGTCTGGACAGCCGACTGTCTGCCGGTGCTGATCGCCGATCCGACCCACAAGGTCGTGGCCGCCATCCACGCCGGCTGGCGCGGCCTGGCCGCCGGCATCGCCGGCGCCGTCATCGCCGGTATGCGCCGGCGCTTCGACAGCCGCCCCGAACAGTTGCTCGTGGCTGTCGGCCCGGGCATCTGCGGAGCCTGCTATGAAGTGGGGCCCGAGGTGGCGGCGCGCTTCGCGCCTTGGCTGCCGGAACTCGGCAGCGTGCAAGGTCGCCTCACGGTTGACCTGGCAGTGATCTTGACGCGCCAGTTGCTGGAAGCCGGGGTCGCCCGGCAATCCCTCGATCTGAGCCGCTTGTGCACCGCCTGCCGGCCCGATGAATTCTTCTCCTATCGCAAGGGATCAGGCCGGGGCCAGAGGATGCTTTCTGCTATCGGGTTGGCTCACCCCTGAGGCCCCAAAAACATTAAGGGCGCCGGCTGTCCACCGGCGCCCTGGACTGTGCTCCGATTGGCAGGCTCAGGCGGCATTCATGAGGATCTCTTCCAGGATCTCCATGGGCTCCTGCTCGTGCCGATCGGCGGCTTCCTGGCACTTTATGCAGAAGGGGGTCCATGGAACAGCGGCAAGTCGTTTCGGGCTTATCTCCTCCTCGCACCGCACGCATATGCCGTAGGTGCCTTCGTCCATCCGCGCCAGAGCGGCACGGATGTTTCGCAGCAATTGGGACTCGCGGTCCAGGTTACGTATGGCCAGCTCGCGTTCGGCGGCGCGCTGGACCTCGTCAATGGCGTCGGCGCTTTTCTCAATGGCGATCTCGTCGCGCCGGCGCAGAGTCTCGGCCAGTTCGGCGCGCTTGCGCTCCAGTATTTCGCGGTACTTCTTCAAGTCGCTATTCGTCATGGTGTTCCCCTCCCTTGCCCATCGGGAATTAGGCACGGATTGTATGAATGCTTGTTCATTTTATGGTCTTGCGTTCCAAAGCTCATATACGCAGATCTACACAAAAAAGTTGCATTAAATCTCAGCGGCCGCTGCTAAGATCCGCCCCCCCTCAGCGCAATCAAAGCTGCGGATGCCAACTCCACGCCCGTTCGCCCCTGCAATTCTCGTGCCTGGAATCCGGATCATCGCTCCAGCCAGCCTCAAATTCCCTATTAGACGCTATTATCGGCCGGAAGTTTCCGTTTTTCACCGAAACATTGTGGCCCGGAAACTGCCGCTGTAAACACCCACCTCGAAGTGGGTGAACAACATCACAATAGATGCGGGCGCCGCACACAGGTTTCAAAAATCGGCAGTCAAAGGTTAACCGTAGTTCATCTAACCGCAAACCGCACGAACGCCAACCCCAGCTCTCGCTCCTCCCCGCTCACCCTCAACGTACGGTCCACCTCGACTGCTATTTCTATGCTGGCCCGGCCCAAGGTTTGCCTCGGCAACTCGTACACCGCTGAGAACCTCGCGTTCGGCCGGCTGATCAGGACCGGCGCTAGCGCCCATCCATCCACCCTTACGCGCATCTCAACCGGACCCTCACGCACCCGCTCGGCAGGGCAAAATCCCTCCACATATAGTTTCTCCGCGGGACTTCGCGGCCCCCCCAACCGCAAAGTGGCCAGCTTGGCCGTCCAACGGTGACGCCCTTGAATCTGGTACCAACCCCGCCCGAGCTGGCGCGCGAAAATTGGCTCGCCGACATCTATTTGGCGCGGCTCTTCGGCGGGCCACCGAACGCGCGCCCAAGAAGCGTAGACAGGGGTTATGTTCCGCAGCCGGTCCATCTCGACCGCGTACACCACCAGCCGCCCTTCATCCAGGGCGCGGCGCGCCACTCCGGGAGGCAACACGAAACGCTCTACCTCCCCGTACTCCGGATGGGGCTCAATATCGGCCTCCGACCCAGGGGCCAGAAAGACCGAGTTCCTTCCCACAAGGCGAAACGGCTCGTCGAAAACCCCAGTCCAGAAAAGCTCGCTGCTAACCCCGACCAGCAGAATCACCTTGCCGGGGTGCAGTTGATTCGCCCGGGCTACACCTCGCACCAGGCCCCGCACCTCCCGGCTGCGGTAGTAGTTCCAGCGTGTGGCCGAGCGCGTCGCGGGCAACGCCACCGCCAGATGGACCGCCGCCAAGCCCAGCGCAACCGCCTTCCAACGCCAACCGGCGCTCAGGGCGGTGCTAATCGCGTAGCCCCCCAATGCGGCCAGCCCTAGCGTCGGCAGTGTGAGGTAGTACTCGCTGATGTGCTCCCGCAGCGGCAGCACGGGCGCGATTACTATGGGGAACCATGCCAGCAGGAACGCCGGCAAGCGATCCCCTTTTCGCCACCGGATCCAGGCAAAGCCCGCCAGCGCGGCGGTGACGGCCCCCGCCAGCCACCGAGCCAGCCACGCGGGCGCCAGGTACACCGCCGTCAAGGCCCAGCTCCAGTACGTGGCGAAAGTATCCAGCATGCGGGCGTCAAGGTACAGCCCATATGTACCTGCGCCGGCAGGCGGCGCCGCCCACCGGTGTAACGCGGCGTAAATGATCGCCGGGGGCCACAGCCATAGCGCCCGTCGCCAATACCCGCGAGCCGCAATAACCGTGTAGGCGCTCGCCAGCACGGGATACACAACCATCCATTCCTGGGCCCCGAACCCCGCCAGGTAGCTTATCCACTGCCAGATCCAATAGCGCCGCCGTCCGGTCTGAACATAGCGCACTAACAGATAAAAGCTCCCCAGCAGAAAACTGGCGCAGAGCGCCTGGTTATAGGCCGAGGTCCAGGTCATCACCTTCGCCAAGCCGCTGCCGCAAATCCACAACATTGCCGCCACCCAGCCGGCCAACCGCGACCCTGTGAGCCGCCAGGTCAGCCCGTTCAGCAGCGTCAGGTTGGCGAATTGGGTCAAGAACACCCAGATGCGGTAAGGCAGCGCATCCAGGCCGAACAGCGCGGAAAACAAAACGAAGAACAAACGCTCGCTCAACGGCCGGATGGTGCCCTGCGCGCGAGGCTCGAAAAGGATCCGAACGAAGTCCCGCCAGTTTTCGATTTCGAGCCTCAACCGCAACCACGCGAAATCGTCCTGGTAAAACCACGCCTTCAGGCCCAGCCAATACAGCAAAACACAGAACAGCGGCGGCGTCACCCAGTAAAGCGTTGCTGGCCAGCGATCTCTCAAGGCCTCAATCAACAGTCAACTATAGCATCGCGCCCGCCGGCCGCAGCAGCCTGCACGCGTCGTCGCCGCGCGATAATACCATTTTCGGAGGAATAGCCATCTCTCACCCGCTCAATAAATTAGCGCTCGCCGGCAACGCCAGGTCGGTCTGGTTTTGGGGCCTTCTTCTTTCTCTGCTATTCCTTGGTCAAGCTCTGTTGATCATGCCTTATGCGGGCATCCAGACCGACGAGGCCCTGTTTGCATCCGCAATCTATCAGCCCCGCAGCCCGGAGCTGTCAGTCACCGTGTTCAAGCGCAAGGTCCCTGTGATGGTGATGAGCTACTTGGGCTCGCTCAAGGCGTTGTTGTACTCGGTCTTATTCGGCTTATGGCCGCCCTCGATCGCCTCGGTACGCATCCCCGTGATCCTGGCCGGCGCGCTGACGGTCTGGCTGTTCTACAAGTTGCTGGCGAATACTCTGGGCCTTCGCGCAGCGGTCGCCGGCGCCCTGCTGCTGGCCACTGACACCACCTTTTTGCTCACCACCACCTTTGATTGGGGTCCGGTCGCCCTCCAACACCTGCTGTTACTGGCGGGACTGGTCCTGCTCATCCGGTTTCACCGCACGCGCGATCGCCGCGCGCTCGCGGGGGCTTTCTTGCTGTTCGGCCTGGGCCTGTGGGACAAGGCGATCTTCTTTTGGATGTTGAGCGCTCTCGCCGTGGCCGCGATGTTGGTTTTCAGGCGCGAGGTGCTCGGGGCCCTCAGCACGCGTCACCTGATCATTGCTTTGGCCGCTCTGATGCTGGGCGCGGCCCCCCTCATCACTTACAACCTCCGCCGACAAGGTGCGACCTTCCGCAACGCCTCCTACGACGTCAGTGACCTGTCCGGAAAGGCCCGCCTGTTGAAGAGCAGCCTGGAGGGCTCGTCTCTGTTCGGCTACCTTACGCGAGAAGACGACGGCCGCACCCGCGAAGAACCGCAGACGTTGATCGAGCGTTTCTCGGTCCTTGTGAGCGACGCGGCCCGGCGCCCTCGGACCAACTGGCTGATTCCGGCTGTGGCGATCTGCACGCTGCTAGTGCCCCTGTGGTGGCGAACCCCCGCCCGGCGCGCTATTCTGCTGGCCTTGACCGCCGCGTCTGTAGCCTGGGCGGAAATGGCCGTAACGCGAGACGCGGGAGGTTCCACGCATCATGTCGTTTTGCTGTGGCCTATGCCCCACCTGATCGCAGCGGCAGCCCTGGGCGAAGTTTCCCGGCAGCTTCGGCGGGCCGGCCTGTGGTTGTTGGCCGCAGCACTGGCGCTAGTGGCAGGACGCAACCTGCTGGTCACCAACGAGCACCTGGCCGAGTTCATACGTCACGGCGCCGGTCCGATGTGGACCGAGGCCGTACAGCCGCTGGCGGAAAGGCTCCGACAGGCCGGCGCGCCGCGCGTAGTGGTCACCGACTGGGGACTGCTGGACAGCCTGCGCCTGCTGGGTCGCGGCCGCCTGCCGCTCTATCAAGCCATTGACCTGGCCTCCAAAGAGTCCCTGGGCCAGGATGAGCAGGCAGCGCTGGCGTGGTTGCTCGCCTCACCGGATAACTTGTACGTAGGTCATACCCGCGAGAACGAGGCGGTGAGCGGCTCAGGCGATCGCCTGGCGCGGCACGCCGCCCAGGCCGGTCACCGCAAGCAGGTGCTCTGGGTCGTCCATGATCGCCATCATCGGCCGGTCTTCGAGATATTTTGCTTCCGGCCTACTTCGGCTCCAAACCCACCATCGTCACGATGACGCCCAGTTCGCGCTGATCCACCGGGCCGGGCGGCAGCGCCTTGTCCAGGGCGAAGGTTACCGTCACGCTGTCGCCCTGAAAGGCCTGCGCAGGCACGTCGCGCAAGTATTCGTGATCCCCGGCCTGCGGGAAAGTTTCCGGCGCCAGCTCCGTTCCGCCGGCCGTTGAGCGCAGGGTCAGCGGCCCCAGTTTACTTGCCACCGCCTCGGGCACATTCAGTTTGAGACGCAGCGTGGCGCCTTTCTGCGCCGCCGCCGCCGGAGCGCGCAACACGACGGAAAACTTCCGCGCAGTCCAGCGCCAACTGTTGCCTTCCGGCGCGTAAAATCCCTCGACCAACTGAAAGGAGCTCTTAGGGTCGGCCACCCACACCACCGCGGCCAACTCAGGCGACTGCTCAACGGTCACCCGCTCGATGGCTCTCTGCTCACGTTTGCATCCGCCTGCCGCAACCAGCATCGCCACGGCCGCGGCCGTAATCCCACGATGAATCAGTTCTCGCATTTCACCACTTCCACCAGGCAACTGTAAAACGTGGCCCCGCCACCCAAGTCGGCCAGGCGGTCCGAAGTCAAGGCGTTCGTGTTGCGGCCCTCCGGCGAGCGCTTCATCCAGCGTACCGCGCGCGCCGCCACCGTGCCGGGCCCCACTGCGACGCCCACGCTCGCCTCCAGCGTCAGCCAGCCGCGGTCGTTGAAGACGCGCACCCGATCCCCGCTGCGAATCCCGCGTGCGGCCGCGTCGGTTTCGTGCATGGCCAAAACTGCCGTCTCACGGTCCACTTGCTCGCGGTAGCCGAATGTGGAGTTCAATCCGCGGTCGCACTTGGGCGTCACCAGTTCGAGCGGATAGCGGGCACGCAGCGCCGGATCCCCGAGCCGCGATTCCACCGGCGGCGCGTAATGCAGACTCTCGGCTTGGAATTCGCAGCGGCCCGAAGGCGTGCCAAAGCCTCCGTGCGCGAAAGGCAGGAAAGGCTCCCCTGCCCCGGACAGCCGCAGCCGCAAGAAATGCTCTCGCTCCAGCCGCTCCAGCGTAATGCCCTCCAGGAAAGGATGCCCGGACTCCAGCGCCGCCCGAATCAGATCGTCGTCGCTGTCGCGGAAGCAAGGCTCATCGAACCCCAGCCGCGCCGCCAGCAGGCGAAAGATCTCGGCGTTGGGCCGCGTCTCTCCCTGCGGCTCGATAGCCGGGCGCGCCAGTTGCAGGTAGTAGTGCCCGTAAGACGCGTAAAGATCGGTCTGCTCAAGAAACGTAGTCGCGGGCAGCAGGATGTCCGCGTAGTCCGCCGTATCGGTCTGGAACTGCTCGATAACCACCGTGAACAGATCTTCGCGCGCCAGACCGCGCAGCACCAGGTTCTGATTGGGCGCCACCGCCGCCGGGTTCGAGTTATAAACAAACAGCGCCATCACCGGCGGATCGGCAAGCTCGGTCAGCGCGCGCCCCAACCGGCACATGTTGATCGAGCGCGCCGCTCGTCGTAACCCCGAGCGCAACTCCAGATCCGGCCGCTCCAGCGCCTCGCGATTCAACGCAAACGCTCCGGAGGTGGAAAGCAGCAGTCCGCCGCCCTCCTCACGCCAGGCGCCTACCAGCGCCGGCAGCAGCGCGATGGCTCTTACCGCCAGCCCGCCTCGCTCGCTGCGCTGGATCCCGTAGTTAAGCCGGATCACCGCCGGGCGCCGGCCGGCGTACTCGCGCGCCAGCGCGACGATGTCTTCCGCCGCGAGGCCGGTCAGCCCCGCCGCCCTCTCGGGCGGGTAATCCGACAGACGCTGCTTGAGGCCCTCGAAACCCTCGGTGTACCGCGCCACGTAATCGGCGTCGTAGAGCTGCTCGCCCACGATCACGTGCATCATGCCCAGCGCCAGCGCCGCGTCGCTGCCGGGATTGATGAAGTAGTGCCGGTCGGAAAGCAGGCCCGTACGGTTGCACACCGGATCTATGGTGTAGATCTTCGCGCCCTGGCGCCGCGCCTCCGCCAGGAAGGGCCACAGGTGCACGTTCGCACCCAGGATGTTAGCGCCCCAAACCAGGATCAGCCTGGCGCGGCGGAATTGCTCGGGCTCGGTGCCGTAACGGTGGCCAAGCGTCTGAGTGAGCGCCGCGCTGCCGGTCGAGGAGCAGATGGTCCGTTCCAGCCGTGAGGCCCCCAGGCGATGGAAGAAACGTCGGTCCATGGAGGATCCGTGAATCAGGCCCATCGTGCCGGCGTAGCTGTACGGCAAGACCGCTTCTGAGCCGTATTCATGCACGATCCGCGCCAGCCTTTCGGCGATTTCATCCAGGGCCTCCTCCCAACTGATCCGGCGGAAGCGGCCCTCGCCTTTGCGTCCGATGCGGCGCTGCGGATACAGCAAGCGGTCCGGGCAATACACGCGCTCCAGATAGCGCGTCACCTTCTCGCACAAAAAGCCGCGGGTGATGGGATGCGCGGGATCGCCTCGCAGCCGCGTCGCGCGCCCGTTCTCCACGCTGACCAGAATCGCGCAGGTATCGGGACAATCCAGGGCGCAAACCGAGCGGCGGATTTCAGGCACTCTGAAAATTATAGCCGAGCGCGCCTGGCAGACTTCGCTACGGCAGCCGGATCTGGTGGGCCTCCAGGGTCAACCCCAGCGCCTGGCGCAACCGCGACACCGCTTTGTTAGCCTCCAGCCGCGCCACCACCTCGCGGCGGCGTGAATCCGAGTACTCGTTCTGCCGGGTCAGCACCAGGAAGTTAGTAGATTCGCCCACCTGAAACAGGCGCACCTCGCTGTCCAGCTTGTCTTTGGCCGCGCGCGCCGCCGCCTGCGCCGCGCGGATCCGCTGCCGCGCGGTCTCTAGCGCCTGAAGCGCATTGCGCACTTGAGCCTCAATCAACTGCTCCAGGCGAGCCTGTTCCAACTCCAGGCGGCGCTCGGCCAGCGCCGCCTGCGCCAGATTGGCTTCCGCCGCTCGGTTGCGCAGATTAAGATCCAGACTCAATCCGGCCTGAAAGCTCTGGTATCGCCTCGCAAACAGGTTCGAAAGCGCCGTCCCGTAGCCGCCCACCAGTATGTCGGGCAGCGTTCCGAAACCGGCCGCCGGGACCGGCGGCAGTCCGGCCAGCGCCGAAAGCTCATTCAGCCGGGCCGCCGAAGCGCGATTGGCCTCGCTGAAAGGATTCTCCCGCGCGCTCACCGACCCCGCCAATCCGGCGTTGGCGTAACCCGCCACCAGATTGAACTGCGGCTTCACCTGATCGGCGCTGATCTGCCGCTGGAGGTGACTGGCCTGCTGCCGCGCCTTCAACGCCCGCACTTCCGGCCGACGCGCGATCGCCGCCCTCACCGCCTCGCGCAGATCTTGGGCCTCCGGCGGCTCCAGCGTCTTCAGCTCCGTGGGAATGATCTCCTCGCTCCACAGCGGCTCCCCGCGCCCGGCCGCCAGCAGCGTCTTCAGCGCGTTCTCCACCTCCGTCAGCGTGTTCAGACCCGCATAATAGCTGTCCAGGCGGCGCTCCAGCTCAGCTTCCGCCGCCGAGATCTCGATCGGCGCCAGCGTCTGGCTCTCCACCATGCGCCGCGTGCGCGCCAACTGCTCGCGGCCCAGCTCCACCGCTTCCCGCCTCACTTCTGCATCCTCGCGCGCCGCCACCAGGTCCCAGTAGGTTTGCTCCACCCGCGAGACGACTTCGATCACCCTCTGCTCGAATTCCGCATCGGAAGCATCCAGTTGTTTGCGCCGGATGCGCAACTCGCCGCGCTCGCGATCAATGACCCGGTTGCGCAGCAAGGGCAACGTCACGCCGAACACCAGCCGTGAATTGACGAAGGGATTCAGAGACACGAAGGGATTGGAACTGGATTGCCGGGCGTTCTCGAAATCCAGGTTGAGCGCTGCGCCTTGCCAGGGCAGCCGCTGGCGAAAGTAAAAGTTCTGCGCCATAGAGTGCTCGCTCAACCGCCCGCCCGCCCCCACCAGAACCGAACTGGTGGGCGTGTTGCGCGATTCCAGCGCCGGCGTCCAGCGCAGCGTAGGATCCAGATAGCCCTGCGCCGCCTTCACCGCCTGTCGCGCCGTGGCGGTGTTTATCTTTTCGATCTCAATGTCCAGGTTGCTGCGCAATGCCGTCTGGATGGCCTCGCTAAGACTCAGCGGCCGTCGCACCATTCCCACGCCCACCCGCGTCGGCGCCTCGGAAACCGCCGGCTGTCCCTTTAGCGGCGCCGCCACCAGCAGCCCCAGCAGGAACATGCCGCTGATGCTGGCCCACGCCCGCCGCAGGCTGAACAGCCGCAGCAGCGCGGCCAGGCGCGCCCAGACCGGCGACTGCACCAGATCGTCAAACAGCGAGTACATCACCGGCGTCACCAACAGCGTGATCAACAGACACAGCGACTGCCCGCCGATCACCACGATCGCCACCATACGGCGCGAGCCCGAGCCCGCGCCGCTGCCCACCGCCATCGGAATCATTCCCGCCACCAGCGAGGCGGTGGTCATCAGAATAGGCCGCAACCGGTCCTCACAGCCGCGCAGGATGGCGTCCAGCCGCGCCAGACCCCGCTCGCGCCGCAGCCGCTTGATGCGGTCAATCTGCAAAATGGCGTTCTTCTTCACGATGCCGAACAGCATCAGGATGCCTAGCGAACTATAGACAATCGAATAGTTCTCGCCCATCACCAGCAAGGACAGCAGCGCAAAGGGCGCGGCCAGCGGCAGGCTGATCAGGATAGTCACCGGATCAATGAAGCTCTCAAACTGCGCCGCCAGCACCATGTACATGAACACAATCGAGAGAATGAAGGCGAAAACAAACTCCAGCGAAGCCCGTCCGAATTCCCGGCTGCGGCCCAGCAAGCCCGAACGGTATTCCGGCCCCATGTTCAACTCCGCCACCGTCTGATTCAGCACCGGGATTACGTTCGACAGCGCCTGACCCTCTACCAGGTTGGCCGTGATCATGATCTGCCGCTGCCGGTTGACGCGATCAATCTGCACCGGCCCGCCGCCCGGCTCGATCTTCACCACGTTGGCCACCGGCACGTTGCCCAGCGTCGTCGAAGGCACGTAGAGCCGCTCCAGCGCGCCCGCGGAATCGCGAAACTGCTTTTCCACCCGCAGAGCCACGTCGTAGCGATCATCGCCCTCCCGATAGGTGGTCACCTGCTCATCGCCGCCCACCAGCGTGCGCAAGGCATTGGCCACCGAAGCCACGCTAACGTTCAGGTCCGCAGCCTTGTCGCGATTGATCCGCACCCGCAGCTCGGGCTTGCCCGGCTCGTAGCTGGAGTCAATGTCCTTGACCCCCGGCAGCGCGGCCAGCCGCTGCTTGACGGCCTCGGTGTAACGCTCCAGCTTGCTGAAGTCCGGACCCTGAATGAAAAACATCAGGTCCTTGTTCGCGCCCGTTCCCTGAATAAACGACGGCATCTGCACGCCGACGGTCAAATCGCGGAATCGCTCCAATCGCCGCCGGGCCATCAACATCAGCTCCTGCTGGCTCTGGCGGCGCTCTTCCATCGGAACCAGCTCGACCAGGATCGAACCGCGGTCCACCTGACGGCGCGCGTCGGAGCCGATCAGCGTCAGCAAATGGCTGACGCCGGGAAGCTGCCGCAGCTCCTGCTCGAGTTGGCGCATCATCTGATCGCTGCCTTCCAGCGACGAGCCCACCGGCATGCGCACGGTGACTTCGAATTCGCTGCGATCGTCGGTGGGCATAAAATCCTTGCCGATCACCATGAACAGCGGCGCGGTCGACAGAGCGATCACCAGCGCCGCCAACACCACCGCCCAGCGATGCGTCATCGCCCAGCGCAGCATGCGCCGGTAAGACCCGGCCAGCGCCCGGAAGAACACCGTGTCCTTGGTAGAAGCCCCGCCTTGCTCCAGACGCAGAAATCGCGAGCTCAGCATGGGAGTGAGCGTGAAGCTCACCACCAGCGACACCATGATGGCGAAAGCCGCCGTCCAGCCGAAGCTGGACATGAACTTGCCCACGATGCCGCCCATCATGGCCACCGGCAGGAAGATGATCACCAGGCTCAGCGTGGTGGCCATCACCGCCAGGGCGATCTCGCGCGTGCCTTCGATGGCCGCCTCCACCGGCGCCAGCCGCTTCTCCTCGGCGTTGCGGAAAATGTTCTCCAGCACCACGATGGCGTCGTCAATCACCACCCCCACCACCAGCACCAGGGCCAGCATGGTGATCTGGTTCAGCGTGAAGCCCATCCAGTTCATCAGAGTGTAGGTGGAGATGATCGAGGTCGGAATCGCCACCGCCGCGATCAGCGTCGAACGCCAGCTCCGGATGAACAACAACACCACAAAGCCCGCGAACAACCCGCCCAGGATCAGATGCTCTTGCACGGCCTTGAAGGAGGCTTCGATGAACTGCGACTGATCTCCGGCGTAAGTGATGCGGAAGTCGGGCGGCAGGGCTTTCTTCAGTTCTTCGATCCGCGCTTTGACGGCGTGAATCACATCCAATGTGTTGGTGCCGGCCTGCTTGCGCACCTCCAACACCACGGCCCCCTGGCCGTCCAGCCGCGCCAGCGAACGCGGCTCCTCTACGCCGTCCTCCACTCGCCCGATGTCGCGCACCTTGACGGGCGCGCCGCCCACCGTGGCCACGATCAAATCGGCAAAATCCGCCGGGCGCTCGATGCGGCCCAGCGTCCGCAGCGACACCTCGCGCGGCCCCTGATCCACGCGGCCGCCCGGAATCTCTACGTTCTGCGCCGCCAGCGCCGCCCGCACCTGATCAATGTTTAGGTTGTAGGAGTACAGCTTCTCGCCGTCCAGCCAGATCTGGATCTGGCGCTGCCGCTCGCCGATAAAGCGCACCTGGCCCACCCCGGCGATGGACTCAATGTTTTTCTTGATCCGGTCGTCCACCAGCTTGGTGGTCTCGCGCAGATCGCGGCCCGAGGAGATCGCAATCGAGATCACCGGAGAGGCGTCAGTGGCGATCTTTTCGATCACCGGCGGATCCACGTCGCGCGGAAGCTGGCGCATGACGCCGGCCACGCGGTCGCGCACCTCTTGGGCCGCCACGTCGGGATCTTTCTCGAGCACGAAGGTCACGAAGACCTGTGAGACGCCTTCCGAGGAAATCGAGCGCAGCTCGTCAATCCCGCTGGTGGTGTTCACCGCCTCTTCAATGCGCCGCGTGACCTGAGTCTCAACCTCTTCGGGCGAGGCGCCGCGCAGTGTGGTCGTGACGGTCACGGTGGGAAACTCGATCTTGGGAGTCAAATCCACGCCCAGTTTGCGGTAGGCGTTCAGCCCCAGCACCACCAAGGCCAGGATCAGCATGGTGGCAAAAACCGGGCGCCGCACGCAGATTGCCGCCAATCGGTGCATGCCTCACCTCCCGCCGGCGGGCGCGGTGCGCACCCGCATCCCGTTCACCAAGGCGGCCTGGCGCGTCAGCACCACCGGATCGCCGGGCCGGATTTCGCCGCCTTGGATTTCGACCCAACCCTCAATCTCCGCGCCCGGCGTGATCTTGTGCTCTACCGCCCGCCCGTCGCGCACTGTGAAGACCTTGGTCAGGCCCGCCACCTGGTAGAGCGCCTCCTTGGGCGCCATCACCATGCTTGCGTTCTCAGCCGTGGTCAGCCGCACCTGTACGAACATGCCCGGCTTTAACCGCGGATCATTCGCCGCCAGGCGCGCCTCGGCGGTGAGCGAGCGAGAGCGCGCGTCCAAGGCAGGATTCAATTCCCGCACTACCGCTCGGAACTCCGCGCCGGGCGCCGCGTCGGTGGTGAAACGCAGGGCGCTGCCCACGCGCACCTGGGCGGCCGCGCTTTCCGGAATCTCCACTCGCAGCCGCAAGGGATAGGTCTTCACCACAGTCAGAATCGGCGTGTTTTCTCTCAGGTACTGCCCTGCGGAGGCCAGCCGCGCGGTCACCGCGCCGTCAAAGGGCGCCCGTACGGTGGCGTCGGAGAGGCGCTTCTCGGCCAGCCGCACCTCAGCGCGCAGCGCCTGAATTGCGGCAAGCTGCACGCGCAACTCGTAGCGGGCCGCCTCCAGCGCGGCCTCGCGCGTCTGGTAAGCCTTTTCGATCTCGATGAAGCGCTGCTCGGCTATGTCGCCGGTCTTCACCAGCCGCAGCGCGCTCTCGTACTTCGCACGGGCGTCTTCCAGCGCCGCCTGAGCTTGCAGGATGGCCGGGGTGGTTTCCGGCACAGCGTCCTCGCGGCCGGTATCCAAACCCACCCGCGCCAATGCCTGCGCCAGGGCCGCCTTCGCACGCTCCAGTTGAAGCGTGAATTCGCGCTTGTCCAGCTCCGCCAGCACCTCGCCCTTGCGCACCTGCTGGCCGAAATCGGCGCGGATCTCAACCAACCGCCCCGCCACCTCAGCGCTGACCTGCACGGTCTCATCCGGCAGCAGAGAGCCGGTGATCCAAAGGGTGCGCGGCGCGCTCCGCATTTGGGCGGCCGCTACGCGGACCTCCACCGGCGCAGGCTCCTGAACGGGACCGTTGGCCCGCGTCTCGGTCCCTCTGCGCGAACAACCGGCGGCCAGCAACAGCGCCGCCGCCGCAACCCACGGCGCTTTCATGCTCGCACCTCCATTTCGGGGCGGGCGGCGCCGGCGGCCTCCGCAGCTCGATTGGAAACACCGCACAAGAAAATGTCCACCATGCCTTCAACAATCTCCCTCAGACTACCCTTGACGTAGCGATCGCCATACAGAACCCCCACCTGCCCGTGGTGAAACAACATGCCCAAAAAGACTCGCGCCGCCAGCGCCGGATCCACCGGGCGGAAGGCGCCCTCCTCAATTCGCTGGCGAATGTAGCCGGCCAAGCAGTCCCGGCCCTCGCGCTGCCGCTCGTAAAACAGCGCCCCCAGTTCCGGCTCCTCCAGCGCGGCGAACAACAGCAGGCGCGGGTAAGCCGGGTCGGCGCAATACTGCCCCAGGATGAACTCGCCCAACCGCGTGAAGAAGCCGCGGTCGTCGCGCGCCTTCACGTAGGGTTCTAACATGGCCGTGGCTCGCTGGAGACCCTCGCGGGATTTGGCTTCCACAATCGCGGCATACAGCTCGCGTTTGGAACGAAAGTGTTCGTAAAGCACCGGCTCGGTAACGCCCACCGCCTCCGCCAGGGCGCGCGTAGTGGCGCCGCGCAAGCCGCGCTCAGCGAACAGACGGGCGGCGGCTTCCAGGATGGCAGTGCGGCGCTGCTCGGCAGGCAAACGGTTATTGGCTGCCATTGCGGCACCTCCTAGCATCTGCTAGCTTAGCAGATACTAACAGCGCCCGCCACTCCACTCCCCGCTCTGCTATCTTCGTTCTCGATGTCCTTCACCCTGCGCTCAATCATCTCGTTGCCCGCCCTCGCCCTGCTCGGTTGGGCTCAACCCGCTCCGGAGGCTTGGCCCGCACTGCGTGCCCAGTTCGCTAACCCGCCGGCGGCCTTCAGCACCGCCCCGTTCTTCGTCTGGAACGGCGAGGTGACCGAAGCTGACATTGATCAGTTCCTGGACGACTACCGCAGCCAGGGCGTGCGTGCCGTTATCGTGCACCCGCGCCCGGGCTTGATCACGCCCTACCTCTCGGATCGCTGGTTTGAGCTGGTCCGCTATAGTGTCGAGCGCGCCCGCAAACTCGGCATGCTCGTTTGGCTGTACGATGAAAATTCCTACCCCAGCGGGTTCGCCGGCGGTCATGTGCCCGCCGAAATGCCCGAATCCTGGCGCGACGGCCACGGCCTCACGCTCAAGAAGCTCGCGCAGCTCGCGCCGGAGGCCGCGGGCGGCTGCCTGGTGTTACTGGAGAAGCGCGGCGAAACCTTTGCCGAAGTCACCGCCGCGCCCGCCTCCGCGGCAGGCGATTATTACTGCTTCGAGCGCGCCTGGTATCCGAAAAGCCCCTGGTACGCAGGCTTTTCCTACGTGGACTTACTCAAGCCGGGCGTAACCGAGAAATTCATCGCGCTGACCATGCGCGGTTACGAGCGCACTATCGGCGCCGAGTTCGGGAAGACCGTCCCCGGCATCTTCACCGACGAGCCGCACATCAATCCTCCGGCGCGAAACTCCGTCCGCTGGACGCCCGACCTGTTTGCACAGTTCCAGAAGCGCTGGGGCTACGACCTGAAGACCAATCTCCCGGCCCTGTTTGAAGAGACCGGCGACTGGCGCAAGATACGCCACAACTACTACGGCTTGTTACTGGAGTTATTCATCGAGCGCTGGGCCAAACCCTGGTCGCGCTACGCCGAATCCAAGAACTTACTCTGGACCGGGCATTACTGGGAGCACGAATGGCCTAGTCCCCGCCAGGGGCCGGACAACATGGCCATGTACGCCTGGCACCAGGTCCCCGGCATAGACATGCTGTTCAATCAGTTCAGCGAGGAGGTGAACGCCCAGTTCGGTAACGTCCGCTCGGTTAAGGAACTGTCCAGCGTCGCCAACCAGCTCGGCCGCCGCCGCACGCTCAGCGAAACTTACGGAGGCGCCGGCTGGGAGCTGCGCTTTGAGGATATGAAGCGGCTGGGGGATTGGGAGTACGCGCTGGGCGTCAATCTAATGAACCAGCACTTGAGTTTCCAGACCATCATCGGCGCGCGCAAGTACGACTATCCCCAGTCCTTCAGCTACCACACGCCCTGGTGGAACCACTACCGGCTGCTGGCGGATTACTTTGCGCGCCTCTCGCTGGCGCTGGCTTCCGGCGAGCAGCTTAACCCTATCCTGGTGCTGGAGCCCACGACCTCGGCCTGGATGTACGCCGGAGCCCAAGCGAACCCGCGCATGATGGAAATTGGCCGCGCTTTCCAACAGTTCATTACCCGCCTGGAAAAGCTGCAATGCGAGTACGATCTGGGATCGGAAAACATAATCCGCGACCATGGGCGCGTTGAGAAGGCGCGCTTCGTGGTGGGCAGGCGGGCATACGAGCTGGTGGTGTTGCCGCCGGGAACCGAGAATCTGGATGCCGCCACCATGAAGCTTCTGGAGGCCTACCTGAAGTCCGGCGGGCAAGTGTTGAGCTTTGTGGATCCGCCCGCCCGCGTTGACGGCGCGGCCAGTGACGCCCCCGCCCGGCTGGTCGCCCAAAGTGGGCTGCGGTTCAAACGCGCCGGCTCGCTCGAGGACGCAGAAACCCGCCGCTTGCTGGTCCCGGAAGAGTTCCGCGAGGTGGCCGGCGCCGTGTTCCATCACCGCCGCGCGCTCAAGGACGGCGAGCTGTGGTTCCTCGCCAACTCCAGCCTCCAGGAAGGCGCGCGCGTCGAGCTGCGCCTGAAGGGCCGCTCGGTGAGCCGTCTGGATCCGCTGACCGGAACCGTCACCGCTTACCCGACGCAGGCTGAAGGAGGCCGCCTGGCAGCTTCCGCACAGTTGCCGCCGGCAGGCAGCCTGCTGCTGTTCGTATCAGACTCGGGAACGCCGGCCAAATCCGAGCCGCCGCGCGCCGAGCAGCCGGTGGCGGCCTCCGGCCCGCTGATGGTGCGGCGCTTGGAGCCCAACGTGATTCGCATTGATTACTGCGACCTGCGACTCGGCGGCGCGCTGCACGAAGAGCTTTACTTCTACCGCGCGGCGGAAATGATCTATAAGTACTACGGCTTGGAGGCCAATCCCTGGGACCACAGCGTGCAATACAAGACCGCCATTGTGGACAAGAACCGTTTCCCTGCGGATTCCGGCTTTGAAGCCTCCTTCCACTTCCAGATCGCCGCCGGCGTGGACCGCAGCGCGCTGCGCGCGGTCGTCGAGCGCCCGGCCCTCTGGCAGGTGAGCGTGAACGGCAATCCGGTCAGCGCGCGCCCGGGCGCCTGGTGGTTGGATCGCGCCTTCGGCCTTTACGACATCGGCCCGCAGCTTCGCGAAGGCCGCAACACAATCACGCTGACGGCGCGGCCGATGTCGGTGCACCACGAGCTGGAACCCATCTACATCCTGGGCGAGTTCGGCGCGAAGCCCGAGGCCCGCGGTTTCAAACTGGTTCCGCCGCAGCCGCTGGGACTTGGCTCTTGGAAAGATCAGAACCTGCCCTTCTACTCCCACGCTGTCGCCTACGGGAAGACTTTCCGTCTCACATCGCTGCAATCCGGACGGAAAGTCCGCCTGGGGCGCTGGCACGGCACGCTCGCGGAGGTGCGCGTGAACGGCCGCCCGGCCGGCGTGATCGGCTGGCCGCCGTATGAACTTGACATCAGCCGCGCTCTGAAGGCGGACGACAATCAGATCGAAGTCGTCGTATACGGCTCGCTGAAAAACCTGCTGGGCCCGCATCACGGCAAGATCAACCGGGGCTTGACCAGCCCCTGGAGTTTCCGCAACGCCCCGGAGAAGATGCCGCCGGGCGCCGCCTACGACCAGGAAGACTACGGTTTGTTTGAGGACTGGCTACTGGTGGAGAGCCGGCCCTGAGGCGCGCGCCTTGACATCCATCTCGAACGGGCCGAACGGGGGACACTCGATCTTCTGCCTGGCCAGGCTGCGCACCGGCGGGCGCGGTGTTGCCAGCGCAGCCGAACAGGCGGCCGGTGGCGCGGATGCCCTGCTCGAGCGCCGTTGTGAGCAAGCGACGGTTATAGGACACTGGGATCATCGGTCCGACTATGCGCCTGTGGACTGTAGCTTTTAGTCTGGCGTTGGCGGGAATGGCGGCCGGAGCGGGAGCGGGCACCCCAGACGACGCCGAAGTCCGCAAGACCCATCGCAGCCTGCTGTTGGTGGATACCCACAACGACGCGCCTATGCGCGTCGTGGCGGGCTTCGACATCGGGCAGCGCTCCGAGAGGGGTCACACCGACCTGCCCCGCCTGAAGGAGGGCGGCGTCGGCGCCATCTTCTTCTCGGCTTACGTCGCCGCGCGCTACGCCCGCCAGAACCAGGCCGCACACCGCGCCCTGGAAATGATAGACGCCATCCGCCACGACATCGTCGCCCGGCATCCTGAGCAGGTCATGCTCGCGCTCACCGCCGAGGACATCGAGCGCGCCCGCCGGCAAGGCAAGCTGGCCGTCTTGATCGGCATCGAGGGCGGACACGCCATTGAGGACAGCCTTCGCCTGTTGCGCGCCTTCTACACCCTGGGCGCACGCTACATGACGCTCACCCACGTCAACACCAACAACTGGGCGGACTCCTCGGGCGATCTGAACGACCCGCGCGTCAAACACCACAACGGGCTGACCGATTTCGGCCGCCAGGTAATCGCCGAAATGAACCGCCTGGGCATGATCGTAGACGTCTCGCACGTCTCCGACAAGACCTTCTGGGATGTTCTGGCCGCCAGCCGCGCTCCCGTGATGGCCTCGCACTCCTCCTGCCGCGCCCTGTGCGATCATCCCCGCAACCTGACCGACGAAATGATCCGCGCGCTGGCGAAAAAGGGCGGGCTCATCCAAATCAACTTCGCGCCCGAGTTTCTGACCCGCCGCGAGACCCCGCCGGCCAACCTGGATGACGTGGTCGAGCACATCGCGCACGCCGTACGCGTGGGAGGCGTCGAAGCCGTGGGCATCGGCAGCGACTTCGACGGCATAGATCGCGCCCCCGTGGGCCTGGAGGACGTCTCGAAGTTCCCCGAGCTGACCCGCGCCCTGCTGGCCCGCGGCTTTTCTCCCGCTGATCTGCGCAAGATCTACGGCCAGAACGTGCTGCGCCTGATGCATGCGGTGGAAGCGGCCCGAGGCGCCCGCTAGGCTTCCGGATTCGGGGGGCCTTTGCTATCCTTTTTGTGGTGTTCAGCCGGCATCACCGTAAGGCCAGGTTCCTTTTCGGTCTGTCCGACGTCGCCCTGACGGCGCTGGCCTTTGAGGCCGCTTACCAAACCCGCCTGTGGCTCCCGCTGGAGCGCGTCTTTTATTTCACGCTGCCTGTCAAGGCGCTGCTGCTTGGCTTCTCGGTGCTGGTCTGGCTGCTGATCGGGCTGTGGTTGGGAGTCTACGACAAGCTGGAGTCCGGCCATCCTCGCGTGATCCTGCACGACGCTTTCAAGCAGAGCGCCCTGGGCGCCGCCGCCGTGGTGCTGTTCCAATATTTGCTGCGGCTGGACGTCAGCCGGCCGTTTCTGCTGCTGCTGGGCACCTACGGCTGGGTCTTTCTATGCCTGTTCCGGCTGGTGGCGGGCAACTTGGTGGGGGTGATCCGGCGCGAGTTCGGCGCGCCGCACTACGTGATGGTGGTTGGAACGGGCGCAAGCGCGCGCAGGCTGGGCGAGGCCCTGGAGCGCGCGGCGCGTTACGGCGTCCGGTTGCTGGGCTTTCTCGCTGATGAAGAGGGCGCACCGGCCGTGTTGCGGCTGGAGCGCGAATATCCGGTCTGGCCGGTGGCGGAGCTGCCGGGCCTGCTTCGCCGCCAGGTGATAGACGAAGTCCTGTTCGCCTTGGATCCGCGGCGTCTTAGCGAGATGGAAGACTTGCTGGTTGAGTGCGACGAGCAGGGAGTGCGCACCCGCGTGCTGGCGGACTTCTTCCCGCACGTCAACAGCGAAATGTATCTGGAGCGACTGGGATCGCTCGCCCTGCTCACTTTTTCCGCCGCCCCGCACGACGAGATCCGGCTGATGATCAAGCGTGCCGCGGACGTAGTGCTGGCCGCGGCGGGCCTGCTGCTGCTGGCCCCTTTCATGCTCATCGTCGCCGTTCTGGTCCGCTTAACCTCACCCGGGCCGGCGATTTTCCGGCAGATCCGTTGTGGGCTGAACGGGCGCCGTTTTGTGTTCTACAAGTTCCGCTCCATGTGCGCCAACGCCGAGCAGCTCAAGCCCCAATTGGAACATCTGAACCGCAAGGACACGGCCTTCAAGATCCCGAACGATCCCCGCTTGACGCCCATCGGCCGCTGGTTGCGCAAGTTTTCAATTGATGAGTGGCCGCAGCTTTGGAACGTCCTTAAAGGCGACATGTCGCTGGTGGGCCCGCGCCCCGCCATCCCGGAGGAGGTCGAAAAATACAAGGGCTGGCAGCGCCGCCGCCTGAGAATGCGCCCCGGGCTGACCTGCCTGTGGGCCCTGGAGGGCCGCGACCATCTGGACTTTGATACCTGGATGCGCATGGATATGGAGTACATTGACAACTGGTCGCTGGCCCTGGACCTGAAGATCCTGCTGTTGACCATTCCCCGGGTTCTCACCGGGAAGGGAGCTTATTGATCATGCATCTGGTGCCTACACAACAGGAAGTCGTGGAGCTGCTCCGCCAGACCGGCGCGCTGCGCCACGGTCATTTCGAGTACCCCAACGGCTTGCACTCCGATGAGTACCTGCAAGTCGCCCTGGCCATGCGCTATTACCAGCACGCCAAGAGCTTGAGCGTGGGCCTGAGCAGATTGCTGCGCGCCAACTCGGAGATCCGCGCCCTCATTTCGGACCTCTCCATCGTGGCGCCGGCAACCGGAGGTCTGCCGGTCGCTTACGGCGTAGGCGAGGCCCTGCGCGCGCACCAAGTTTATTGGGCCGAACAAGATGAGGCCGGCGGGCCGCTGCGTTTCAGGCAGTACCTGAATCCCCAGCCCGGCGAAAAGGTGGTCCTGGTGGACGACATATTGCGTACCGGCAAGAAACTCGGCGAGCTCAAAAAATTACTCGAGGATGCCGGCGCCGAAGTCCTTGCAATGGCGGTCGTCATCTACCAGCCGACGCCTAAGACGCCGGATTTCGCGCCCCTGCCCCTTTACTATCTGGCCAAGTTACAAGCCAGTTACTACGCCGACGCCGACTCTTGTGAACTCTGCCGCCGCAACGAGCCGATTGAGAAGGTCTGGGTATAAGTGGCTCTCGCGACGACTTACAAGGTTGTCATAACCGACGTCATCTCCGGCGAACTGGAGCCCGAACGCGGGATCCTGGGCGAACTGGCCGAACTCACGGCGCTGGAGGCTCGCTCGGAAGCCGAGCTGGAAGGCCGCGTCGAAGACGCCGACGCACTGATTGTCTACAACCTCGTAACCCTCACGCTCCGCACGATCCGCCGCCTGAGGCGCTGCCGCATCATCGCCCGCGGCGGCGTGGGCTACGACAACCTGGATCTGGGGGCGGCGCGGGATTGCGGCATCCCGGTCGTGAATGTTCCCGACTACGGCGCCGAAGAAGTGGCCGACTCGGCCATCGGCCTCATGCTGGCGCTGGTGCGCGGCATCGCAGAATTGAACTCGCGCCTGCGCGCCGGCGGCTGCGAATGGAACCACGCCCCCGCGGCGCCCTTGCATCGCCTGAGGAGCCGAGTTTTCGGCGTCGTGGGTTTGGGCCGCATCGGAACCGCGACCGCCCTGCGCGCCAGGGCGCTCGGCATGGACGTGGTCTTTTACGACCCTTACAAGCCCGACGGCTACGACAAAGCGCTCGGGTTGCGCCGCGCCTGTACCCTATCCGAGTTGCTGGAGCAGAGTTTCGTGCTCAGCCTGCACTGCCCGCTGACCTCGGAGACCCGACACATGATTGACGCCGCCGCCATCGCCAAGCTGCCCCGCGGCGCGTACCTGATCAACACCGCCCGCGGCGCGGTGGTTGAGACCGCCGCCGTCGCGCCCGCCTTGGCCTCCGGCAGGCTTGCGGGCGCAGCCCTGGACGTACTGGAATGTGAGCCGCCGCGTCCGGACGATCCCCTGCTGGCGGCCTGGCGCGATCCCACGCACCCGGCCCACCATCGCCTGATCCTCACCCCGCATTCGGCGTTTTATTCGGAAGAAAGCCTCCGCGAGCTGCGCTGCAAGGCCGCCGAAGCCTGCCGCCGCGCACTGCTGGGTTTGCCTTTGCACAACGTGGTCAACGCGCCCGTCCGCTCGACTCACTGGCCGTAATAGCCGCTGCGCTCGACCTCATCCCACATCGCCAGCACGTTCTCCAGCTTCACCGCCGGGTGGATCTCGGTCGAGGAGCCCAGCCACAGCCGTCCCCGCGCACCCGCCTCCCGGATGGTGCGGCGCACGGCTTCCCGCACCTCCTCCGGGCGGCCCAGGGGCAGCAACTGGCTGGCGTCAATGCCCCCCATCAACACCCAGTCCGGCTGCTCGCCCCGCACCTCCCCGGCGTACATGTGCGAAAGCGGTTCCAGAGGATTCAAACCGTCAACGCCGGCGGCGCGAAAATCCTCCAGCAGGCACCGCAGATTGCCGTCGGAATGGAAAATGACCTTCACCCCGTGCGCATGCCAGGCATCCACCAACTTGCGCAGTCGAGGGAAAAATTCGCGACCGAGAAAAGCAGGCGAAAACAACGGCTGATTCTTGTCGGCGATGTCCGCGTAAACCAAAGCCACCGGCGAAAGCTCCGCGTCGGCGGTCTCGTGCACGCGCCGGATCTCGCACCAGTTCAAAGCTTCCAGCCAGTTAGAGACCAGTTCCGGGTCCTCGGCGTAAGCGTAGACGAACAGTTCCAGCCCGGCCCGTATGTGCGCCGTGTCCAAACCAACCGGGCTCTCATCGGGAAACAGCACCGTGTTCTCGCCTACCTTCTCCTGCAACTCCAGGAACCTCTCGCGCGGCGAGCGCGTCGCCCGGCCCCAGACGTTGCTGCGCCCGGCGAAGGTCCACATGTCGCCCGGGCGGCGGTCATAAATCTCTTCAATGTTGCGCCGGATGTAATCGAGCAGCCCCGATACGTCGTGAAACGGCCGCTGCACAAGCCAGGTGGTCCACCATTCCTGCTTGTAAACGAAGCCGTCCTCATGACGCACGATGCATTGCTCGGCCGGCGGCGCCAGCCCCCGCGTTATATCCAACCGTTCGCCCACCGTGCGGCACACCAGATCGAACAAGTTGCCGGGCGTCGCCTTCTGGCCGGTCACGTGCTCGATCAAGGGGATGTTATGGATCAGGTCGAAGATCGGCACCCGGTCGGGCAGCTCTCCGTTGAGCGTGGCTTCGATCCGCTGCCGGGCGCTCATGGTGTCCCGCGGGAGTTTCCTCATCTGGCGCTTTCTCCCCAGTCCGCGTGACCTCAGCGTCGCGCGGGCAGAAAGTGTCGCAGCCCGATCATGACATAGTTCATCTCACCGTGCCGGCCCGTCCACAGCGTGCGATCCAGTTGCGAGTACTGAAACGAAAGCGAGGTTGAGCCGTAGCTGGCGTGCTGGAAAAGCTTGCGGTGCCAGCCCACCGTCCACTGGCGCAGAAGGCGATTGCCCGGCGAGCGCGCAGCGTACGCCAGCCCGCCGTAAGCAAACACCTCCAGCTTGCCGGAAAGCCTCGCCTCCAGGCCCTGAATTGCGGCATGCGCCTGCACTTCGGCCGGCAGTGATCCCACCAGATCCGGGCCCGCGCCCTGGGAGAAAAGCTGCTGGCTGACCCAACTCAGGCGCGATGTCGCACGCACCACCGCCGCCAATCCCGCAGCGCGCCGCCCGCCGTGGCCCGCCAGCACCACCGCCTCCCAGTGCGTCCGCTCGCCGTCGTGCGCCAGCTTGAACGCCACGTCCCCGCCCCGTCGGTACTCATAAGCCAGCGCCGCCTGCCAGGCGCCCGTGCTGTGCGTAATGCGAAGCTGGCGATTGCGCCCGCCCGCCAAGCCCACATGGTAGGCGGGCTCGACCACGATGGTGTTCATCAAATCGCTCTGCGAGCTGATCCCTTTTCGATTGGGCCGAAGCAGGCTCCAGGCCTGCCCTGCCAGGATCTTCCAGGAGCCGCCCTCGTACTGACCCCAAAACTGCCGCAGTCGGTAGGGCGAGCTCCCCGGTGAATCCAAGAAGTCCGATTCGTAATATCCCAGCCACTGCCCGTGAGAGGCGAATCCCGCCTCCAGCGCCGCCCGCGAATGGCCCGAGCAGTTCAGCCACTCATCCGGAGTCTCGGCGAGCGGAATCGAACCGAACCGCGTGTAGACGGAATCCGGCGTGCTCGCCGTCCGATACATCGTGATGTTGTCGAAGAAACCCGAAGGGCGCAAGCTCACCGGCCCCAGCCGCAACACGGGCGGCTTGTTGTGGTCGGCGGCGCAAGCCGCCCGCCCGAGGCACAACAGCATGCAGGCTGAGATAAACAGAGTTCTGACAAGTCCGTAACGCAAAAGAAACGTGATTGTAACATACGCCGCAGTCGGCCCTCTTACTCGCGCGGCGTAAGTAGCCGGTACAGCTCACGCTTGGACATACCGTGGCGCCGGGCGACCGCCTTGATGGCTTCCATTCGGTCCATCCCCCCGGACAGCAAGGTCTGGACCTCTGTTTCCAGTTCCCTCGGATCTCGCTGTGAGCCCGAGGATTCCGCCGGCGGCGCCGCTCTGCCTATCAGCAGCGTGATCTCGCCCTTGATCCCGCGGCGCGCCGCCAGCGCCTGACGAAGCTCAGCCGCCGTCCCGCGCAAAAATTCCTGGTGAATTTTCGTCAGCTCGCGGGCCAGCACTACCGGACGCGCGCCCAGCAGTTCTTCAATGTCCGCCAGAGTCTCCAGGATGCGATGCGGAGCTTCGTAGAATATCACCGTCGCGGTTTCAGACTCGAGCGAAGCCAGCAGCTTGCGCCGGGCGCTCGGCCGGGCGGGCAGAAAACCGCCGAACCGAAAGCTGTCGGTCGGCAGGCCGGAAGCGCTCAATGCCGCCAGCAAGGCCGAAGGTCCCGGTATCGGCTCGACTGCGATGCCGCTTTCAATGGCCTTGGTTACCAACCGGTAGCCTGGGTCGGACACCAGGGGCGTGCCCGCGTCAGAGACCAGGGCCACGCGCGCCCCCTCACGCAGCTTTTCCACCAATTCTTCGGCCCGCAGGGCTTCGTTGTGTTCATGGTAGCTGAGCGTAGGCTTGTGAATGCCGTAATGCTCCAGCAGCTTGCGGGTCTGCCGAGTATCCTCGCAAGCCACCAGCTCCACCTCGCGCAGAACGCGAAGGGCGCGCAGCGTGATATCCTCCAGGTTGCCGATGGGCGTGGCCACCAAGTAAAGCGTGCCGCTCATCGAGATTTTAGTGTAGCCCCGCCGCTTGACGGCTGCGCTCCCTTCGGAATCGCCCAGCCGGCGGCTTGAGTCGCGAGCTCTAGAATCTCTAGGATGGGAATGACCCGCGAACAGCAACCACTGCGGGTTCAAGCCATGGGCCGGACGGAACCTACGCCATACAGTCACGACTCAGGCGCTTCCTACCTCTGGGAGATCCCTGGCAAGCCCCTGGCCATCGAGATGTCCTACGCCACCATGGACCGCATGCTGCTGGAAGTCATGGAAGGGCTGGGGCGGATGGCGCGGGGAAGGGGCGCCGAGGTGGGCGGGATCTTGCTTGGCTACGCCGAACGCAACGACGGCCGGCGCCTGGTGAGGATCGAAGATTTCCTGCGCACCCCCTGCGAGCATGCCTTCGGCCCGTCCTACCGCCTCTCAGCCAACGATAAGCGCGAGTTTATCTCGGCTCTGGAAAGCTGGAAGCGCGGCCCGGACCGACGGCTCTACGCCGTGGGCTACTGGCGCAGTCACACCCGTGGGGACCTTGCTCTCAGCTCCGAGGACTTGGAATTGTTCTCGGCTTACTTCGCGCATCCCGATTGCGTCGCCCTGCTGATCCGACCGCAAGGGGCAGGCCCAGGACTGGCCGGCTTCTTCTTCTGGGAAGGAGGGCGGATTCGGTCGGAAGCCTGCTACGCCGCCTTTGAGTTCGGGCGCTACAGACCCCCGGACCAAGCGAATGCGCAGGCCGCCGGAGCCCTCGATGCCGGATCAAAACGACCGAATGACTCTTCCGTGCCTGAAATTGTCCCCCCCGAACCGAGCGCAAACTCTCAGGATCCGCCGCCTGAAGAACACCACGATCCAGATCCCCCAGCCGCTGAGGCGCCGCCAAGACGGCGGCGCCTTTTCTTGATCCTGCTTGCCGTTTGCTTGATAGCGTTGCCGGCGGCGGCAACGTTTTATCTTTGGCAGTTGGGCATCATCCGCTTGCCCCCCTTAGAACCGCCGCGTGATCCGTTCAGCTTGTCATTGAGCGGCCAGGAGTCCGACGGTCACATTAGGCTGACTTGGGACCGCAATGCGCCGGCGGTCCGGCTGGCCACATCGGCAATGGTGGTGATCACCGACGGCGATGAAATACGGCGCATGGAGCTGAACCGAGAACAAATCCGGAACGGCAGCGTCGTCTACCAGCGCATCAGCGACCGCGTCAGCTTCAGGTTGGAGCTGTCCTGGGGCCGTCACCAGCTCAGCGAGACTTGGCTCTGGGAAGGGAGCTGACCGGCGCACCCCTAGATCTTGGGCCTATTTGCCCGAGGCCCCAGCATCTCGGACGGCGCCGGAACGCCGCCAACTCCCTCAAAAATCTGCACAAAGCCCTTGCAAAGCGTGTCGTACTCATGTACCATCAAAACTGAGTGGACGTCCAGTGGCAAACCGGTGGCACTCAGCAGGTAAGCCAGGTGAGTCTTGCTGGACTGCCAGTGGTTGAGCAGCGCGTCCTCATCGAGCTGCCCGATGGCGCCTACCCGGGCCGCCTCGATGACCGCGGCCGCTTGCGCATGCCAGAAGACATTCGCCGGTTCCTGCAAGCCCTCCCCGAACGCAAGCTCTTCGTCACCACACTGGACATGCGCACCGTCCGCATCTATCCCATCGCCGTCTGGAGGGAAGATCGCGACCGCCTGGTCAGCGCTCGCGACGACTCGGATGCCGCCGACCTGCTGTTCGTCGCTTACGATTTGGGCGCCAACACGGAAATGGACGCGCAAGGCCGCATCCTCATTCACGAGGAGTTACGCAAGGCCTTGGGCTTTGAAAACCAGCCGCTGAAGCTGCTGCCTTGGCAATGGCGCATTGACGTCTACACGGAAGCCGCCTACCAGGAGCGCAAGCGGCGCGCCACCGAGGCCCTGCCCGAGAAGCTACAGCGCATGGAGGCGAAGGGCTTGAAGTAAAAGGGGGCGGCGGCGGTGAGCTTGAGGGAAGCCAAACCAGATGGAAGCTGCCCGGCACATTCCGGTGCTCGTAGAAGAGGTAATCCACTGGCTGAATGTGCGCCCGGAGGGAATTTACGTAGACGCCACCGCCGGGCTGGGCGGTCACACCGCAGCCATCGCGCAGCGGCTGACCACAGGTCTGGTGATCGCCAACGATTGCGACTCGGAGGCCCTCGAACAGGCCAGGCGGAACACCTCATCCTGGGCCGACCGCATCCGTTTCCGCCACGGTTGGTTCTCGAGTCTGCCCGCAGCGCTGGCGGAGATGGGCATCCGGCGTGTGGATGGATTGTTGGCGGATCTGGGCGCCAGCCTGGCGCAGCTCACTGGCAGCAGAGGCTTTTCGGTGTGGACCGACGGGCCGCTGGACATGAGGTTCGATACTTCCAGCCCCATGACGGCGGACGCGCTGGTCAACACGCTAAATCAACCACAGCTCGCTCGGCTGATTCGTCAGCAGGGCGAGGAAAGGAGGGCGGAAGTCATAGCCAGGGCGATTCTGCGGGCGCGGCCGGTCCGGTCGGCCGGGCACTTGGCCCGGCTGATCGAGCAGGTCGCGCCCCGGACGGGCCGCCTGCACCCGGCCACCCGCACTTTCATGGCTTTGCGCCGGGTGGTGAACCGCGAGGCCGAGGAACTGGCGGCCTTGCTTGGTTGCGCGCCGGAGTTGGCAGCCGGCGGCGGGCGTCTGGTCGTCATTTCTTTCATGTCCCTGGAAGACCGCCAGGTCAAACAAGCCTTCCAGGATTGGATTCGCCAGGGCCGGGCCATCCGCTTGCTGAAGCACGTGGTGCGGCCGAGCGCGGAAGAGGTTCGCAACAACCCCGCCGCGCGCAGTGCTCGCTTGCGGGCAATTGAATTCCGCTAGCCGGATGAGCGGTAGCGGCGTGAACTGAATCAGGGAGGTTTAAGTGGCTACGCTGGTGACGGGGGTTCCGAGCAGTGAGGCGGCAGCGGCTGCCTGGCCGGAGGTCGAGGCAAGCGATGCTTTCCGTCTGCCCCTGCTGCCCTGGGAGGATGTCTACCTACACGTCAAGCGCATTGACAACCGCCGCTTGGTTCGGGCCGGCGATCCGGCGGCTTGGCGTATGTGCTGGCGAGCTATCAGGGGTGCGTTGCTGGCGCTGGGGCTGCTGGTCGTCATCCTTACGCCCGGAGTCCTCAGCCGCATCGAAGCGCATCGACTGGCCGGACTGGCCAGGCAACACCAGGCGCTGGTCGAAAAGAGGTCGGAGCTCGAGCTGGAAGAGGCCGCCGCGCTCAGCCCTGCTCGCCTGGAGCAGTGGGCCCGCAGTCTGGAATTACTGGATCCTGCGCCCGGCCAGATACACACGCTGAATCCCTCGCCGGCGCACGGCGCGGCAGTCCACGCTCGGCTTCGATGAGGAGGCCCCCGCGGTCTTTCCGCTGCGGGCAGTCGAGGCCCGGCGCGGACCGCTGATCCGGAGGATCCCGTGGATGGGCAAGCTGAGCGTCTGAGAACCACCCGCCTGTTCCTGCTCGCCTGGGGCGGATTGCTCTGGGCGATCGTAATCCTGCTCCGCCTGGTGCATCTGCAAGTGGTGCGCCACGCCGAATACGCCCAGCAGGCTCGCGCCCAACACATACGCAACATAGAACTGCCCGCCCCGCGCGGAGCCATTCTGGATCGCGCCGGACGCCCGTTAGCCCTGCGGCGACGGCTGGACTCCGTCTACGTAGACCCGCGTCACATCCCGGACAGCCGCAAGGCCGCATACCTGTTAGCCGGCCCGCTGAAGCTGGATCCCGAGGATCTATATCAGAAGCTTGAATCGGCGCGTCGCCAGCGCCGCGGCTTCCTCTGGGTACAGCGCCGGATCAGCCCCGAGCAATCCGAAAGCCTGCGCAGCCTCAGGCACAACTGGATTCGTTTTCAACCCGAGATCGTCCGCCAATACCCGAAGGGAACTCTGGCGGCGCACTTGCTCGGCGCGGTGAGCTTCGACCAGCAGGGCAGCTCCGGGCTGGAATACAGCTTGGAAAGAGAGCTGCGCGGGCGCAACGGCCGTTTGAAGATTCTGGCCGACGTCTTCGATCGCGAAGTGACACGCCTGGATCCCGGCTGGGCGGAGCAGCCCGAGCCGGGCGCCAATATCGGCCTGAGCATAGACGAGCGGATCCAGTTCGCCGCTGAACGCGAGTTGCAAATCGCCGCCGAAGCCGAGGGCTGTTGGGCCGGCAGCGTCGTGGTGATGAAGCCGGACACCGGCGAACTGCTGGCGCTGGCCAGCTTCCCGGGCTTCGACCCCAACCAGCCGCCGCGCAACCGCCAGGAGGCGGAGCTGCGCGCGCACAACCACGCGGTTTCAGTCCCTTTCGAGCCCGGATCGGTCTTCAAGGTGGTCACCATAACGGCCGCGCTGGAAACCACCAACTTGCGGCCGGAAACCGTGATCCCCTGCGGCAACGGCCGAATCACCCTTTACGGCCGCACGGTGCGCGACCACCACTCTTACGCCGCGCTGCCCATGGCCGATGTCCTCGCCCACTCCAGCAACATCGGGGCGATTCAGGTGGGCCTGAAGGTGGGCGAGGATCGAATGTATGAGTACGTCCGCCGCTTCGGATTCGGCAGCCGGACCGGCGTGCCCCTGCCCGCGGAATCCAAAGGACGCCTCCGCGAGCTGGCGGCTTGGCAGAAGACCTCTCTGGCTTCCATCGCCATGGGTCACGAAATCAGCGCCACCACCCTGCAACTGGCACGCGCCGTGGCTGTCATCGCTAACGGCGGCCTCCTGGTGAAGCCCAAACTCATCCTCTGGCGGCAACGTCCGGGCGCCGCCATTCAGCCGGAGCCCGACCAGCCGCCCGTGCGCGTGCTGCGCGCCGAGACCGCCAATCTCATGCGCCGCCTGATGGAAGGAGTCGTTCTGCGCGGCACCGGCCGGGCCGCTCGATTGGACGGCTATTCGGCCGGCGGCAAGACCGGCACCGCGCAGATCTACGACCCGGTGGCGCATAAGTACCTGCACGTCTACAACGCGTCGTTTGTGGGTTTCGCGCCCGCGGTAAGTCCCGCCATAGTGGTCGCCGTGACCTTGCGCGGGGCCAGACATTACGGCGGCGCAGTGGCTGCGCCGGTCTTCCGCAAGGTGGCTCAAGAGGCCCTGCGTCTGATGAATGTTCCCAAGGATCTGCCCGAAAGCCCCGCCGACGACCGGACGCCCGTTGAGACTAACGATCTGGCGGTGGCGGACCTCGGTTCGCCTCCCGAAGAAGAAACCGCGACGGTTGCCGAGCTGGGCGATCCGCCTGCCGCCCAGCCGGCCCCTGGCTATGCTTCGGCAGCGGTGATTCCGGACTTCCAAGGCAAACCCCTGCCCGCCGTGCTGCGGCAAGCACTGGCGGCCGGTTTGCAGATCGAGCCCGTAGGCAGCGGCGTGGCGCGAGCGCAATTTCCCGAACCCGGCGCGCCACTGCTCCCCGGAGCTCGCGTGCGTGTGGTGTTCGCACCGTGAGCGATCCCGGAGTGGAGGTCAAAGGCATGCGGCTCGCTGAGGTGCTGGCGGGAGCGCCCTTGAAGAATCCGCTGCCCCCCGGACTGGCCGCCGTCGAGGTCACCGGCCTGGATTACGATTCACGGCGCATCGCCCCGGGATTCCTGTTCTTCGCCTTTGCCGGCCAGCGCGTGGACGGCCGTCGCTTCGCCGCCCAGGCTGTCGAGCGCGGCGCAGTGGCGGTGCTGGGCGAAGGCCCTGCACCGGAAAACTTCAGCGGCCCCTGGCTGGAACTGTTCCACGGACGCCGCGGTCTGGCGGTGGCAGCCTTGAATTTCTACCGCCGGCCCGACCGCCGCCTGGCGCTCACCGGCATAACCGGCACCAACGGAAAGACCACCACCAGTTACCTGCTGGACTCCATGCTCCGGGCCGCAGGCAAACTCACCGCCTTGATCGGCACTATCGAACACCGCCTCGCGGATCAGCCGCGCCCGGCCGTCAACACAACGCCGGAATCGCTCGATCTGATCCACCTGATGCACGAGCTGGTGCAGCTCGGCGGATCGCATGTCACAATGGAAGTGTCCTCGCACGGTCTGGCTCTGGCCAGGGTCTACGGTTTGCGGTTCCACACCGCAGTCTTCACGAACCTGAGCCAGGATCACCTGGATTTCCACGGCACCATGGAGGAGTACTTCTCCGCCAAACGGCTGCTTTTCGAAGGCGCCGGTGCGCCGCCGCCGCAGTATGCCGTCATCAATGCCGACGACCCGTACGCGCGCAGGCTCCCGACGCCCGGCCGCTCCATCTCCTACGGCTTGCAGCCCGGAGCGGAGGTCCGCGCCGAGAAGATCGTAGCCGACTTCCACGGCCTTCGCTTTGAGATCTCAGACGGCAGGCGGCGTCTGCCCGTTATCTCCGAGCTGCCCGGCCGTATGAACGTCTACAACATCCTGGCAGCCTGGAGCGCGGGCCTCACCTACGAGCTGCCGGCGGAAATCATGCTCGAAGGCATTCGTAACTGCCGCCAGGTGCCCGGGCGTTTCGAGAAAGTCGAACAAGGCCAGCCTTTCCTGGTGGTGGTGGACTACGCCCACACCGATGCCGCCTTGCGCAACGTCATTTCGGTCGCCCGCGAGCTGGGACCCAAACGGGTGCTCACCTTGTTCGGCTGCGGCGGGGACCGCGATCGCAGCAAACGCCCGCGCATGGGCCAGGCGGCCGCCGAGTTGAGCGATTTCGTGGTCCTCACCTCCGATAACCCGCGCAGCGAAGATCCCCTGGCGATCATCAACGACGCTCTGGTCGGGTTGCGGCGCCATGACACGCCGCACCGCGTCGAGCCGGATCGCGCCGCAGCCATCCGCTTGATCCTGGCCGAGGCCCGACCCGGCGACATCGTCATCATTGCCGGCAAGGGCCACGAGACCTATCAGGTGCTCAAAGACGGGAGAATCCCGTTTGACGATCGCGAGGTGGCGCGGGCGGTGCTCCGGGAGTTCGGCTATTCGGGAGGCGCGCAGTGAAAACCACGCTGGCGGAAGTGGCGATCGCGTTGGGCGTGCCCGCGCCGCAACCGGCCGCCTCGCTGGTAGAAGGCTGGAGCGTGGATTCCCGCAGCCTGCAACCCGGAGAACTGTTCTTCGCACTCCGCGGCCCTCGTCACGACGGGCACGATTTCGTAACGCAGGCGCTGGCTCGCGGCGCCGCGGGCGCGGTCGTCGAGCGTCCGGTGGAGGGCGCTTCAGGACCGCTGTTGTTGGTAGAGGACACGCTGGCGGCCTTGCACGCCGCCGCTCGCTGGGCGCGGCGGCGATTCGCCGGTCAAGTGGTGGCCGTCACCGGCAGCGCCGGCAAGACGACCACCAAGGAGATCATCGCAGAGCTGCTTTCCGTCGCCATGCCCGTGGGCAAGACCGAGGGCAATCTGAACAACCACGTGGGCGTCCCGCTGACCATCCTGCGGCTGCCGGAGCAGGCCCGCGTCGCAGTGCTGGAGTTGGCCATGAATCACCGCGGGGAAATCCGCCGCCTGGCCGAGCTGGCGCGCCCGAACATCGGCGTGGTGACCAACGTGGGGCGTGCGCATTTGGGTTTCTTCGATTCGCCGGAGGAGGTGGCGCTGGCCAAGCGCGAGTTGATCGAGGCCCTGCCTGAAGACGGCGTGGCGGTATTGAACGCGGATGATCCGCAAGTGGCGGCTTTCGCGCGCATTCATCCGGGCCGCTCGGTCAGCTTCGGCCTCGGCCCCTCCGCCCAGGTGCGCGCCGAGCAGCTCCGGTGGCGCGCCGACGGCTCATGCTTCCGCGTGCAGGGCGTGCTGTTCGAGTGCCCGCTCCCGGGGCGGCACGGAGTGCTCAACACCCTGGCCGGGCTGGCGGTGGCGCGTCTGTTCGGATTAGAACTGGAAGCCCTGCGCGAAGTGGTGCGCCGCCTGCAACCCGGAGGGATGCGCGGCAGGCGCTTCACATGCCGGGGCATAACGGTTTTCGATGATTCTTACAACGCCAACCCGGAGGCCGTGCGCGCGATGCTGGAACTGCTGGCGGCGACTCCCGCACGCCGCCGCATCGCCGTGCTGGGCGAGATGCTGGAACTGGGCCGATGGACCGAGGCCCTGCATCGTGAGACCGGCCGCCATGTAGCGGCGGCCGGCGTGGACCTGCTGGTCGGCATACGCGGGGCCGCCCGCTTCATCGTCGAGGAAGCGCTGCGCTCGGGATTGCCGGCGAACGCCGCATTCTTTTTCGAAGAACCGACTGAAGCCGGGCGTTTCCTGCGAGACCGTCTTGAGGAAGGCGACGCCGTGCTTTTCAAAGGCTCCCGCGCCGTGCAAGTGGAAAAGGCCCTGGCGGAGGTGCTGGGGCGGGCGGAGGTCACCGACTGAGATGCTTTACTGGCTGCTGTTCGAACAACTCTTTCCCTACTTCAGCCCCTTCCGTGTTTTCCGCTACGTCACCTTCCGCACCGCCTTCGCCAGTTTGACGGCGCTGTTTCTGTGCTTGCTCATAGGTCCCTGGCTCATCGGCCGGCTCCGCCGGTTTCAGATCGGCCAGTACATCCGGGAAGAGGGTCCCCAGTGGCACCAGAAGAAGGCCGGCACGCCCACCATGGGAGGCGTTCTCATCGTTGTCTCGGTCGTGTTTCCCACCCTGTTGTGGGGCAACCTTAGCAACCCGCTGATCTGGACCGCACTGTTCGGCATGCTGGCTTTCGCCGCCATAGGCTTCTGGGACGACTATCTGAAGCTTCGCCGCGGCAAGAACCTGGGCTTGAGGGGGACTCAGAAATTCCTGTTACAGTGCGCCGCGGCCGCATTGATCGGCGCGCTGTTGCTGGTGCTGCGCGCCGCCGGCATCTATTCCCCCGCCATGAACGTGCCCTTCTTTAAGCAATTCCGTCCCAGCCTGCTGCCCGAAATTCTGCTGGCCAATCCCTGGACTTATCCGCTGGCCTTTGTGGTCTTCTTCTTTTTCCTGGTGCTGGTGATCGTAGGCTCTTCCAACGCCGTCAATCTCACCGACGGACTGGACGGGCTGGCGATCGGACTGATGGTCATCGCCTCCAGCGCCATGACCGTGCTGTCATACACCAGCGGACATGCGGTCTTCGCCCGCTACCTGGACCTGATCTGGCTGCCGGCGGCCGCCGAACTGACGGTCTTTTGCGGCGCGATGACCGGGGCCGCCCTGGGCTTCCTCTGGTACAACGCGCACCCCGCGGAGATCTTCATGGGCGATGTGGGCTCGCTGGCCCTGGGCGGCAGCCTCGGCGTGCTCGCCGTGCTCATCAAACAGGAGATTCTGCTGCTGTGCATCGGCGGCGTCTTCGTGCTCGAGGCGCTCTCGGTGATCCTTCAGGTAGGCAGCTACAAGCTGCGCCGCAAGCGGATCTTCAAGATGGCGCCGCTGCATCACCACTTCGAAGCCCTGGGCTGGCAGGAGTCCAAGATCATCGTGCGTTTCTGGATCGCCGGGCTGGTCATGGCGCTGTTCGCGCTGACCACCTTGAAACTGAGGTGACCGGATGCAGTTAAGCGGAGCGCGGGTGCTGGTGGTGGGCATGGCCCGCAGCGGCCTGGCGGCCGTGGAGCTTTTGCGCACCAAGGGGGCCCTGGTGCGCGCCACGGACTTGAAACCGCCCGATGAGGCGGCAGCCGAGCAGCTCCGCCGGTGGGAGGTCGAATTCCGCCTCCAGACGCCGGAGGTCTTCCAAGACGCCGACTGGATCGTGCTCTCGCCGGGCGTGCCCGCAGACCTGCCGCCGCTGGAGGCCGCACGGCGCCGAGGCGTGCATGTGATCGGTGAAGTCGAGCTGGCCGGCTGTTTCCTGCAAGGCCCCATCCTTGGCGTCACCGGCTCCAATGGAAAGACCACCACGACCGCGCTCGCCGGGCACATCCTCCGCCACTGCGGCATCCCGGCCCAGGTCGGCGGCAACATCGGCGCCCCGGCCGCGGGTATGGTGCGCAGTTCCCTGCCCGGGCAGTGGAACGTCCTTGAACTCTCCAGCTTTCAGTTGGAAACCATTCGGGCCTTCCGCGCCCGCATCGCCGTCGGTCTGAACCTCACCCCGGATCACCTGGACCGCCATCGCACCCTGGAGAACTACGCCGCCGCCAAGGCCCGCCTGTTTGAGAATCAGCAAGCCGGCGACTATGCGGTTCTGAATCGCGAGGACGCCGCCTGTGCGGACTGGGCCCGGCGCACACGCGCGCAGGTGGTCTGGTTCAGCACGCGGCAAGCCTTGAAGGAAGGCGCCTGGCTCGAAGGCGACCGCTTGTGGCTCGCCGGTCGCGCGCTGATGCCCGTGGGCGAGATACCGTTACGCGGATTGCATAACGTCGAGAACACGCTGGCCGCCGCCGCGGCAGCCTGGCTGGCCGGAGCCCCGCCGCAAGGCATCCGAGAAGCAGTGCGCAGCTTTCCCGGCGTCGAGCATCGCCTGGAGTTCGTGCGCCGGCTCCGGGGGGTGGACTTCTACAACGATTCGAAAGCCACCAACGTTGACGCAACCCTGAAAGCGCTGGCCGCTTTCCAAACGCCGCTCTGGGTGATTCTGGGCGGCAAGGACAAGGACAGCGACTACCGCCCGCTGCGTGAGCCGCTGTCCCGCAAGGCCCGCGCCGCTCTGTTGATCGGCGCCGCGGCCGAGAAGATCGCCTCACATCTGGGCGACGCCGTCCCGCTGGTGCGCTGTGGATCCCTGGAAGTAGCGCTGGCGCACGCCTGGCGGAACGCCGCGCCCGGCGATACGGTGCTGCTGGCGCCCGCTTGCGCCAGTTTTGATCAATTCGAAAATTTCGAGCATCGCGGACGCCGCTTCAAGGAGCTGGTGAACCGGCTGGTGGAAGGCGGCGACCGGCAGGAGGAAAGCTGAAATGCGGCCGCGTCCGGCGGGAGATCTCTGGCTGCTAGCCGGCGTGCTGGTGCTGCTGGTTTTCGGTCTGCTGATGGTCTGGAGCACGACCCAGTACGTGCCTCCCAAGCCCGTGATTGCAGAAGCGGCGGACAATGCCGAACAGTCCCCGGCCGTCAGCCCGGCCGGCTCCCGCATCCTGAAGCAGCTTGCCTGGGCTCTGATCGGTGTGGCCTTGATGCTTATCTTCAAGCGCGTGGACTACCGGCGCCTGAACCACCCCGCCTGGGCTCTGGGAGGCATGGCGCTGTCGCTGGCGCTGCTGGGTTTGGTCTATTTCGTAGACGGGGATCGCCACCGCTTCTTGCGCGCCGGTCCCGTGGGCCTGCAACCTTCCGAACTCGCCAAACCCGCCCTGGTCGTGTTTTTGGCCTACTTCCTGACGGAACGGGCCAAGGTTCTGAACGATTCACGGGTGCTGGCGCCGGCAGCCATGACGGTCGGCCTGATGGCCGGCGCAGTGATGGTCGCCGACGTGGGGACCGCGGTGGTGCTGGTGGCCACCACGGCCGCGCTGTTTCTGGTCGCCGGGCTTGAGCGGCGCTACTTCGCTTTGGCGGGAGCGGTCACCGCCGTCTTCCTGGTCATCGCCATTCTGAGCGAACCCTACCGGCTGGCGCGCGTACTGGCCTACCTGGACCCGCAATTAAAGATTGTCGCCTGGCTCGGCGTGCGCGACATAGTAGAGCCGTATCTGGCCAAGTCCAAAGGGGCGCGGGACCCAACCTACCACGCCAAGCAATCGCTGGTGGCCGTGGGCAGCGGCGGCCTGCTCGGGCGGGGACCGATGAAGGGCGAGCACAAGCTCGGCTATCTGCCCGAGGCTCACAACGACTTCATTTATGCCGTGGTCGGCGAGGAATTGGGCCTGGTGGGTTCGAGCTTGCTGCTGGCCCTGTTCGTCATCATCCTGTGGCGAGGGATGCGCCTGGCGCGCAGCGCGTTGGACGATTTCGGGCGCTACCTGGCCCTGGGCGTCACCACGTTGATCGTCTTTCAGGCCTTCATGAACATGAGCGTGGTGCTCGGATTGGCGCCTACTAAGGGCATCCCCCTGCCCATGATCAGCTACGGGGGCAGCTCGCTGGCCTGCACTCTGATCTTGTTCGGCATGCTGCTCAGCGTCAGCGATCGCACGCCGTGAGGGATTCGCCGATGGTCTTCGTGATGGCGGGCGGCGGAACCGGCGGTCACGTAATGCCCGCTCTGGCCGTGGCTCGGGAGTTGCGACAGCGCGGGCGTCAGGTCGTCTTTGTCGGCACGCCTCAGGGATTGGAGGCCCGCCTGGCGCCCGCGGCCGGCTTCCCTCTGGAGTGCGTCCGGATCGGGGGCCTCAAGCGCGTGGGATTGTCGCGCCGCTTGCGCACGTTGGCGCAGTTGCCGGCGGCCACGCTAAGCGCCCTGCGGCTGCTGAAGCGCTGGAGGGCGGCGGCGGTCTTCAGCATGGGCGGCTACGCCGCCGGACCGGTGGTGCTGGCCGCTTGGCTGGCGCGGATCCCGTTGGTGGTGCTGGAGCCGAACGCCGTGCCCGGCCTGACCAACCGCTGGACCGGCAAGGTGGCGGCCCGGGTGCTGGTCAATTTCGAGCAGAGCATGCAGTACTTCCCTAAGGCGCGCACCGAGCTGTGCGGCGTGCCGGTGCGCGAGGAGTTCTTCCGGATCGTGCCCAAGCGCCGCAGCGCGCTGTTTCACTTACTGATCACCGGCGGCAGTCAGGGATCACGAACGCTGAACCAGGCCGCCCGGCAGAGTTGGCCGCTGTTCCGGGCGGCGAACTTTCCCCTGCGCATCACGCTGCAAACCGGACCGGCGGCTTGGCCGGAACTGGCGCAGGAGTTCGCCCAGTCGGGCTTGGCAGGTGAAGTGGCGCCTTTCATCGAAGATATGCCGGCCGCCTTCGCCGAAGCCGACCTGGTCGTCTGCCGCGCGGGCGCCGGCGCGGTGGCGGAGCTGGCGGCGGCCGGCAAACCGGCCCTGCTGGTTCCCTTCCCCTACGCCGCCGACCAGCACCAGTTGCGCAACGCCGAAACGCTGGCTCGTGCCGGCGCGGCGCTGATGGTCCTTGACAGGGAAATGGACGGAGCCCGTCTTTACCGCGAGGTCGCCGCACTGGCGGCCGATCCCGACCGGCTCGAACGGATGAGTCGCGCCGTGCGAGGCTTCGCCCGCCGCGACGCCGCGCGGCAGGCGGCCGAGGCGCTGGAGGCCGCGGCCAGGGAAGCGGGAAAAATGAGGGTTGACAGGGGAGGTTCCTAACCGGAACAATAGGCTATCTAAATGTTTCCTTTTCAGATCTCACATTCCGGGCCGCCAATGTTTTTATCGCCCCAGCATTTGCACTTCGTCGGCATCGGCGGCATCGGCATGAGCGGCATCGCCGAGATCCTGCTCCGCCTGGGCTTCACCATCAGCGGCTCGGATCTCAGGCTTTCCGCCGTCACCGAGCGGCTGGCGCGCCTGGGCGCCAAGGTTTTCGAGGGTCACCACCCCGCCCATGTCGCGGGCGCTCGCGCCGTGGTGGTGAGCTCCGCCGTGCCCGCCGACAACCCGGAGGTGCTGGAAGCCCGCCGTCTACAGATCCCGGTGATCTCCCGCGGGGAGATGCTGGCCGAACTCATGCGCCTGAAGTACGGCGTGGCGGTGGCGGGCAGTCACGGCAAGACCACCACCGCCGCGATGCTGGCCGCAGTCCTGGAGAAGGCCGGGCTGGATCCCACCGTGATCGTCGGCGGGCGCCTCAGCGCCTTCGGGGGCTCCAACGCCCGCATCGGCAACAGCGCGCTGCTGGTGGTGGAGTCCGATGAAAGCGACGGCTCCTTCCTGCGACTGGCGCCCATCCTCGCCGTGGTGACTAACATTGACCGGGAACACCTGGATCACTACCGCTCGCTCGAAGAGATTCTGGAAGCTTTCACCGAGTTCGTCAATAAGACCCCCTTCTACGGCGCCGCCATACTGTGCCTGGACGACGAGAACGTGCAGCGCATCCTGCCGGCGGTTCGCCGCCGGGCCCTCACCTACGGCACGCGGGCCCAGGCCGATGTGGAGATCTGCGAGGCTTCCGTAGAACGCTTGCCCAGCCGTTTCCGCCTGCGGCGGGGCGGGCAGGACCTGGGCCAGTTCCAACTGCTGGTCCCCGGCGCGCACAACGTGCTTAACGCCGCAGCCGCCGCCGCCGCAAGTCTCGAGCTGGGCGTTGAAATTGAAACCGTCCGCCGGGCCCTGGCGGAGTTCACCGGCGTCGAGCGGCGCTTCCAGGTGCGCGGGCAGGCGGCCGGAGTCACCGTGATTGACGATTACGGCCATCACCCCGCAGAGATCCGCGCCACGCTGGCGGCCGCCCGCCAGTGCCGCTACTCGCGCCTGCTGGTGCTGTTCCAACCCCATCGTTACACGCGCACTTTCCATCTGCTGGAGGACTTCGCGCGCTGCTTCTACCAGGCGGATGCCGTCTTCGTGCTGGACATCTATGCCGCCTCGGAATCCCCCATCGAGGGCGTCCATGCCGCACGGCTCGCCGAGCGCATCCGAGAACACGGCCATCGTGCGGTCCAATATGTCGGCACGCTCGAGCGAGCAGTCGAGGCCGCTCTACAGCAAGCGCGCCCGGGCGATGCCGTACTGACCTTGGGCGCCGGCAACGTCTGGCAGGCGGGCGATCGCCTGCTGGAAGGCTTGAAACAGAGGGAAATGCATGGCACGTAGCAGCGCCCAGCCCGCCATCCCGCAGATCGAATCGCCCGCTGAGGAGCGGCCGGCGAGCCGGTCCCCTAGATCAAGACCCGGCCCTGCCGGCTGGCGCACTCGCGCCAGGTTCGCCCTGCTGGCCGGGATGTGGTTGCTGGCGGCGCTCGCACTGTGGCTGGCCGGCTCGCGCCTGTACGGCTTTCTGACTACCCACCCGCAATTCGCTCTGCCGGCTTCGCCTGCGGAAGCCGACGGAGGAAAAGTGCAGATCCAGGGCTTGCGCTACACGCCGCGCCGCGAAGTGCTGGAGGTGTTTGCAGGCGATTTCGGCCGCAGCGTCTTTCTGGTTCCCCTGGCCCAACGCCGCCGGCAACTGATGGCCATTGATTGGGTGCGCGAGGCGATGGTGCGGCGGCGCTGGCCAAACCACCTCTTCATCGCGATTGAAGAACGGCGTCCGGTGGCTTTCGCCCTGCTGCCCGCAGCACGGCCCGGCGAGCCGCAAAAGATCGCTTTGACAGATGCGGAAGGCGTACTGCTGCGCCCGCCGGCGCGCGGTGATTTCTCTCTTCCCGTGCTCTCCGGCTTGTCGCCGGAAATGCCGGCCGCCGAACGCCGCCGCCGTGTGGCCCTCATGTTGCGGCTACTCGAGCAAGCCGGACCGCACTCCTCCGAGATTTCCGAAATTGACGTCAGCAATCCGGAAGATGTGGTGGTGATCGAAGCCGTGCAAGGACGCACCGTCCGTCTGCGCGTCGGCAGTGAAGATTTCGGGGAGCGCCTGAAAAAGTTCCACGAATATTACCCGCAAATCACCAGACGATCTTCCGGCCCGGAGCTGTTTGATCTGCGCCCGGACGGGCAGATCGTGCAGATCGAAACCGGCGCCGCCGGCCTGGCAGCCGCCGGTCTAGGGAGCCGAAATAATGCGAGATAAAACGCTTTACGCCGCCGGCGTGGACGCGGGCAGTGACTGGACCCGGGTGGTGGTGCTGGCCCTGGAACGCGGACGGGTGCGCCTGCTAGGCTACGCCGAGAGCCGCTCGGAAGGCTGGCTGGAAAGCCGCATCGCAGACGCCAAAGGCGTGGCTGAGTCCATCCGGCGGGCGGTGCACGAGGCGGAACTGCGCGCTCAGACGCCCATCCTCTCAGCCGTGTTGGGCGCCGGCGGCGTCACCATCGGCTGCGCCGCCGGCCGGGGAGGATACGAGGGAGGTTACCGCCGGGAGCTGGGCCAGGGCGATGTCAACCTGGTCGTCGAACGCGCCTCGCGCGTCCAGTTCGGCGAAGACCAGATGCTGTTGCACCTCTGCCTGCGCGACTTCAGCCTGGATGGACGCGGCGGCTTGCGCGACCCGCGCGGTCGCACCGGCGCGCACCTGGAAGCCTTCGTGAACCTTATCACATTCTCCAGTCAGGAGCATGACGCCCTGGTGGGCGCGGCCAATCAAGCCGGGCTGGCGGTGGAGGAGACGGTCTTTGAACCGATGGCGGCCGCCTACGCCTGCCTGCGAAGCGAACAGCGCCGCGGCGGCGTGGCCGTGCTGGACATCGGCGCCGAGTCCGCCGATCTGGCCGTCTACCAGGGCGACGCGCTCCTGCTGGCTTCCAGTCTGCCGCTGGGCGGAGTGCGTTTCACGCGCGACGTCGCCCGCGGGTTGGGCATCAACCTGGAAGACGCCGAAGCCGTTAAGGTCCAGCACGGATGCGCTCTGCGAGGCTTGAGCGGAGACAACAGCCTGATCGAGGTTCCCTCGCCCCCTGGGCGCAAGCCGCGCGAAATACCTCGCAGCGAGCTGACCTTCATCCTGGAGGCCCGGGCTGTGCAACTGTTCCGGCGGGTCCGCCGCGAACTGGGCCGCGCGGGCCTGCAAGACGGCTTGATGGGCGGGATAGTGCTGTGTGGAGGCATGGCGCGCTTGAACGGCATGTGCGACGTTGCGGAGCTGCTGTTGAACTGCCAGGCCAATTGGGCCCTGCCCGCCGGCGTTCAGGGCTGGCCGCCGGCTCTGGTGGACCCGGCCTGGAGTGTCGCCGCCGGGCTGGCCATGTACGCGGCGCGGCTCAAGCAGCGGCAACTGGAGCGGCCCAAGCGCGGCCTGCTCAGCAGAGTTATCGGATAGCGCCGGCGCCAAGCGAAGCCGGCAGAAATGGGAGGAATCCAATGACCGTGCTGGATCCGGCATCCGGTGGTTTGAGGTTCGAATTGCAAGAGGAAGCCCAGCCGCGCCCCAAGATCCGCGTCATCGGCGTGGGCGGAGCAGGTTCCAACGCCGTCGCTCACATCATGGGTAGCGGGCTGGAAGGCGTGGAGTATTGCGTGGTGAACACCGATATGCAGGCGCTGCGCGCCTCGCCGGTGCCAAACAAACTCGCCATCGGCGTGAAGATCACCGGGGGGCGCGGCGCGGGCTCCGATCCCGAGGTGGGCCGCCAGGCGGCTCTGGAGGACACGGAGCGGATCGTGGAGCTGCTGGAGGGCGCCGACATGGTGTTCGTCGCCGCCGGTCTGGGCAGCGGGACCGGGACCGGCGCCGCGCCGGTCGTCGCCTCGCTGGCTCGCCAGATGAACGCCCTGACCGCCGCCATCGTGACCAAACCCTTCTCCTTCGAGGGCCAGCGGCGCATGGCTCAGGCCGAGCGCGGGCTGGCCGAGCTGGCCGCCGCCGTGGACACGCTGGTCACCGTGCCCAACGACCGCCTGCTGGCCCTGGCGCCCCGCGGCACCAGTCTGCTGGAGGCCTTCCGGATGGCCCACGAGATCATGCGCCAGGCGGTGGCCGAAATCGTCGAGATCGTTACCACGCCCGGGCTAATAAACCGCGATTTCGCCGACATCCGCGCAGTCCTCCGCAGCACCGGACTGGCGGTCATGGGAACCGCCATGGCGCGCGGAGACAACGCCGCCGTCGAGGCCGCCCGCCAGGCTATCAACTGCCCGCTGGTCGAAGGCGCCTCCGTCGCCGGCGCGCAAAACGTGCTGGTGCACATCACCGGCTCCAGCCGCCTGGGCTTGCACGAGCTGAACGACGCCTGCACGCTGATCCGCGAGGCCACGCGCCGCGATGAGGTCCAGATCAGCTTCGGGATCGTGCTCAGCGAGTCCATGGCGGACGCCGTGAAGGTCACCGTCATCGCCACCGGCTTTCCGGCGGGAGCCGCTGACGGCCAGCAGGCCCTGAGCCGCCCGAGCTGGAGCGTCCCGGCCCCTGAGGCCGCCCCCGAAGCCGCGCACGCCGCCGCAGCCGCTGTCGGATTCGCCGCGCCTGCCGAACTGCCGGCCCCGACGGCCGAATACGCCGCCTCGGCGCCCGCCGCCGTGGCTGATCCCTTGGAGGAGGACGAGGAGCTGGAAGACCTGGACACGCCGGCCTTCCTGAAGCATCGCCGGCTGTTGCAGTAGTCCCGCGCCCGGCCTCACCCCGCAGGCGCCATTTTCTTGTGGCGCGCGCGGCGAATTTGCGATAAAAACAAAGTGTGGGCGGTTTGTTGCGGCTGGGCTGTGGAAATCTTTCCCGCTCGCGGTCCAACGTGCTGAACGCGGGCGGCTTGCGATTCTCACCACAACAGCGCTTTTCCACCGTTTGCTCCACAGCTTGTTCAGAAGCCAAGCCCATGAAATCGCTTGAGGCGACTTGCGCCTTGCTCAGCGGGCCGGTTCGACGTAACGTAATCAGCTAGTGCACATGGCTGCTCCGGATATCGCGCTTGAAAAGGGTTTGCCGGCGAACACAGACGCCGAGCGTTTCGTGCTGGGTTCAATCCTGCTCGACGACGCCCTGTTCACCCAGGTGGCGGGCGCCTTGAGCCATGAGGACTTCCACCTGGAAGCCCACCGGCGCATCTTCCTGCGCATGAGCGAGCTGTACGAGCGCGGCGAGCGCATAGACCGCGTGACCCTGGCGCACGAACTCCAGCGCCACGGCCAGTTGGAATCCTGCGGCGGCCTGAGCTACCTGGTCTCCCTGGACGAAGGCCTGCCGCGCACCGCCAACCTGGACAGCTACGTCCGCATCGTGCGCGATAAGTCCGCCCTGCGCAAGCTGATCTTCGCCGCCCAGAAAGTAATAGACCGCTGCCTGCTGGCGGAGGAAGATCCCGACCAGATTCTGGCCTCGGCGGAGGAGTGGCTGCTGAAGCTGGGCGAAGCGCGCTTGGCCGGGGGCTTGCTCACCCCGCGCGAGGTCATCGAAGGCTATCAAGGCGGCATAAACGCCTTCCTGGATCCTAACCAGCGCATCAAGGGCCTTTCCACCGGCTTCATCAAGTTCGACGAGCTTACCGGAGGGCTGCATCCCGGCGAACTGATCATCCTGGCCGCCCGTCCTTCGATGGGCAAGACCGCCATGGCCCTGAACATCGCCCACCACGTGGCCGCAGGTCGCAATCCCCGCCCGGTGGCCGTCTTCTCGCTGGAAATGTCGAAGGAGTCCCTGCTGACCCGCCTGCTGTGCGCCGCCGCCCGGGTGGACAGCCGGAAATTCCGCGCCGGATATCTGAACGCCGAGGAGCGCCGCCGCCTCAGTCTGGCCGCCACGCAGTTGGTCGAAGCCCCGCTGTTTCTGGACGACACCGCGGGCGTCAATCTCATGGACATGCACGCCAAGCTGCGGCGCCTGAAGGCCGAGCACGGACTGGCCCTGGTCATCGTGGACTACTTGCAATTGATGAGCGGGCGCGGGCGCTTCGAAAACCGCGTGCAGGAGATCAGCGCTTTGTCACGCGGCTTGAAGATGATGGCCAAGGATCTGGCGGTCCCGCTGCTGGTGCTCTCGCAACTGAATCGCGCCCCGGACTTGCGCGAAGGGGACCACCGCCCGCAGTTGAGCGACCTGCGGGAAAGCGGCTCCATCGAGCAGGACGCCGACGTGGTCGCCTTCATCTTCCGCGAGGAGGTCTACAAACCCAATCGCGAAGATCTCCGCGGCCAGGCCGAGCTGATCCTGGCCAAACAGCGCAACGGCCCCACCGGCAAGGTCAACCTGGTCTTCCTCAAGCACCTGACCAAGTTTGAGAATCCGGCCTCCGACCTGGAACAGGCCGCCGCACCGTTTGAAAACTGAAGCGGCAACCCGCTCGGGCGCCGCCGCAGCGGCGCGGCCTTGTGTTAAGATTCCGCCCCAGGGGGTGAAATATGCGCCTGCCGGCGCTTCTCGTCTTTGCAACAGGTGTTTTGCTGGCCCAGGGAACCACCTCGCGCGTGCTGGGCACAGTGCAGGATCCCAGCGGCGCCGCCGTGCCCGGCGCCACCGTCCAACTGATTAACGAAGGCACGCGCGCCGCCTTCACCGCCAGGACCTCGGAGACCGGCGCCTACGTCTTCGAAGCCGTGCAATCGGGCAGCTACACCATCACGGTCGAAGCCGCAGGCTTCAAGAAGTTCGTGGCCCGCGGCAACCGGGTCGCCATCGGGCAGCCCACCACCGTGAACGTCACTCTGGAAGTGGGCGCGCTGGCCGAGCAGGTAGAGGTCAGCGCCGCTTACGAGGCGGTGCAGACTTCCACCTCGGGAAACATCGGCAACCTCTTCACCGACCGCATGATCCGCGATCTGCCGCTGGTGGGCACGCGCGGACGCAACCCCCTGGCCCTGGTGCTGCTCCAGCCCGGCGTGGTCTCCGGCGCCAACACCGGCGGCGGCGTACACGTGCACGGAGCCCGCGACCGCGCCTGGAATTTCACCCTGGACGGCATTGACGTCAACGAAACCAGCGCCGGCGGTTCGAACTTTTCTCCCCTGCGCAGCAACCCCGACTCGCTGGCCGAGTTCCGCGTGCTCACCTCCAGCTTCACCGCCGACTACGGGCGCAACAGCGGCGGCCAGGTCAGCATGATCACCCGCTCCGGCTCCAACGAGTTCCACGGCTCCGGCTTCTGGTTCTACCGCACGCCCCGGCTGAACGCCAACGAATGGGAGAACAACCTCAACGCGGTAGGCAAGCGCCAGTTCGTGCAGCACATCTGGGGCGGAAGCCTCGGCGGGCCCATCCTGCGCAATAAAACATTCTTTTTCGCTAATGTTCAATTGCTCCGGGCTTTGCAGACCGGCCTGGTCAGCCGCACCGTCTACACCGCCGAAGCCCGCCGCGGAATCCTGCGCTACGTGCGCGGCGGCCGCAACCGCCCGGCGGGCGTCCCCGACGCCTCCGTGGACGCCGCCGGAAACGTCCTGCCCGGCTTGAACATCGGAACTTACAACGTCGCCGCCGGCGACCCGGAGCACTTGGGCCTGGACAAAACCGTCCAGGCGCTGGTCAACCAGGCGCCTTTGCCCAACAACTTCACCGGCGGCGACGGCCTGAACACCGCGCTGTTTAGCTTCACGGCGGCCGAAAAGGAAAAGCAGCACGACGCGGTCGTCAAGATTGACCACATTCTCAACGAGCGCAACACCTTCTTCGCTCGCCTGGCCTTCGGCCAGCAGAACACCTTCTGCGATTCCGCAAATTCCGGTCAGCCCACTTTCCCCGGCACCCGCTGCCTGGTGGACACCTACCGAACCCCCAGCAACCTTGCCGCCAACTGGCGCTGGAATCCCACCCCCGGCATCACCAACGAGCTGGTCTTCGGCTTCAACCGCTTCACCTTTGATTTCCGGATGCCCAACGCCGACCTCAACAAGATCACCCTGTACGGCCCGGTCAGCGTGGACGCCGAGTACAGCTTCGGCAACAAGCGCCGCCTGCACACCTGGCAGTTCGTGGACAACTTCGCCTGGTTCCGCGGCTCGCATGCTTTCAAGTTCGGAACCAACCTCCGCTTCCAGCAGCACGTGGACGTGCGCGGCTCCATCGCCGGTCAAAACGCCACCCAGGCCGTCAACTTCTCGACCGCCGTGAACACCGTGGATCCGGCCACCTTTGGCCTGCCTCCCGACCTGAATGTCACCTTCGACCGGCCCGCTTTTCAAAGCCACATTAACTTCCTGCTCGGGCGCGTGGGCAACCTAACTCGGGGCTTCCCCTCCGAGGGCGACCAGTTCATCGAAGGCCTCTACAACTTCGACGCCCGCTATCCCGAGTACGATTTCTATGCTCAGGACACCTGGAAGCTGCGCCGCAACCTCACCCTGGATCTCGGCTTGCGCTGGGAAATGAAACTGGCCCCGCGCAATCCCGAAGACCGCATCACGCATCCCGATCAGCTCGTGCAGGCCGGCGCGCCCCCCACCTCCTCGCTGCGCTGGGTCAAGGGCAAGCTGTTCGACGATTCCCTCGCCAACCTCGGCCCGTCCGTGGGGCTGGCCTGGGATCCCACCGGCAGCGGCAAGACCTCCCTGCGCGTCAACTACCGCATGGCCTTCGATCGCTTGAACACCTTCGTTCTCTCCTCATCCATCTTCCAGAGCCTGCCCGGCCAGACCCAGGGCGTCAACGACACCAGCTTCGGCCAGGCCGGCGGCCGCCTGCCCAATCTGCCGCGTTTGAAGCCGCCCGCCGCCAAACCCAGCGAACTGGCCCAGCCCGCGCCCTTCTCCAGCAACCTGATCACGGTCGTAGATCCGGACTTCAAGATGCCCGCCACGCACATGTGGTCGCTTTCCATCCAACGCCAGATCGCGCCCCGCACCGTGCTGGATCTCACCTACACCGGCCGCCGCGCCTATCACCTGTTCGGCGCCTACGACGCCAACCAGGCCGAGATCTTCCGCAACGGTTTCCTGGACGCCTTCAAGATCGTAAAGGCCGGCGGCGAATCCGACTTGATGAACCGGCTGCTGCGCGCCGATTCCCGACTCCGCGCGGGCGAAACCGGCTCCCAGATGGTCCGTCGACTCTACGCCTCCACGCTGGATTTGAATTCCGTGGCCGCCCTGGCCTCCGCCATAGCCACGCGCCTTCAAGGAACGCCCTCGCGTTCGGTAACCGATCTGTCCGGCATGGGGCCTTTCTTCTTTATCCCCTTCCCCCAGTTCGGCGGCGGAATGCGCGTAATTGACTCTAATGATTTTTCCACTTATCACGCCCTCGAAATACAGGTCGAGCGCCGACTGTCCGGCGGCTTGAGTTATCAGGCCAGTTACACCTGGGGTAAGTCGTTGGACACCCGCTCTTACGATCCCGCCTTTACGGTGGTCTCCACCGCGAACGCTCAGTCGGCCTCTTCCACCCCCTTCGATATTTACAACCGCAAGCTGAATTACGCCCGCTCGGATTTCGATCGCACCCACGCCTTGCAATCCAACTGGACCTGGGAGCTGCCGGTGGGTAAGGCCCGCCGCTGGGGCCCCGGCTGGCCCGCCCCGGCCGACGCGATCCTGGGCGGCTGGCAGCTAACCGGCTATCTGCGCCTCACCACCGGCCGCCCGTTCACCGTCTACTCCGGCGCTTACACCTTCGGCAGCGTGCAGCAGTCCCCCGCCAATTGCTCCGGGTGCGACCGCTCGATGGGCAGGCTCTTCGACGACGCCGCCTCCGGCCTTAAATGGTATTTCAGCGAAGCCGAGCGTGCGAAGTTTTCCACTCCGGGGCCCGGCGAATTCGGCAACACCGGCCGCAATTTCCTGGAGGGACCGGGCTTCTTCAACATAGACATGGCCGTGCTGAAGCGCATCGGCCTCGGCCGCGAAGGTTTTTACCTGGAAGTAAGAGGGGATTTCACCAATCTTACTAACTCCCCTTCCTTCGGCTTTCCCACGGCCACCGTCACTTCAACCATCTTCGGCCGCGTCCGCGACAGCGTGGTTAGCGGTTCGCGCAAGATCCAGTTAGGCGCCAAACTGTACTTTTAATCCCGGCCCGCCAAGCCGGTCCCCGCCCTGACGGCGCCCATATTCCTAACCTTTCAGCCCATCATATCCCGCAGGCTGATCCCGACCAGCGCCAGCGTCAGACCGATCATGATCACTACCGCCAGCCAGGCCACCGTGTTCTGAAAGCGCGAATTCACCCAGCGACCCATCAGGTCTTTCTTGTTGACCAGCAGCACCATGAAGATCAGCACCAGCGGTAGCAGCACCCCGTTGAGCACCTGCGATAGCAGGATCATGCGCACCAGCGGAAACCCCGGCATCAGGATCACCCCCGCCCCCAGCACAATCAGCAGGGTGTAAAGCCAGTAAAAAATCGGCGCCTCCCGGAAGCTCTTGTTCACCCCCGCCTCAAATCCCAGACCCTCGCACACCGAATAGGCGGTCGAAAGCGGCAAAATCGAGGCCGCAAACATCGAGGCGTTGAACAGGCCCGCGCTGAACAGAAAGAACGCATAGCGCCCGAAGGGTTTCAGCGCTTCGGCCGCCTGGGCGGCGTCCTCGATGTCCCGCGGCCCGTGCGTCCAGATCGCGCCCGCGCAGGCCACCACAATGAAGAACGCGATCACCACCATCGTGATGCAGCCCACAATGACTTCAATGCGCGACTCGGCGTATTCCCGCTCGCTGATGCCCTTCTCCACCACCGAGGCCTGAAGATAGAACTGCATCCAGGGCGCAATGGAAGTCCCCACCATGCCGATCAGCAGCGTGATGTAAGCCGGATCCAGCATCAACACGGGGTGCACGCTGCTGGCCACCGCACGCTCCCAGTCCGGTTCGATCAGCAGCGCGGAAATCACGTAGGCCACGTAGAAGACGCAGGCGCCCAGGAAAATCTTCTCGACGCTATGATAGGTGCCCTTGACCACCAGCAGCCACACCGCCACCGCGGCCAGCGGCACCGACACCCAGCGCGGAACCGCGAACAGCTCCAGCGAGCTGGCCACCCCCGCAAAGTTGGCCACCACGTTGGTGAAGTTGGTGAGCACCAGCAGGCTCATCACCAGAAAGGTTACGCGCAGCCCGAACTCCTCCCGGATCAAATCCGAAAGGCCCTTGCCGGTGACCGCACCCATCCGCGCGTTCATCTCCTGCGTGATCACCAGCAAGACCGCGATCGGCGCCAGCGTCCACAGCGACAGGTAGCCGAATCGCGCCCCGGCCTGCGAGTAAGTGAAGATGCCGCCGGCGTCGTTGTCCACCATCGCGGTGATGAAGCCGGGGCCGATGACCGCGAAGAAGACCGCAATCTGGCGCCGGATCCGCTTCAGCATTGTTCTCGCCACCCATACGCGCCTCACTCAGCCGTGCCGCAGCACGGAAATGATGTCATCGGCGGTGATCACGCCGGCCAGCCGGCCGTCCTCATCCACCACCGGCAGATTGAGCAGATTGTACTTGTCGAAGACCTCGGTGACCTTCTCGGTGCGCTCGCGCGCCTTCACCGCAATCAGCGGCCCCCCGGCCAACTCTTTAAGCGGCCTGTCCGGCGTAGCCACGAACAGCCTGCCTAACGGCAGGGCGCCTTTCAGCACGCCCTCGGCGTCAATCAGAAACACCGTGCTCAAGCTCTCCAGCAGATCCTCGTTGCCTTTCAGGGCCTCAACTGCGTCGGCAACCGTCGCATTCTCGTTCAGCGCCACGTATTCCGTGTTCATTAGGCTGCCCGCGCTGTCCTCCGGGAAATCCAGCAGCTCGCGCACTTCCGCCTTGGGCTCGGCGTCCATCTCCTCCAGAATTTCCTCCGAGGTCTCCTCCTCCAGCTCCGCCAGCGCGTCCGCCGCCTCGTCCGGCGCCATCTCCTCGACGATCTCCGCCGCCTTCTCCGCCTCCAGCGATTCCAAAATCGAAGCCTGCATCTTGGGATCCACTTCCGAGAGCGCGTCGGCGGCGACTTCGCTGTCAATGGACTCGAAGATGGACTCGCGCTCCTCCGGACCCAGCTCCTCGACGATGTCCGCCAGATCCGCCGGGTGCAGCTTCTCCAGCATCGAATATGAGATGTTCAGCCGCAGCCGCCGCAAGGGATCCGGCTCGACTATGTTGCAGTGCTCCCAGCGGATCGAATTCGGCGCAATCGGCTGCTGAAGCCGCCGGATCCAGCGCCGCGGCAGAACCCCTTGCAACAGCCGCCGCAGGATGCTGCGCAAACCCACATCCACCTCCAGCACGCGCAGCGTCTCCAGGCCGTTCTCCTGCCGCACCTCGAAGGTCACGTCGTTGACCCGCACCACTTTGCGCCCGTCCACGTCAATGATCTGCTGGTCCAGCAGATCGCGCCCGATCCTCAGCATGTATTCGTCTTCGTGGTAGGGGATCAGCCGCTCGTCCTTAAGCTGTATGCCGTCCAGGGTGATTGAGCGTATCTGGTCGTAGCGGACGCTTAGCCACGCCCAACCGCCGCCCACCAGGTAGCGGTCCACTCGGGAGGGATCGATCAGAGGAACCAGCGCCGCGTCGGCCACGCGGCCTATTCTGCGGCCCCGCAGGTCGTAAACCTTGAGGCCCACCAGTTCGGTGAAGTAGACCAGTTCCGGCATCGAAAAATGTCCGTGCCCATCGGGCATCCCGAGCGCGCCACGGCCATTTTTCGCGGGAACCGGCCGCTCGCGGTGCGCTCTACATCACCTAATCCTTCCTCTCAATACTCAATATTGCGCAGCCCCCGGCTGCCCCGCAAGGGGAAGGTTTGCCGCCCTTACACCAACCGCCGCGGGAATTTGCTATTTCAAGGTGAGGAGATCTTTCAGATGCAGACATCTCAACCGATCATTGCCCGCGCTCCGCAGGCGCCGGCCCAACAGCCTCCGCCGCCCCGCGCCAAGCCGGCGCCGGAACGGCCCCCTGAGGTTCCGCCGGAATTCAAGGCCGAGCCCCTCCTGGGCTCCCCTCCGGCGCGGCTCATAGAGATCCTCAAGGATCCCCAAGCCACCGTCTTTCAAAAGGCCAAGGCCTGCCAGCGCCTGGCCGTCATCGCCGGCAAGGACGCCGTGCCCGCGCTGGCGGCCTTGCTCGGCGATCCGCAACTCGCCCATTACGCCCGCTTCGGCCTGGAGCCTATCCCCGACCCCTCCGCCGACGACGCGCTGCGCGAGGCCCTGAAAAAACTCAAGGGCAACCTGCTGGTCGGCGTGATCAACTCCCTCGGACAGCGCCGCGATCACAAGGCCGTAGACGCCCTCACCAAGCTGCTCGACAGCACAGACCCCGCCGTCGCACAGGCAGCCGCCGCCGCCCTCGGCCGCATCAGCGGGTTGCGCGCCGCCAAGATCCTGGAAGACGCGCTCCGGCGCACCAAACCGCCCGTGCGTACCGCGGTTGCCGCCGCAGGCCTGGTCTGCGCCGAGGGACTCATAGCCGAAGGCCGGCGCGATAGAGCCCTGGCCTTGTATCAGAGTCTGATGCGCCCCAACATCCCCCAGCCGGTGCGCCTGGCCGCCATGCATTCCGCCTTCGCCGCGGAGACTTCGTTGCGGCGCCCGCGTTAAGGAGAAACCACCATGTCCTCGACTGCCACTACTGTTCATCGCCGGCAGTTCCTGAAAAGCGGCGCCCTGGCCGCCGCCCCCATGATTGTTCCCAGCTCGGTGCTGGGCCGGCAAGCCGGCGCCGTCCCGCCCAGCGATCGCATCGTGCTCGGCGCCATCGGCATCGGCAGCCGCGGCGCCTACGACTTGCAAGCCTTCCTCCACCAAAAGGACGTCCAATTCGTCGCCGTCTGCGACGTGCGCGAGCAGCGCCGCGAGGTCGTCAAAAGCACCGCCGACAAGCACTACGGCAACCGCGATTGCGCCATGTACTCGGATCACTTCGAACTGCTGGCCCGCGGCGACATCGACGCCGTGCTGATCGCCACCGGCGATCGCTGGCACGCCCTGCTCTCCATCCACGCCGCCCAGAACGGCAAGGACGTCTATTGCGAAAAACCCTGCTCGATCACCATCGCCGAAAGCCAGGCCCTGGCGGATGCTTTCCGCCGTTACGGCCGCATCTACCAGGCCGGCACCCAGCGGCGCAACGGCGGCAACTTCGTTCTGGCCGTCGAGCTGGCGCGCAGCGGCAGATTGGGCAAGCTCCGCACTCTGCACGCGCAGACCGTCCAAGCCAAGAGCATGCCGCCCATACCCAGCCACGACTGGCTGCCCGCCGAACCCGAACCTTCCAAGCTGGTTGTTGATTGGGATCGCTGGCTCGGCCCCTGCCCCTGGCGCCCCTACAACCACTTCTACGTCCAGGGCCGCTGGCGCAACTACTTCGACTTCCACGGGGGCAGCATCCTGGAGTGGGGCTCGCATACCGCAGACCTTTGCCAGTGGGCCAACGACGCCGACCACACTCAGCCCGTCGAGTACTCGCCGGAAGGCGACAACCGCGGCCCCTTCGCCGTGCACTGCCGCTACGCCAACGGCGTCATGATGGTGTTGCGCGACTCCGGCTGGCTGGAGCTGGGCTCGTGCAGCGTCCGCTTCGAGGGCGATGACGGCTGGGTGGAAACCGGCGACACCAGCAAGATGGAAAGCTCGGAAAACCTCCGCGAGTTCCTGCACCCGCCCAGCGATTACCGCGTGGCTCTGGAAAACCACGTCCGCGACTTCCTGGATTGCGTGAAGTCGCGCTCGCAGCCCCGCGCCAACGCCCAGGCCGCCGCCAACACCCACATCGCCTGCCATGCCGCCTACATCGCCTTCCAGCTCGGACGCAAGCTGACTTGGGATCCCCTCAAAGCCGAATTCGTCGGCGATCAAGAGGCCAACCGCATGCGCTCGCGGGCCATGCGCGAGCCCTGGCGGATCTAGGAGGACCGGTGTCCAGCGCGAAACTAGTTTATTGCCTGGCGTGGTGCGCCCTGCTGGCAGCCCCCTGCGCCCTTGCTGCGGAGCAAGGCGGCCCCAGGCAAGCCGCGCCGGTCGCCGACGATGACGCCGGCTTCCTGTCTATCTTCGACGGCAAGACTCTGGCCGGCTGGGAGGGCGATCCGGCTTTCTGGCGCGTCGAAAACGGCGCCATCGTCGCCGAAAGCACCCCCGAGCGCCCGGTGGAGCGGAACACCTTCCTGATCTGGCAAGGCGGCGCGCTCGGCGATTTCGAGTTGAAGCTCGAGTACAAGTTGAGCGAAGCCGCCAACAGCGGCGTCCAATACCGCAGCGCCCGCGCGCCCGAATTCGGCCAATGGGCCATGAAAGGTTACCAGGCCGATATGGACGGGCGCGACACTTACACCGGCATGGTCTACGAGGAGCGCGGCCGCGGCTTCCTGGCCCCTCGCGGCCAGTTCGCGCGCCTCAGCGCGGGCGCAACCCGCAAACTCATCGCCGCCACCGGACAGCCCGAAGAGCTGAAGGCTAGCCTGAAGACCGGCGACTGGAACCAGATGCACGTCATCGCCCGCGGCAACGTCCTCATGCACGTCGTCAACGGCCGCCTGATGGCGGCCGTTATTGACGAAGACCCGCAGGGCCGCTCGCTTGAGGGCCTGCTCGGCTTACAGTTGCACGCCGGCAAGCCCATGCGCATCGAGTTCCGCAATATCCGCCTCAGGAAGCTCTGAGGCCGCGCGCCTACTTCAGCCGGCGCCGCAGGAAGTCAAACGTGCCCACCGCGTTTATGCGGTGCGGCCCGTCGAAAAACTCTATCGCCGTGCGCTCCGGAATCCGCAAATCGGCATAAAGCCGCCGGACTTTGGCGTACTCGTAAGCCACCCATTCATCTATGCCCACGCCGTCGCGATGCCCGCGCTCCACCATGAATGGCCGCGGCGCAATCAGCCCCGCCATCTCCGCGTAATTGAAGGTATTGGCCAGATCAAATTCCGGCATCTCGTACTCGCCGGTGTACATGTAACTGAATGGCTGATCTACGCTGGTGTTCTTCCAGATCCACTCGTTGAAATCCGCCGAACAGATCGAAAGCGCGTAAGCGGGCAGGATCGCCGGCACGCGCATCGCCGTCTTGCCGCCGTATGAGAGCCCGTAGAAGCCGATCCGCTCCCCGTCCACGAAATCAAGCGACGACAGCCACTCCAGCGTTCTCTGATGCTGGCCGATGATGAAGGAGAACAAGCTCAGGCCCAGCGGGTTGGCTTTGCGCTGAATCTGGCGGAAGCGCTCGCCGCCGACGTAGGGATTCTGCGGCGCGTAAACCACAAACCCTTCCTCCGCCAGCCGCGCCGCAAACCGCCCGTAAGTGGCCGCGCGTCGCTCCTCGATCGTGTCCTGCGGTCTTCCCTCCAACCCGTGCTGGCAAACCACCGCCGGCCGCCGCTCGCCGGCCTTCACATCCTTCGGCACAAGCAGGATGCCGTAAGCGAATACCTCCGGCCAGACCGGCAACCGCACTTCATAGCCCGCCCAGCGCGGCTCATCGTATATGCGGCGCGTTTCCGCCGCCGGCGGCTCGCTGGGATCCGGCAGCCGCCCGATGACCTCCTCCCAGAAATACCGGCGATACCATTCAGTGCTCTTTCTCCAGGCTTCCGGCGATGAGCTGTCCGCGCGTTGCCAAAACCGGCGCCGCACCGCTTCCGACCGCCTTACCACCTCCTGCGTGAACTGCACCATCTGCTCGAACTGCCGCCGCTGCCTTTCCGCCGGATCGAAGTCCCGCCGCATCAGGTTCGGCGCCGGCCCCGGCTCCCGCAGTCGCCCGCGCACGCCCAGCCCCTCAAGCAACGCCCCGAGCGCGGCTTCCGATCCCGGATGCCGGCCTCCCCGAATCAAGCGCAGCCGCTCGGCCGCCCCAGCCCGCGCGTAGTACGGGCGCGCTCGCTCGGCCTCCGCCTCCACTTCCGCCGCCGGCGGCGTCGTGATCCGTCCCGGCGCCGCCCCGCGCCGCTGTTTGCTCTCCGCCGGCGGGCCGGGAATCTCCGGTGCGCGCGCCGCTTCGATGATCAACGCCCGCGGCGCAATCAGCGCGGCCACGCCCGCATCGCCGAAGTCGCTCACATAGCGCCACACGTTGCGATAAATCGGCTCCTGCCACAGGCCCTCGCGCGGCCCGAAGTAGCCGCTTACCAGCGCCGCCTGGATGCGCTCATCAAGCGCCGCCGCCGCCAGCGCGATCAAACCTCCCTCGCCGTAGCCCGCCACGCCCGCCGGCCCCTTCGGCCAGGACGCGGCGAACCAGTCCACCGCCGCCAGCACTTTCTGCACTTCGTAGCCGATGATGTGCCGGCCCGCTTCGTATGCCATCCGGTAAATGAACTCGCGGTGCGGCTGGTTCGTGAAGCGGTTGATCGCCGCGTTCGCCGAATATTCGTCGCGCCGGTCAATCAGCACCGGAACCAGCACCAGGCAGCCGGCCTCCGCCAGGCGGCGCGCAAACTGGGCCGCCGCCGGCACGCCCGGCGCCAGCCCGACAAGCATCTCGGGCGTCCAATCGGCATCCGGCAGCGCGACCACGCGCGCTACCGCCGGCCTGACAGGCTCCAGCAGAAGGCCTTCGCCTTCGATCGCGCCCACCACCGGCCAGCGCACCGCCAGGATGCGATAGCCCCGCCCGCGCCCCGCCAGCGCCGGCTGCTCGAGGGTGGCGTCCGGGCGCGGCGCCGGCCGCGCCGTCCGCTCGTCCACTACCCCGATGATCTTGCGCAGGCGAGCGCGATCCGGCGGCGGCCGGCGCGCCGCAGCCTCTCGCCCGGCGCGGTCCAGATACCGGTGGATTCCCTCGACCATTTCCGCCGCCGGCTCGCCCGCCCCTCGCCAGGGCCGCGTACCCTCCAGCGGTTGCGCCTGCGCCGCCAGCGCCAGCACCGCAAGCAGCCATCCGATCCTCATACGCAAAAGTCTACGCCTTGCTAGAATCACCAGGTATGGTTACCGGCATCGAACACACCGCCATCGCCTCCGTGGATCCGCAAAAGCTGGCCCGCTGGTATGTAGAAACGCTGGGCTTCGTGATCAACTACAACTCCGGCCGCACCGTTTTCATCAAAGCGCCCAACGGGACCATGATCGAGATCATCACCGCCGAGGGCGAGCGCGCGCCCGCCACTCAAACCAGCCCCGGCCTGCGCCACCTGGCCCTGACCGTGAAAAACTTCGACCAAGCCTACCGCACCCTGCGAGCGGCTCAGGTGGAATTCGTCAGCGAACCCACCGAAAGCAAGGGAACCCGCGTGGTCTTCTTCAAGGACCCCGAGGGCAATCTCCTGCACCTGATCCAGCGCGCCCAGCCGCTGCCGTAAGGCTGCCCTCAGCCCGCCTTGACCGGATTCCTCAGCACCCCGACGCCCTCGATCTCCACCTCCACCACGTCACCCGGCTTCATCGGCTGCGTGGTGCCCGGCGTGCCCGTGAAAACCACATCCCCCGGCTCCAGCGTCACGTACCGGCTGGCGAAGCTGACGATCGCCGGACCGTCAAACAGCAAATCCGAGGTGGATTGCTCTTGCACCACCTTCCCGTTCAGCCGCGTGCGCAAGCGGAGCTTGCCGTAATCCAGACCGCGAACAATCGCCGGTCCCATGGGCGCGAACGTGTCGGCGCCCTTGGCGCGCCACCACTGCACATCGTTTTTCTGCCAGTCGCGCTCGCTGACGTCGTTGCCGCAGGTCACCCCGAAAATCGCCTCGCGCGCCTGCTCGACGGTTGCCTTGCGTACTCGCCGCCCGATGACCAGCACCAGTTCGCCCTCGTAATGCACGTTCCGCGCTTCGGGCGGAATCAAGATCGCATCTTCGGGGTTCTGAAGCGCGCTCACGGGCTTCCAGAACAGCTCCGGCTGCGCGGACGGCTTGCGCTCGCCCAGGTGACTCTTGTAGTTGAGGGCCACCGCCAGAATCTTGCGCGGCTGGCAGGGATAGAGCAATTTAACCTCGCTCAGCTTGTAGGTGGCGCCGGTCGGCTCAGCCACGCGGAACGGGGCGCCCCGCAGCTCGCGGATGAGCTCGCCCTCCTGGAGGCCGTAAGCCGTCGCCCTCTCGCGGCGGAAACGGACATAGCGTTGCACAGCGGCCTCGGCCCCGGCCGAGAGTCCGGCGGCCGCAGCGGTCAGGATTTCTCGTCTGCTGATCTGCATAGCGGTTCTCCCGATTATAGTCGGGCCTGACCAAGGGCGTCAGCCCTGCAACCCGGACCCGGTTTCTTGCGTCTTGCTCAATGAGCGCGAACGCCGCCGGCTAAAGGCGGCCCGCTGGGAGATGCTACCGATGGGGGTCGTTGTAACTTACGCCAAGCAGGTTACCGCTTCGGGCGCTCTGCGGTCTCTGGCCGCGCGCCTGGGTCGCGGTTGGTGCCGCTGGATGCACTCGGATATTACCTGGCCGGTCAACGGATCCTACGAGTGCCGCAAGTGCCGCCGCCGATTCCCTGTCCCCTGGGAGACCCCCGAGCTCGCCCAGACCCAAGCCGTGCCACTCACCGGCCGTCCCCGGCCGGCCCTGGTTAGAGCTGCGGCGTAACCGCACTGCTGTTCCGCTGTCCTAAAAAGACTACAATTGACGCAAGCTGAAGGAGCCCGGCTGATGCCATTGCAGTCGCGACCCGCACCTATGACGCAGGACAACGTCATGCCACTCGGAAGGTTTTCTACTACGCACCGCTTCCTGGCCTTGCTGCTGGCCGAATTGCTGGCCCTCTGGCCGCCGGCGGCCGCCGCTCAGGCCGGCAAGCCGCCCGCCGCTCCCCTACCCCAGGAGGTCTTTCGTTCTTTCCAGGAGACCCTCCAGCGCCCTTACTTGGACCTGTTCGAAGAGGCCCCCAAGCTGGAGTACGCCGCCACCCAAATTGAAGCCATGCGCAAGTACCTGGACCGCGCGCGCGAATACTGCACGCGCGAGTTCCGCCAGCGCGCTTCCACTCGCCAGAAGGAGCGCGAGCGCGCCCAGGCCGACCTGAAGCGGCGCACCGCCAGCCTGGAAGATCCGGAGCGGCGCGAAATCCACTGCCGCATCCAGAACCTGCGCATCCTGGAAAGCCAGGCCCAAATGCTGGCCGAGCACGCCATCCCGGTGGCCTACGAAAACAAGAAAGCCAAGCTGGAGCTGATCGAAAAATGGCCCGAGGAGCTCAAGCGCATTAAGGCCGAAATCTCCTCCGGCGCTTATCATCAGCGGCGTTTCGGCGACGTCAAGGACATCGGCGTGCGCGAGCTGGTGCCCGGCCAGGAGCGCGACGTCAAGGACGGCCAGGAAGCCGTGCGTCAGTTGAAGCTCACCGGGCTGTTGCCTCCCGAGCTGGATAATCCCGCCATACGCAAATACGTCACCGAGCTGGCGCAGAAGATCGGCGGCCGTTCCGACCTGCGCGTTCCCTTGAACGTGACCGTGCTCAACTCGAAGGAGGTCAACGCCTTCGCCCTGCCCGGCGGCTTTCTGTTCGTCCAGCGCGGCCTGCTTGAGGCCGTCGAGGACGAAGCCCAACTGGCCGGCGTCCTCGCCCATGAAATCGCACACGTCACCGGCCGGCACGGCTACAAGCTCATGAAGCGCGCCACCATCGCTTCCATCATCTACCAGGCCGCGCAAGTGGCCGCCGTGCTGCTCACCGGCGGCGCCGCCACGCTGGGAACCTATTACGCCCTCCAGTACGGCTTCTACGGCCTGGGCCTGGTGCTCAGCTTGGATCTGCTCGGCGTCAGCCGTGAGTTTGAGCTGGAGGCCGACCAGCTCGGCGTGCAGTACGCCTGGAACGCCGGCTACGACCCTTCAGGCTTCGTCCGTTTCTTCGATAAGATGGCCACCCGCGAAGGCTACGTCAACGGCGCAAGCTGGTTCCGTACCCACCCGCCCTTTTACGCCCGCATGGTCCAGACCAAGCGCGAGATGATGTTCCTGCCCCCCAAGCCCGACCTCACCCGGGACAGCGAAGCCTTCCGCCAGATGAAGGCCGAGCTGGCCAAGGTCACCGCCCAGGCCCAGGAGGAAGAGAAGAACAAGCCCAGCCTCCTGACTCCGGTGCAAGGTTGTCCGGCGCCGGAAAAGATTGACTACAAACCCGGCGATCCCATCGAGAAGATATGCCCCGTGCCGCTCTCCTGATCCTGTTGCCGCTGTGGCTGGCCGCGCAACCGGCGCCCATTAGCCTCTACCTCGCCGTGGAGGACGGCGACAAGCTGATCGGCGGCCTCACCGAGGCCAACTTCCGCCTTTACGAAGACGGACGTCCGGTCAGCTTCCGGCTGGCGCCGCCGGAAACTCCCATCACCCTCACCCTGCTGGTGGAGCGCAGCCGCGCTTCCTGGCTCTATCAAAACGACCTTGACGCCGCAGTGCGCGCCTTCCTGGACGCCGCCCCGGAAGGCCACTGGTATTCGCTGGCTACCTTCTCACACAGCTTGCACGTCGAGGCGGATTTCACCCGCCAGAAAGGCGAAATCTGGGCTGCCTATTCCGCCTTGGCCGCCCCCATGTGGGATGAGATCAACACTTACGACGCCCTCTACGAGCTGCTCGAAAAACTTGAGATGTTGCCGGGACGCAAGGTCCTCATCTTCATCGGCTCGGGACTGGACACCTTGAGCGCACGCACGCTGGACCAGGTGCAGAAGAAGATCGAGTCGGTGAACCTGACCGTGTTCGCCGCCGGCGCCGGCTCCATGCTGCGCGGCATGTACGAGCCGTATTTGGGCGCCGCGGCGCGCCTGGATCTGACGCAGGCGGAAGCCTTCCTCAACATGCTGGCCCGCAAAAGCGGCGGGCAGGCCTGGTTCCCGCGTTTCGAAACCGCCTACCCGGACATCGCGCGCGCCGCCTTCCTCACGCTCGAGCACCAGTACCGGCTGCTCTATGAGTCCGCCCTTCCGCGCGATCGCAAGTTCCACCGCCTGCGCGTAGAGGCCTTCCAGATCACGGACGATGGCCGCCGGGACTTCCGGGTGCGCGTGCGCGAAGGCTGGCGCCGCTGAAGCGTCCCTTGCTTCAGCGCGGCGTAAAACCGAAGTTCGACAGCCCTACCTGATCGTCGCCCGGAATGTAAAAGCCGAAGCGCCCTCGCGTGTAGTCGCGCCCGCCCTCGCCCGGCGTCTGGGAAATCGTCACCCACTGCTCCCCCTTGCGGACCCGGTGCACTATGGCGCCGGAACTTACTTCAATCTGTACTGTGCAGTGCTGCCAGTCTCCCAGATTGTGGGCCACCTTCGGCCTTTCCGTCCTCTTGCCGTCGCGCACCACCGTGTGATACAGCGAGCGCTTGTCCATCTCGAACAGCTCGTGGTTGCGCTCGTCGCTGTAACCTACCACCCAGCGCAATCGCCTCCCCTTGCGCAGCATGGCGGTAAACACTATGCGCCCGTCAACCGGCGCAATCTGCGCCAGCACGTAGTTGCCGCCCCGGCGGAAGAACCAGCCCCCCTCTTCGCTCCAGCCCCCGCCCCACACCGCCATGCCGCTCGCCGCGGGCGCCGGCGCAGCGGCCGCCTTCAGCCGCGTCAATTCGAACTTGACCGTCTGGACCTGCCCTGCCGCAATCTCCACGGTCTGCGAAGCCTCCGCGTAATCCGGCGCGCGCGCCACCACCATGTATGTGCCTTCCGGCAATTCAGCGTTCGTTCCGCTCATCGGGCGCAACGCTTCGCCCGGCCTGCCGATCGCCAGGCGCGCATCGCGCGGCGTAACCACCACCTGTAGGCGGCCCGGCAGTCGCTCCAGGCTGACCTCTGCGCCGCTTAACTCCACCGCCTGGCCTTCGGTGAACGTCCGGCGGAGCAATCGCGGCGCGAAACGCTCCCGCCGCAGCTCGATCTGATGCTCGCCCGGTCCGATGCCGGCATGGTGGAAGCTGCCGTCATTCTGGATCGTCCCCACCGCCTGCCCGTCCAAAAGCACTTGCGCTCCGGGCGGTCCGCCGCTGATGCTCAGCGTGGCCACTCTGGGCAAAGGACGCAGCTTGAACTCCAGCTTGCTTTCTTCGCCCTTGCGAACCGCCACGCGTTGCTCGGGCTCATTTTCAAAACCTTCCTTCGCCACCCGCACCGCGTACTCGCGGACCGGCAGATTCGGGATGCGCAACTGCCCGCGCGTGGTCGTCCGCCGCTGTTCGCGTCCGTTCAAAAACACCCGCACCCCGTCTTCGCCGGTCAGCACCACCAGCGTCCCAACGTCGCGGTTCGATTGCAGGAAGGCCGTAAGCACAGGCGCCGGAGAGACGTCAATTATCATCTTCCGGCGGTTCGGTTCCGCGCCTACCACCAGCTCGTGCGTACCGGGCGCCAGATTCGCGAGCTCCAGCCCGCCCGGCGCCAGTTGCCCCGCCGGCTGGCCGTCCACTTCCACCGGTACCGGACCGAAGCTCGCGTACAGCCGCGCCCGGCTGCCCAGACTGGCCAAAACCACCGCCGCCAGATTGCGCGTCACCGGATCGCCGGCCGAAGGCGCCGCGGCGGGCGCGGTCTCAAAGTTGATGGTCGCCTCACCGTCGCGCCCGCTCACCTTCAAGGTGTGCTTGCCTGCCGCCAGCCCGTCCAGCGTGAACTGACCTTCCTGCAAATCGCGCGCCGCACCCTCATCCAGCACCACCCGTCCTTGATCCAGGTCGCTAACCACCCGCAAGCTGGTCGCCAGCGGCTCCAGCGTCAACTGCACCGGCGGCGCCGGGGCCGCCGTCACCTGGAAGCTGGCGTAGGCCGTCTGATAGCCCTCCATCTGCGCCTCGATCTGGTAAGCCCCCGGCGCCAGGCTAAGCTTGAGATCGGAGACGCCGCGCAACTCGCCGTTGACTCGGATGCTGGCCCCGGGCGGGGTCGTGCGGATTTCAACCGGCGCCAATCCGGCGCTAGGGCTTGCATGGCGCCGGCTCAACAAAGCCACACCGCCGGCGATGATCGCCAGCGCCAGCACGCCCCCGGCCACCGCCGCCAGCACCGGCTTGCTCGGCAAGACCAGGCGGCGCCGGGCGGTCGGCTTGGGCGCTATGGGCTGAGCCGGGACCACCGGTCGCGGCAAGGTTGCGGCTTCCTCCGGCGGCGGAATCACCGGTCGCGGCAAGGCTGCGGCTTCCTCCGGCGGCGAAACCGCCGCAGAACCCGCCGCCGGATAAAGCCCGCTCACCAATCCGCCCGCAGGTTGAACCGGCCCGGTGGGCGGCGCGGGTGACGGCTCCAGGCGGCGCGCAGCGTTCAGCATCGCAAAACGCCGCTGGATGTCACCCACCACCGACTCAATTTCCGCATCGCGCGGAAACTGTCCGGCGATTTGTCGCGCGCGCGCCAGGTACGCCTCAACCGTCAGCGGATTGCTCTCGGCAGCGGCCTCGCGCTCCAGCTTCCTGACCTCCTCCACCACCGTGCGCCGCGCCGCCCGCTGCTCAACCTCGCGCGCCTGCTGTAGCTCCCGGCCCAGAATGTCGCGCAACTGGACCAGACGCGGCTCGCCGGGATACGCCGCCAGGGCTTGCTCGGCCTGAGCCAGCGCGCCTTGCAAATCGCCCGCCGCCCGCAGCTCCCGCGCCTGGAGGAACGCCTGAGCCACTGTCTCGTCTCGCTTGCGGTCCTGCGCCAGCGCCCGCAGGCTGCGCGCCGGGGCGTGCCCGGGATCCAGCTCCAACGCTTCGCTTATCAGACTCTCCGCCGCCCGCCAATCGCTGTCCAACAGGAGCCGCGCCTGCGCAGTCAGTCCCTCCACCAGGGCCGCGCGCACCTGCAAGTTGCCAGGGTCCATCTCCAGCGCCCGACGCAGCGTCTGAACCCCTTCGCCGTAACGCTGCTCGGCGCACAATCGCCGGCCTTCCTCAAGCAGGCCCTGCGCCTGCTGGTTGCGTTGGATTCCCTGCCGGGCGACTTCTTCCAGACTGGCCAGCTCGGCGTCGCCCGGAAACTCAGCCTCGGCCCGCCGCAGCTCGTTGAGAGCCGCGCCGTAGTCGCCGGTTTCCAGAGCCCGGTTGGCTTGCTCAATAACCCGCGCCTTGGCCTCCGCGCGCGCTTGCTGGTCCCGCCGTTTGACCACCCGCTCCATCTCGAAGCTCAGACCCGGATACTGCGGATAGACCGCGCCCAGCGTCTCCCACTGGCTAAGAGCTTCGGCGAATTCGCCGCGTTCCTCGTGCTGGCGCGCGCGGGCCGCCAGCGTGTTCACCAAATCGCGCTTGTCACGCGTCAGCCGCAGCGCCCGCTCGAAGTGCGGCTCGCCGGGATAGCTGCTCACCGCCTCCTCCAGGATGGCCACCCGGCGATCCAGGTCCGGCTCGGCCTGCACCCGGCGGTCAATCTCCACGATGCGCGCCGACAGCTCCTGGCGCTGCTGCTCCTCGATGTCGAATTTCAGGGCCTGGAACAGGGCGTGGCCGGGGCGCTTGGCCAGCACCTCCTCACAGAGGGCCAGGGCCTGAGCGAAGTTGCGGTTGGCTAAATGCTGCCTCGCTTCGTCATAAGTGTTCTTTATGGAATCGTGTTCCGAGCGCACCTGATCGTACAGGTTCCGGTAGGCCGTCGCCCGCTCCGGCGCACTAGTGTCCGGCGCCCGCTCGTCCAGGCTGAGCACCTGCTCCAGCTTGCTGAGCGCCGAGCTGAGGTCCCCGCTGCGCCAGGCTTCCAGCGCGCTCTGATACAACTGTTCCTTCTGCTGTCGCAGGCGCAGATACTCCTGCTCCATCCGATCCACCTCCGCCAGCAACTGCCGTGCGCGGGTGTCTTGCGGCCGCAAGTTCAGCACGTTTTGCAAGGCCTCGCGCGCGTGAGGGTAGGAATGATTATCCACATGCTGGCGCGCCAGCCGGAACCAGTCCTCGATCTTCTGCGTCGTCATGCGGTTTTCAATGTCTCTCTTCAGGGCCAGTGCCTGCGCGTTGGCGGGATCCAGTTGCAGGATCTCCTGAATCTTCTGAAGCGCCAGCGGGTACTCTTCGTGCTCCAGGCGCGTCTGCGCGCTCTGCAGCAGTTGAGATAGGATGCGCCGGCGCAGGGTCTCATCAATCTGCTGCCGCAACACGGCGATGGCGGGATCCAGATGGCCTTCGGCCTCCAGCTCGGTGATGATCTCGTTGGCGAACTGGAGATCGCCCTGTTGGAAGGCGCGTTGCGCCCGCTCGATCCGAGGCTGAATGCGCGCCTGATCGAAGAAGGCGATCGGCTCGCCGCGCAGCGCCTTCTGTAGCGTCTCGGCGAATTCCCGGGCGCTGGCGAAGCGATGCCAAGGCTGCTTGGCCATGGCCTTGTGCACCACGCGACTGATGGCTTGGTTGACCGCCGGATTGAGAGCCGAAGCCGGAGGCGGGGTCTGGTGCAGGATTGCGTCAATGATCTCGGCTTCCGTGGCCCGCTCGAAGGGCCGCCGGAGCGTGAGCGCCTCGTAGCAGACCACGGCCAGCGAGAACAGATCGCTCAAGGCGGTGGGCGGTTTCAGCTCCAGTTGCTCCGGCGACATGTACAGCAGCGTGCCCTTCACCGCCATCGAAGTGCGCGTGTCCACCATGTGGGCCACGCCGAAATCAATGATCTTCACCGAGTCGTCATCCAGCACGAATATGTTGCTGGGCTTGATGTCTCGATGCACCAGGCCGCGCTCGTGAGCGGCCTGCAAGCCGCGGCAGGCCTGCGCCATTACCTCCACCACCCGTTCCACGGTGAGCCTATGACTGGCGGCGCGGATGAGCTTATCCAAGGTCTGACCGGCCAGCAAGGGCATCACAAAGTAAGGCTGCGTGCGGTCGTCTTGCTGGAACTCACCGATGTCGAAGATCTCGACGATGTTGGGATGGCTGATGGTAGCCAACAGTCCGCACTCGCGGCGGAACATATCCAGAGAGGCCCGGCTGGGCGCGTCGCGGATGGTCTTCAGCGCCACCTCGCGCTTTACCACCAGGTCGTAGGCGCGGTACACCACGCCCATGCCCCCCTGGCCTAGCGTTCCTCTTATCTCGTAACGGTTGCTGAGTCGCTGTGGGAAGCGCATGTGCCCCCTCTCGGCCCTCTGCCTGACCGCGGCCGGCTAGCCCGCCCCCGCCTCAGACGCCGGCCGGAGGCACGCCCGGGCCGCCCAGCAGGATCGAATTCGAGAATATCACATCGGCTGCCCCGCGTCCGCTAAGTACCGGCCGATCGAGCACGCAAAGGGGAAACTTTGTACCGCCGCGACCAGGCGGCATCAAACTTGGGCCGGTTGCGCGACCGCCGCTTCGACCGCCGCTATCAGTTCGGCAGCCTGAATGGGCTTGGCGACATAGCCGTCGGCCCCGGCCGCCAGGCAGCGGTCCCGGTCGCCCTTCATGGCGTAAGCCGTCATCGCAATGATGGGAACGTGGCCACCCCGCTGGGCCTCGCGCCTTCGGATGGCGGTGGTAGCTTCGAAACCGTCCATGCGCGGCATCTCTATGTCCATCAAGACCACATCAAACTGCTCTCTCTCAAGGGCCTCCAGCGCCGCCTGACCGTCGCCGGCTACCGTTACGGAGTGCCCGCGCTTCTCCAGCACCTTGGTCACCAGCATCTGGTTCACCGCGTTGTCCTCGGCCAGCAGCACGCGCAAGGCCTCGACCGCACGCGCCGCAGGCTCCGGCCGGGAGGCCGGCTGCTCGGCCGGCGGCTTGCCCGCCAGCACGTTCAGCACCGCGTCCAGCAGTTCGGACTCTTTGACCGGCTTCAACATGTGCGCGCTGACGCCAAGCCGGCGGCAGCGTTCGGCGTCGCCCCGCTGCCCGGCCGAGGTGAGCATGATGAGCGGCAGATCCCGGTACTCGGCACGCGCTCGGATGCGCGCCGCCAGCTCGTATCCGTCAACCCCCGGCATGTGCCCGTCCAAAATTACCAGCGCGAAGCCTCCCGGCCCGGCCTCACGCAGTCGCTCTAAGGCCGCCGGCCCGGAGTCCACCGCCGTCGGTTTCATGCCCCAGCGCAGCAGCGTCTCGGTCAGCACCAACCGGTTGGTAGCGTTGTCGTCCACCACCAGCACCGGCCGCGCCGCCAGATTCACCGAACACTTCGCTGCCTCACGTGCGGCCGCAGCTTCGTCATGACGCAGCCGAACCGTAAAGTGGAACGCGCTGCCCGGACCGCCCGCCGGACGATCCGGCTCCTGCCAGGGGCTCTCCACCCAAATCCGCCCGCCCATCATTTCCACTAATCGCACGCAAATCGCCAGGCCCAACCCCGTACCTCCGTATTTGCGCGTGGTCGAGCCGTCGGCTTGCACGAAGGCTTCAAAAATCGCCTGCTGCTTCTCGGGCGACACGCCGATGCCGGTGTCCGCCACCGTAAAGCGCAGCAGGATCTGCTCTCCCTCGCGGCTTTCCAGCCGCACGCGGACCGTGATCTCGCCGCGCTCGGTGAACTTGATCGCATTGCCCGCCAGATTCACGACCACCTGGCGCAGCCGCAAGGGGTCCCCGACCAGCAGGTCGGGAACGTCCGGCGCCACGTAACAGGTCAGCTCCAGGCCCTTTTCGCTGGCACGCATGCCCAGCAGGCGCAGCGCATCCCCCAATGTGTCGCGCAGGCTGAATTCTGCGGGACTGAGCTCGAGCTTGCCCGCCTCGATCTTGGAAAAATCGAGAATGTCGTTGAGGATGGCCAGCAGCGAGTGCGCCGATTCGCGCACGATGTTCAAATATGCGGCCTGCTCCGGGCTCAGATCGGTTTCCAGCGCCAGCTCCGTCATGCCGATGATGCCGTTCATCGGCGTGCGGATCTCATGGCTCATGTTGGCCAGGAACATGCTCTTGGCCTGGCTGGCCGCCTCCGCGGCGGCGCGCGCGCGCTCCAGCTCCACCACTAACCGGCCGCGCCGCCGGTACTCGGCGACCGCCAGATGGAGCAGGATCCCGCTGAGGGTCAAGCTGAAAAACAGCACGATGAGGAAACCGGTGTGGCGGTACCAGGGCAGCAGTACCGTAAACTCATACACGGCCGGGGTGGGATCAACGTTCCCGTTGCGATCCATGGCGCGCACTTCTAAACGCCGCAGGCCCGCAGGCAGACCCTTGAACACAGCCTGGGCCTGCGGGCCGAACGGCGTCCAGGGACCCCCGTCAATCCGGTATGAGTAAAGCAGGCGCTCCGGTGTGGTGAAATGCCAGCGGTCCGCGCCTGCGAACAGCAAGCGAGCGTCGCCGCCCGGCGCCACCTCTCGCGGGTTCTTCTCCGCCGGCACCAGCGTCTCAGGCGGCCAGGTGTCCGCTTCAGGGTGGTACAGCGACAGCCCCAGCGTGGTGCCGGCCCAGATGCGCCCGCGACTGTCCTCGAACACCACCGAAGCGAACGAAGAAGGCAGGCCGTCCTCAGCCGTGTTGGTTACCCAGATGTCGCCCTTCCAGCGATGCACGCCGGTTCCTGAGGCCAGCCAGATCGTGCCGTCGCGCGACTTGATGATGGAGCGCACCCGGTCCAGGCCGCTCCTGACGGGCCGCCAACTGCGCCCATCGTACTCGGTGAGGTCTTCGCGCCCGCCTAGCAGCAGCTTGCGGTCGCCCAGCGCCAGCATGGAAAAGGTGCCCGCGGCTTGGTAGCCGTCTTTGGGACCGAAAGCACGCAAGGCCCCGTCCTTCAGCAAGGCCAGCCCCCCGGGTCCTGCCAGCCACAGCTCGCCCCTGGGCGTCTCGACCAGATAACGCACGTCGGACAGGCTTGCCGTCTCGGGCCGCTCGAAATACTCGCGGAACGTGCGGCCGTCGTAAAGCTCCAGCCAGCGCCGCTGCTCGCTCGAACGGCTGGTCTCGACCCAAACCGTGCCGTCGGCTCGGCCGCTGATCAGCCCGAAGCCGCGGCCCTTAGGATGCCGCAGCGAAGTGAAGCGCTTCCGCCTGTAATCGAAGACCAGCAGATGTGAGGTGTCTTCGACGCGGATTAGCAGGCGGCCGTCCGGCAGGCTTGCCAGGCAGTTGGTGTGGAAGTAGTGCGTGCTGTCGCCCTCGGGCAGCTCGAAGAACTGCCAGCGCTCCTGCTCCAGCAGCCCGAGCCACCGGGAGCAAGCGAACCAGAGCCGGCCCCGGCGGTCTTCGTGAATGGCGTGCACGGCCGTCTCCAGGTGGGCGGCTTCCGGCGGAGTCCGCCACAGCGCCGGCGCGTATCGCAGCAGACCCTGCGAAGTTCCCAGCCAAAAGGCGCCGCCTGAGTCGCTGGCCTGATCGAGCAGCAGACCGGCCAAGGCGCCCCGCCGCGGCACCGGCTCCTGATAGCCGCCGTGCAGCTTGAGCAGTTCGTTGCCGTCCAACACCCATGCCACGCCCTCGGCACCCTCCCAAGCCATCAGCCGACTGGATCGGGCGGCGTATAACCGGCGCCACCGGCCGCCCTCCATCACCAATGCGACCTTTTCCCGTTCGTCACTTGCGGCTTGTGCCGTTACGTACAGCGCACCCCGTTCGGACTCCCGGGGCGCACTGAAATGCCGCCAGCCGCCGGAGGGTGCGGCATACTCCTCCCACATGAAGGCGCCGCCGGAGTAGCGCAGGCGCGCGACGCCTAACTCACCTGTCAGCCAGACGGCGCCGTCGCGCCCCGCTCCGAGTGACACGAAGCTCCCCAGGCCCGTCTGAGCAGCGCGGCGCACCAGCGAGGTCTTCCGCGCGCCGGCGTCGTAATCCAGCAGCATGGAGGGCAGCAACACGAGCACGCGGTCGTCCTGGTAAGGCAGACAACGGGCGGCGCGTCGCTCGCCGGGCGCGGCGCGCCGCAGAATCTCCACGCGGTGTTCGATCCAGCGCCCGTCGCGATATTCCTTCAGGGCCGCAGAGCCCAGAACCCAGATGCGCCCTTGCTTTGTGCCGTAAAGCTCAACGCCCACGCCGGGTCCGGGCAACGAGTGAACCGAATAGCCATCCAGCAGCGAGAACAGCCCGACCTGGCCGTGGCGCGCCAACACGCGCCCCGCAGGGTCTACGCTCACCGCGCGGGTGTAAGACTCGCGCAGGCCGTCGGATACCTGCCAGGCGCGCCACTCCGCCGACTGCTGGCTCCGGCCGAGCCAAGCCGCCAGCGAAAACAGCAATAGGCCGCGGAATCGCATGCCTCTCACAGCAGGGGGAATTCCCTATCGCATAGTATCGGCCGTTCCAGGCGAATTCCCTAGCCAGGGAGACACTCAGTCGCCGGCCCCGCCGCCGCTGTCCTTCAAATGCTGGCCGACCACCGCCAGCAGCTCGTCGGCGCGCACCGGCTTGCTGAGGAATCCTTGCAGTCCTTGTTCTCGCGTAAAAGCGCGGTATTCCTCGGTGGTGTGCGCGGTCAGGGCGATGATGGGAACCGCCTGGTAGCCGGGAAGCTGCCGGATCTCGGCGGTGGTCTCCAGGCCGTCTTTGCCGGGCATCTGAAGATCCATCAGGATCAGGTCATAACGGGAGCCGGCGGCTACTGCGATAGCGGCCTCGCCGCTGCCCACCGCCTCCACATGAAACCCGGCGCGGCCTAGCATGTGGGCCACGATCCGCTGCGCGACCGTGTCGTCCTCCACCAGCAAGATGCGCTTGCCGCTCGGCGCCGGCTGGGCGGCGCCGGCTCGCTCGGCGGGCGTTTCGGCGATGTCCCGCACCACGCGCAACGGCAGATGCACCGAGAAGACAGAGCCTTTGCCGGGCTGGCTCTCCACGCTGATGTCGCCGCCCAGCAGGCGCAGCAGTTGCCACACTGTCGCCAAGCCGAGGCCCAAACCGGAATGGCGGCGCCCCAATCCGCTCTCCAGTTGTCCGAAGCACTCAAACAGGCGTCCGATTTGCTCGGGGGCAATGCCCACGCCGGTGTCGCGCACGGAAACCCTAAGCAGGCAACTGTCCGGGCCCGCCGGCTCAACCCGGGCGCTGAGCTCGACCTCCCCGTTCTCGGTGAACTTTATGGCGTTACTGAGCAGTTGAGCCAGAATTTGGCGCAGGCGCAGGGCGTCACCGATAACCACCACCGGCATGCGGTCCAGCGAAGCCAGTAGCTTGAGACCCTTGGCGTGGGCCTTGATCCGGTTCTGAGCCAGCAGGCCCTCAAGCAACTCCGGCAAATTGAATTCGGCCTCTTCTATGGCCAGCGTGCCGCTGGCCAGGGCCGAATACTCCAACGCCGAGTCCAACAGCCCCAACAGCTCTTCAGCACAGATACGCGCGGTGACTACATACTCGCGCTGGGCGTCGTCCAGATCGGTTTCCAGCAACAGGTCCGCCATGCCCAGAATGCCGGTCAGAGGAGTGCGAATCTCATGATTGAGGCTGGCCAGGAACTGGCTCTTCAGCCGTTGAAGCTCGGCCTGACGCTGCTCGGCCAGACTGCCGAGAGCTTCCCTGGTAGCGCTGCGCATCTAGCGGGCAGATCGGCTGCCCGGTGGGAAAACTGTAGCCGGAAAGCGAGAGCTCCGGTTTAATCCGCTGGTGTAGAATGGACTCCGCAATTCTGAGAGGAGCCTCCGGCAATGAACAGACGCGCGTTCCTGACTCAGGCCGGCGCAGCCTGCGGCTTGGCGATGTTGCACGGGCGCCGGGCATCGGCCCGGCCGGCCGCCGAGCAGCCTAACATCGTGCTAGTCTACGCCGACGATCTGGGCTACGGCGACGTGAGCGCCTACGGCGCACGCCGCATCCGAACGCCCAACATAGACCGGCTGGCGGCCTCGGGCCTGCGCTTCGTGCACGCACACTCGCCCGCCGCCACCTGCACGCCCTCGCGCTACGCGCTGTTGACCGGCGAATACGCCTGGCGACGCAAAGGCACGGGCGTGCTGCCGGGCGACGCCGCCATGATCATCGAGCCCGGCAGGGCCACGCTGCCCGCCGTCCTTCGACGGCAAGGCTACGTCACGGGCCTGGTAGGCAAGTGGCATCTGGGCCTGGGCGCAGGCAACTTGGACTGGAACAAAGAGATCAAGCCCGGGCCGTTGGAGATCGGCTTTGATTACAGCTTCATCATGCCGGCCACCGGCGATCGCGTGCCCTGCGTCTATGTTGAAAACCACCGGGTGGTGGGGCTGGATCCCGCCGACCCCATTGAAGTCAGTTACAAGGAGCCCTTCCCGGGCGAGCCTCTTGGCCGCACGCACCCGCAACTGCTGAAGATGCACCCCAGCCACGGGCACGACATGGCCATAGTCAACGGCATCAGCCGGATCGGCTACATGCGCGGCGGCAAGAAGGCCCTCTGGGTGGACGAAGACATGGCCGACGTGTTCACAGGCAAGGCCGTGGAGTTCATCGAGAGGCACCGGGGCCGGCCGTTCTTTCTGTACTTCGCCACGCATGACATTCACGTGCCGCGCGTGCCGCATCCGCGCTTCGCCGGAAAATCCGGCATGGGAGCGCGCGGGGACGCCATCCTTCAGTTGGATGCTTGCCTGGGCCGGATCTTGGAGACCTTGGACAAGCACGGGTTAGCGCGCAACACGCTGGTGATTTTCACCAGCGACAACGGCCCGGTGGTGGACGACGGCTACCGGGATCAGGCGGTGGAGAAGCTGGGGGATCACAAGCCGGCTGACGGCTGGCGGGGAGGCAAGTACAGCATCTTCGAGGGGGGCACACGTGTGCCTTTCCTGGTCCGCTGGCCGGCGCGCATCCCCCGCCCCATGGATTCCCCCGCCCTGATCAGCCAGATTGACCTTTTGCACACGCTTGCATTCCTGACCGGCGCCAGGCTGGAAGAAGGCGCCGGCCCGGACAGCTTCAACCTGATCTCGGCCCTGTTGGGCGCGGACAAACAAGGCCGGCCGCACCTTGTGGAGCAGGCCGGCTCGCTATCGGTGATCGTGGGCCGGTGGAAGTACGTGGCCCCCAGCAAGGGCGCCCGCTTCAACCAGAACACCAACACCGAACTGGGAAACGATCCCCAGCCGCAGCTTTACGATCTGGAGGAGGATCCCGGCGAGCGCAACAACGTGGCCGAGCAGTTTCCGGACAAAGTTGAAGAGCTGGCGGCTTTGCTGGAGAGGATTCGCCAGACGCCGCGGACCAGACCCGGAAGCAATGGGCTTTGAGGTCTAAATACGGCTTGGGCCTTCAGTGCAGTACGAGATCCTGTGCGTTTCATCGGCGGATGATCTGGCCTGTTGCTACGCAGACTGTCGCCGCGGCATCCGGGAGTGGCTCGAGCGGCGGAGCTGCTGGAGCAGGCTGCGCCGGCGGCGCAAGGCTTCAGTCTTCGCTCTGGAAGATTCCGCCCAAAGCGCCCAAGGGGCTGCGTTCGTCGCCCCCGGTGCGCACGGGGGTGAGTTCGCGGCGAAGTTTTTCAAGCGTCATGCTTTGCAGGATGACGCGGCCGGGACCGCTGAGAGTCGCCAGAAACAGTCCTTCCCCGCCGAAGATGGCGGTCTTGATGCCTCCGGCGAATTGCACATCGTAGTCCACGGATTCATCGAAGCCCACGATGCAGCCGGTGTCCACCTGAAGGGTTTCGCCGGGCTGAAGCTGGAATTCGACCGAATCGCCGCCGGCGTGAATGAAGACCGTACCCGGGCCGGTCAGCTTTTCCAAAATGAAGCCTTCGCCGCCCAACAGGCCGGCGCCGATGCGCTTGACGAAGGCGATGTTCAAGCTGACCGAGCTCTGAGCGCACAGGAAGGCGTCCCGCTGCACGAGCACGCTCTGGCCGGCGGCCAACTCAAAGGCCTGGATGCGGCCGGGGTAGCTTCCGGCGAAACCGACTTCGCCGGGGGTGGGAGTGCGGAAGTAGGTGAAGAACAGCGACTCGCCCATCAGCTTGCGCTTCAGCGCTCCCCAAAGTTTTTCGCCCAGGGACTGGCCGCTCATGCGGCTCTCCCAGGAGACGTTGGCGGTCTTGTAAACCATCTTGCCGGCTTCGGCGTAGATCTCCTGGCCGGGCTTCAGGCGCACGCGTACGACCTGGAGGTTGTCGCCCTGAATGGTGTAGTCGAGGGGAGTGGGAACGGGCACGGCGGCCGCGACCGGCGCGGGAGCGCCTGAGAGAGGCCGCCCGCAACCGGGACAGAAGCGGGCATCCTCGCTGATACGGTTGCCGCACTGCGTGCAGAAGGGCATGAACCGTATCTTACAATGGAGGCAATGTCTCTCACATCCCGGCGCCTGCGCGCCGTTTCCCTATTGTGGCTGGCGCTGGCGGCCTGGGCTCCGGCGCGCCAAGACCCGCAAGTCTGCGGCACCACGCGCGAGAAATGGAGGGAAGCGCTTCAGCTTCACCGGCAGGCGCAACGCATCCGCCGGCTGGAAGCGCTCAAGCGCCACGGCGCCGCAGCCTTGGCGACGCCGGCCGAGCCCAAGGCGGCGGTGCGCCAGGCGCCGGGCTATCCGGACATCGTGCTGCTAGAGGATTCCGAAGGGGTGGTGGCGCGGCGCAACGAGTTCAATCTGGATGGGCGAACGCTGGCGTTACGCCCGACGGCCGGGGGCAGTTATCGTTACAGTATTGAGCAAGCCGGATACGACACCGCCGCCGCCCAGGCCGGCACGCGGCTGGATTTGGCCGATGACGACACGCGCAACCTGAACCTGCCTTTCCGGTTCACCTTTTACGGCCAGTCTTACCAGAGCGTTTACGTGAACTCGGACGGCAACCTCACGTTTACGGCGGGCGACACCAGCACGAGCGAGCGCTCGCTGGGGCGGCTGACGGCCGGGCCGCCGCGGATTGCGGGGCTGTTCCGGGACTTAGATCCTTCGCTTTCCCGGCAGGGCGTGCGGGTGCTGTCGGCTTCGGACCGCTTTGTGGTGAGCTGGGTGCAGGTGCCGGAGTATCGGGAGTCGGGAATCGGTCCGCTACAGACTTTTCAGATCCGGTTGTATGCGGACGGGCGGATCGAATTCGCCTACAGCGGCATCACGACCGCCAGCGCGGTGGTGGGCATCGCGCCGGGCCGCCTGCAAGGCTCGACCGCCGTGGTGTGCTTCATTTGTCAGGACGAGGCCAACCAAGAATTCAGCGGGGCGGTGGCCGAGCGCTTCGGCACGGCCAGCGAGGTTGACATAGTAACCGCGGCCCAGGCTTTTTACCGCGGGCAGCAAGACGCTTACGACTATCTGGTGATCTTCAACAACCAGAACGTGGCGGCGGGCGACAACGCGGTGGCCTACGAGGTGACGGTGCGCAATAACGCGACCGGCATAGGCGATCCCCCTTACGATGTGGGCGCGGAATTCGGCTCGCCGCGGCGGCTGAAAGCCATCGTCAACATGGGGCCGCTGAGCCAGTATCCGCGGGACCCCGACCTGCCGGTGCCCGGCCGGCCGCAGAGTCGGGAATCAACCGTGGCCATTCTGGCTCATGAAGTCGGGCACCTGTTCTTGGCCTACGCCAGCATACGGGATCCCCTGAATCCGGACGCCCGGCCCTTGCTGGGGAGGCAGTTGGCGCACTGGAGTTTTGTGTTCGACTCCGAGGCGTCGCATCTTGAGGGCAACCGGATCCGGGACGACGGGCCGGGGGTCTCGCCGCGTTTCCTGACCATCGGCAACTCGGAACAGTACGCCCCGCTGGATCAGTATCTGATGGGCTTGCGCGCGCCGGAAGAAGTGGATCCGGTGTTTTTGGTGACGAACACCACGGTTTCGGCCAATCGGGCCCCGCAACGCGGCGTGGCGTTTAACGGGCAGCGACTGGACGTGCGAGTCCAGGACATCATTGCGGCGGAGGGACCGCGGCGGCCGGACCACACGGTAGCCCAGCGGCGCTTCCGGGCGGCCTTCTTGCTGGTGATCGCCAGAGGTTCCGATCCGTCGCCGGAAGAACTGGCGCAGGTGGAGGCGCTCAGGCAGCGATTTGAAGCGTACTATCGGGAATCTGCCGGCGGGCGGGCCCAAATCGAGACTGCGTTGCGGCGGGCATTGAGGGTCTCGGCGTTCCCGGCGGTGGGAGTCATCCAGGGCGCCTCGATTCCGGTTTCGGTGGCGATCGAAAAGCCGGCCGAGGCGGCGCTGACGGTATCGCTGCGGGTGGCGGGCAACCTGGTGAGCGCACCGGCGACGGTGACGATTCCTGCCGGCGAGACACAAGCGCGTTTCGAGCTGAAGGGGCTGGCAGCCGGCGTGGAGGAGATCATCTTCGAGCCGGCCGACAGCCGTTACGAGACGGTTGCGGCGCGCATCCAGGTGGCGGCGTCGAGCGCGGGTTTAAGGCCGGCGCTGGTCTCGGGCGACAAGCAGGCGGCGCGCGCCGGCGAGCCGCTGGCGGAGCCGGTGGTGGTGCGAGTGACGGACGCCAACTCTGTGCCGTATCCAGGCGTGCGCGTACAGGCCGCGGCCTCGCGCGGGGGCGCGGTGAGTCCTGCCGAGACGCTCACCAATGAAGAGGGCCTGGCGAGCTTCCGCTGGACGCCGGGGCCGGAAGCGCTTAACGAACTCAGGCTGAGCGCGGCAGGGGTGACGGTGATCGCCACAGCGCTGGGCAAGCCGGCGGCGGCTTCCGCAGGGGTGGTGAATGCCGCCTCTTACCGGGCCGAGCTAGCGCCAGGGGCGCTGGCGAGCATCTTCGGCGCCAACCTGGCCGGCGGCGCGCTTTACGCCGCGGCTTACCCGTGGCCGAGCGGCATAGCGGGGGTGCAAGTGAAGCTGAACGGCGTAGCTCTGCCGCTACTGATGGTGAGCGACCGGCAGATCAATTTTCTGATCCCGTTGGAGGTCGCGGCAGGCAGCGCCGAGCTGGTGGTTGTGACGCCGCTGGGTACGTCCGATCCGGTGACCGTGACGCTGGAGCCGGCGGCGCCCGGGATTTTCTTTGATTGGGCCAGCGGGGTGGGGGCCGTGCTGGTGGCCGGAACGGGCAAACTGACCACGGAACGCCCGGCGGCCTCCGGCGACTACCTGGAGATTTACGCCACGGGGCTGGGGGCGGTGGAGGCTGCCGGGGGCATGCTGCGGCGGACGCGGCTGACGCCGCGGGTCCTGATCGGGGACCGGGAGGCCGGGGAAGTGACTTACAGCGGGCTGGCGCCGGGCTATTTGGGACTGTATCAGGTGAACGCCCGCGTGCCGGCGGGGCTGGCGGCGGGTGATGCGCGGCTGCGCCTGGAGATCGGCGGACGGGTGAGCAACGAGGTCAGGATCCGGCTGCGGTAGGGAGGGACGCCGAGCACGGTGAGCGGCGTGACGGCCAGTGCACGCGAAACAGACTCCGGGCACGGCGGCTTCTTCATGCTTAATCTCATGATGCGCTGCCATGCGGTGAAGATCTGTTGCCGGTCGGGGGTTCCCGAGATCGGCAAGCCGTAGGGGCAGCGGCAGCTTCGAGGGTTCGTTACTCGTAGCGCAGGGCGGCTGCGGGATCCAAGCGCGAGGCGCGCAGGGCGGGCGCCAGGCCGCTGAGCAGGCCAACCAAGGCGAGCAGCACGGCGGAAGCCAACGCGGCGGCGGGTGAAATGATGAGTCGTATGTCGCCCTTGCCGGAGGTGTCCTTGAACAGCGGTCCTAGCAGGGGTATGGTTCCGGCGGCAGCCGCCACGGCGTAGGACAGGGCGATGCCCACCAAGCCGCCGGCCAGCGTGATGGTGAGGGTCTCGGCCAGGAACTGCGCGCGGATGTGGCCGCGGCGCGCGCCCAAGGCGCGGCGCAGCCCGATCTCGCGCACGCGTTCGTCCACGCTCACCAGCATGATGTTCATCACGCCCACGCCGCCGATGCCCAGCGTGAGGGCGCCGATGAAAAGCAGCAGCACTTGAAGGCCGATGGAGATGCTGTCAATGACGGGACGGAACTCCTGCCGCCCGTACATGATGATGGCCCGCCGGTCGGTGGCTGAGAAACGCTGTCGCTTGGCGATGATGGCCAGCACCTGATCCTTGGCTTTCGCCTCCCATTGAGGCGCCAGGGGGGCGAAGACCATGACGCTGGCGTAGCGCGCATCCCAGAGATCGGCGGCGGTAGAGTAAGGGATCCAGCAGGAGTCGTCGTCGCTGGTGAAGTAGTTGCTGAACTGTAGCTTGCGCTCCATCGTGCCGACGACGGTGAAGCGCACGCCGCGAATCAGCACGGTTTCGCCCACCGCCGGGCGGCCGGCGAACAGTTGCCGGTGCAAGCGCCCGCCGAGGAAGACCACCCGCCGCCGTTCGAGCATATCCTCGGGGCTGATCCAGCGGCCTTCGCTGGGAACTTCGTTGCGCATCTCGCCGTACTCCGGATAGACGCCGCGCACGGCGGTGTTCACCAGCCGGTCGCCGTAAGCGACCGCCAGCCAGCGCACGGTCTCCAGGCTGACCTCCCTGACCAGCGTGGCTTCCTGCTTGACGGCCTCCATGTCGGCCTTCTCGAAGCGCACGCGCTTGCCGGCGCGCTCGCCGCCGGCCTGCTCGCTGGTCTGACCGGGCCAGCAGATCACGGCGCTTTTGCCGAAGGCTTCGAAGGCCCGCACCAACGCGCTGCGGAAGCTGGAGCCGTAAGCAATCAGGATGGAGACCGCCACCACGCCCCAGACGATGCCCAGCATGGTCAGGAAACTGCGCAGCGGACTGCGGCGCAGCGCGTCCCAGGATTGGCGCAAGACTTCCGGCAGCATGGCGGTCAGCCTCCGGGCTCAAAACGCAAGGCTTCGATCGGGTCCACCGCCGCCGCCTGACGGGCCGGATAAAGGGCGGAAAGCACCGCCACCGTGCCCAGCAGGGCGAAAGACAGCAGGCCGGTTTGCCAGCTAACCAGGAAGCCGGCGAAGTACTGCGGCATGGGCAACCGGTTGACCGCCGCGCACAGAGTGAAAGCCACAACCATGCCGGCGCCGCCGCTCAGAAAGACCACGATCACGGTCTCGAGGAAGAACTGCCAGAGCACGGCGCGTCGGGTGGCGCCCACGGCTTTGCGCACGCCTATTTCGCGGGTGCGCTCGCGCACCGCCACCAACATGACGTTCATCACCCCGATGCCGCCCAACATCAGACTGATCAAGCCGATAGCGCCGAGGAAGTACTCCATGCCGTCGGTCATCTGGCGAAAGGCCTTATTGTTTTCGACCGTATCCCAGACTCCGGCGGCCTCCTCATCGCGGGGATCGAACTGGTGAAGGCGAGCCAGGGCGCGGCGCACCTGCCATTTGCACTGCTCATGCAGTTCGAGCGAGCGCGGCGTGACCAGCAAGCGATCCAGGCTGGTGGGTTTGGCGGGCGGCGGATTGGGAAAGTCGCGCAGCACGGCGGTGAAGGGGGCGAAGATTTTGGTGATGTCGCGGCCGTCGTAGCTGGAGTCTTGCTCCTTTTCTTGCATCACGCCGATGACGGTGTAAGGAAAGCCGGCGAGGTAGAGGGTCTCGCCGAGGGCGGAACGAGTGGCGAAGAGTTGCTTTTTGGCGTCGCTGCCCAGGAAAGCCACCCGGCGGGCCTCGGCCACGTCAGACCAGTTGTAGAAACGACCTTCGGCCACCGGAATGGTGCGAATGTCGGCGAAGGGCGGCAGCGAACCGGTGACCAGCAGCGAGGCGCTGTTGTAAGCGCTGCGCACCGGCACCGAGTTGCCCACTTCGGGCAGCACCCATTGGCAAGCGGTGGCCTCCTGCTGGATGATCGGATAGTCCGCGGCGCTCCAACTGATGGCGCGGCCGGCGCGCATGCCGCCGACTTGGAGGCTGGTCCGGCCCGCCCAAACGATCATGATGTCCTTGCCGAAGTTTTCGGCCACCCGCCTCTGGCCGACGCTGAAACCCTCGCCGGCGGCCACCATCAGGGTGATCGAAACGATTCCCCAGGCGATGCCGAACATGGTGAGAAACGTGCGCAGCTTGTGGGCCCAAAGGGTGCGCAGCGTGTCGGCGATAAGATCGCGGAAGCTCATGGCGGGCCGATCTATTGCAGGATGACCTGGTCGCCTTCTTTGAGGCCGGCCACCAGTTCGGTCTTGACGCCGTTGGAGATGCCCAGCTTCACTGCGAGCTTGCGCCGCCCGGTGGGGGAGGCCGGATCCGGGACCTCGAGGAAAGTGTTGCGGGCGCGGTCGTAGACGACGGCGGCCTCGGGCACCAGCAACACGCCCTTTTTCTCTTCCAGGATGATCTCGGCGTTGGCGGTCATATTGGCTTTCAACTCGCCGCCGGGATTGTGGATCGAGACGCGGACCTCGAAGGTGGTGACGTTGTCCTTTTCGACGCCCAAAGGCGAGATCTTGGTGACCTGGCCGTGAAACTTGCGATCCTTGAAAGACTCGACCAGGATGCGGGCGGGCTGGCCCAAGTAGACTTTGCCGATGTCGGCCTCGTCCACCTTGCCGAGCACATAGACGTCGCTGACGTCGCCCAGGGTGAGGAGCTTGGTGGCCTGCGATCCCAGCACCAGGATGGAGCTGACGGCATCGCCCACCTCCACGTCGCGCGAGAGCACGATGCCGTCCATAGGGCTGACGATGGTGGAGTTGCGCAGGTCCTCTTGGGCGCGGTCCAGCATAGCCTGGGCTTGCGCGACCTGCGCTTTGGCGCGGGCCACTTCGGCGCGGCTGACGGAGACGTTGCGCAGGGCGGTCATCTGGCGGTTCAAAGCGAGCTGGTAGGCCTTGTCGGCCTCCTCGAGCACGGACTTTGCGATCAGGCCCTGCTGGTGAAGCTGCCGGGCGCGATCCAGGCTGGATTTCAGGAAGGGCAGGTCGGGGCCTTGCGCCTCGACCTGGTTGCGCTCGTAAGCCGCGAGGGCGGCTTCTTCGGCAGCCTGAGCGGCCATCAGCGCCGCGCGGGCCTCTCGCACGCGGGCCTGCAACTCCTCTTTGTCGAGTTCGACCAGGACCTGGCCGCGTTTGACCCAATCGCTGTAATGCACAAAGATCTGCTTGACGATGCCGCTGGCTTTGGATTTGACCTCGACCTTGGCTCTGGGCTCTATCTTGCCGACGGCGACCACCGAGCGGGCCAGGTCGCCGCGTTCGACGCGCGCCAGCTTGCCGGGATCAATGGAGTGGTTGGATCGCAGGGCGGCTTTCAGAACGATGACCGCACCGACAGGAAGCAGCAGCGCCAGGGCTATGAGAAACCAGCGGCGCCGGCGGCGGCTGTTGCGGTGGTTGTTAGCCATGCCGGACCTCTCAGCGAATGCGAGGTTCTGATTCTGTTAATACGAACGGCGGGCGAGTTTGTTCCGAAGGATCTTACGGCGGCGCCGGAGCGGCCGTGAGGCTCGTGCGTCGCGTACAATGAAAGGAAGGTTCCGACGGGAAGGAGGTCTGTGGCGCGCGAGAAAACGCACGTGATGGGGACCGGCGCCGGCAAGGCGGCGCACGGGCAGCCGGAGCGGCCGCGGGGGGCGGTGGCGGAGTGGACGGTCACGATTGTTCTGCTGCTTTTCGGCACCACCACGCTGGTGCAGGCTTTCGTGATTCCCACCGGCTCGATGGAGGACACGCTGCTGATCGGCGATCACCTGCTGGTGGACAAGCTGGCTTACGCTCCGCCGGGACCGATCAGCAAACGCCTGCTGCCTTATAGCGAGATCCGCCGAGGCGACATTATCGTCTTCCGCTATCCCATAGACATACGGCAGACCTTCGTCAAGCGCTGCATCGGGTTGCCGGGCGACCGCATCCGGATAGAGAACAAACAGCTTTATCTGAACGGCAAGAAAGTTTACGAACCTTACAAGTACTTGAAGACGGATTACTTCGATTCCTACCGGGACAATTTTCCCAGCGAGCCGAATGTGCGAGTTTTCGAGCCGGCGCTCGAAATGCTTCAGAAACATGTGGTCAACGGCGAGGTAGTGGTTCCTCCCGACAATTACTTTGCGCTGGGCGACAACCGGGACTCATCGCTGGACAGCCGTTACTGGGGTTTTGTGCCGCGGGCCAACATCATCGGCAAGCCGCTGATCATCTACTGGTCCTACGACGCGCCCACCGAGAACCTGGCGAATTCCTTCACGGTGGATCACATCGCGGACGTGCTGCAAAACTTTTTCATCAAGACGCGCTGGCGCCGCACCTTCATGCTGGTGCGCGGCTACCGGCTTCAATGATCGCCGGAGGCGGCCAAGGCGCGCCGGCCGGCCTCCAGGGTGCGGAGGATTCGTTCGACGTCGAAGACGGCGCCGCCCCAGCTTCCTCCGCTGATTCTCTGGAGCGCCGCCCAGAGGCGGGTATCGGCTGGTAAGTCGGGATCGGGGCGCAGGTCGGGATGCGGGCTGCGCGCCGCCAGCAGGCGCCTTCCCTCCTCGGGGCCGAAGTAATCCTGTCGGATGCCGACCAGGTCTACGGATCCTTCCAGGCGCAACCGGTCAATGATGATTTCGATGAGGTCGCCTTCGCGCAGCCTGCCGATCGGACCGCCGGCGAGGGCTTCCGGAGCGATGTGGCCGACGCAGGGACCGGTGGAGACGCCGCTGAAGCGCGCGTCGGTGAGCACGGCGATGTGGCGTCCGAACTCCAAATGGCGCAAGGCGCCGGTGACCTGGAGGATCTCTTCCATACCCGCGCCCATGGGGCCGCGGCCGATGAGCACGATGACGTCGCCGGGGCGGACGCGATCCGGGCCGCGGCTCTTGATCGCGGCCACGGCGTCGGCCTCGCGGGTGAAGACACGCGCCGGACCGCGGTGGCGGTAAACGCCGTCGGGTCCGGCCAGGCCGGGATCAATGGCGGTGCTCTTGACCAGCGCGCCTTCGGGGGCCAGATTGCCCTCCAAGATGGCCACGGTGGGAGTAAGCCCGCGGCGTGCGGCGGCGGCAGGATCCATGATCACTTCGTCAGGATCCACGCCGTCGCGCTGCTTGAGCAAGGCGCGCAGGCGGGTGCGGCGCTCGGAGCGCTCCCACCAGGCCAAAACCCGGCCCAGGGTTTCGCCGGTCACCGTGAGCACGCCGGTCTCCAGCAGCCCGGCTCGGCTTAGATGCAGCATGACTTCGGGCACTCCGCCAGCCAAAAAGACCCGCACGGTGGGATGATTGCGCGGTCCGTTGGGCAGGGCGTCCACCAGGCGGGGGACGCGGCGGCTGGTCTGAGCCCAATCCGCGCGGGTGGGGCGAGCCAACCCGGCGGCGTGGGCGATGGCGGGCAGGTGCAGCACGAGGTTGGTGGAGCCGCCGAAGGCGCAGTGAACCATCATGGCGTTGCGCAGGGAAGCGTCGGTGAGGATGTCGCGCGTGCGTAGGCCGCGCTCCTCCAGCGCCAGCACGGCGCGTGCCGAACGCCGCGCCAAGTCCAGCCAGACCGGTTGGCCGGAAGGCGAAAGCGCGGCGTGCGGGAGGGTGAGGCCCAGAGCCTCGCCCACCACCTGCGAGCTGGCGGCGGTACCCAGGAACTGGCAGCCGCCGCCGGAGGAAGCGCAGGCGCGGCATCCGTAAAGTGCGGCTTGCTGCAAGGTGATTTCGGCGTGGGCGTAGCGGGCCCCGGCGGATTGAATGGTTCCGGCGTCCTCGCCTTCCTCCGGGGGCAGAGTAACGCCGCCGGGTATCAGAACGCACGGCAGCTCCGGGCAGGCAGCCAGGGCCATCATCATCGCGGGAAGAGCCTTGTCGCAGGTGGCCACGCCAATGACGCCGCGCCGGGTGGGCAGCGAGCGAATCAGGCGGCGGAAGATAGCGGCGGCGTCGTTGCGGTAGGCCAGGCTGTCGAACATGCCGGTGGTGCCCTGCGTGCGGCCGTCGCAGGGATCGGTGAGGAAGCCGGCGAAAGGAACGGCGCCGAGCCGGGTGAGTTCGCGCGCGGCCGCCTCGACGAGCAGGCCGACTTCCCAGTGGCCGACATGGTAGCCTAAGGCCAGCGGGGCGCCGTCTGGCGCGCGCAATCCTCCCTGCGTGCTCAACAGCAGGATTTCCGGACGGCCCAGTTCCCGGGGGTTCCAACCCATGGCGGCGTCTTGCGTCCAGCCGAACAGGTGCCCGGAGGGCCAGTTGAGCAACGCCTCGTGGGTCAATGGGAGAGAGCCGCTGGGCCCCGGGGCGCGGGTGCGGATCTCATAGATGCGCTCGTCGCGGCAGTCCAGCAGGTCGTCAAGATTGATCTTTGTCATTTTTCAGACCGACCTTCGATGATACGCCCGGCGGGGCCGAGTTCGGCTAGAATGAGGCGGAAGGTTCCCGGCATGACATCAAGACACGCGCTATTAACGGTCCCGTTGCTGCTGATTATGGGCGCCTGCACGGAGGCCCCTCGCAGGACAGAGCAAGCCAAGGAGCCGCCCAAGCCGCCCGAGCCGATTTCCTCCCAGTCGGCGTTCCACCAGATGTATGTGTACGCGCGAAGCTGGGCGCCGGATGCGACGCCGCTACGGCTGGCCAGCATTGATCTGGAACAAGTGCCTTGCAAGGAGGGCAAGTGCGGCGCCTGGGAAGCGGTGTTCGTATCGCCCAAACTGGGCCGCGCCCGCCGCATCACCTACTCGGTGGTCGAGGCCGAAGGCAACCTGCATAAGGGCGTCTTCGCGGGACTGGAAGAGACCTGGGCGGGGCCCCGCGGACAGGCCAGCCCCTTTCCGGTGGCAGCTTTCAAGGTGGACGCCTCGGCTGCGCTCCAGACGGCCATGAAGAAGGGCGCCGATTACGCCAAGAAGCACCCGGACACGCCGATCACGTTTTTGCTGGAGAAGACGCCGCGGTTTCCGAATCCGGCCTGGCGGGTGATCTGGGGCCGTTCGGTTTCGACCAGCGGGTACTCGATTTTTGTGGACGCCTCGACGGGTGAATACCTGGCCACGGCGCGCTGAGGGTCAGCGGCGGGCGGAGCGCACCGGGTAGATCTTGGTTTCGCCGGTGCGGCTGTTGGTGATGCTGAAGGCGCCGCTCGGCCAGGCGGCAAGTTTGATCCAGTGGCCCTTGCAGTCGGGCTCCAGGTTGGCGATTCTCTCGGCAGGGGCGTTAGAGTCCCGGCCGGCGGCCAGCGAGAAGTGGAGCTGCCAGAGATCCTCAAGGCCGGGTGAGTTGCGGATAAGGCGCAAGGTGTCAGGCGAGCCGCCCTTTTTGGCGCCGTTGTTGAGGATGGCGACGCGGGGGCGCAAGCCGTAGACCAGGGCCGGGGAGTTGGACAGGTTTGCGCCGTGGTGGTTGACCAGAAAGACGTCCACCGGCGGGAGGCGGTTGTTGGGGCAGACCAGTTCGAGCTCCTTGTTCCAAGTCAGATCCGCCAGATCGCTGAACAGGAAGCGCCCGTAGCGCAACAGGAAGCCTACTGAGCGGGCGTTTTCGGTAGGGTCGTTGTCCTTGCGCGCCACGCCTTCGCAGTACGGGTTTGCGGCCCCGCCGCCGGGGGCGGGCTTTGCTATCAGCTCTCCGCGGGCGGCGACGATGAGCACTTCAAGGCCGCGCAGCGGAAGCTTGTCGCCGGGTTTGACCGTGAGGCGCCTGCCTGCGGCCAGCGCTCGCCGGTAGGACTCGGAAAGGGCTTCGGCGTTCTTGCCGGTTTCGGTGTTTTCGCCGTGATCCACGAAGCAGCGCACCGGCAGGTGGGCGAGCAAGGGCTCGATGCCGCCGACGTGATCCAGGTGATAGTGAGTCATCAGCAGGTAATCAATCTGGCGGATGCCGGCCAGTGCGGCGGCGGCCTGGATGCGCGATGCGTCGCGCGCGTTGAATCCCGGCCAGCCGGCGTCCACCAGCAGAGACTGGCCGGCGGGCGTGCGGATGAGAGTGGCCTGGCCTCCCTCGACATCAACGAAGTAAATCTCCAGCTCGCGGGCGGCCGGCAGCAAGTCTGCGGCCAGAGCGGCGGCAAGCAAGACTACGGTGACGCGCATCAGCCCAGATCGTATCATAGTTGGGAGACGGGGCCGGTTCCTCGGGGAACTCGGCGCCGACGGCTGTCGTAGCTCAAAGTAGAGAGCGGCGTAATGCCTTATTGCTGCCAGTGCGGAAACGAGGTGGCCGAGACGGACATTTATTGCCGGCGGTGCGGCGCCAAACAGCCGGTGCGCGAACGGCGGGCCGCGCCGGGCGAGGGGATCAGTCCGCGGGCGGCGTCGGTGTTGTGCTACGTGCCGTTCGTGGGCTGGCTGGCGGCGATAGTGGTGCTGGCTTCCGAGCGCTTCCGGCACAACCGCACGGTGCGTTTTCACGCTTTCCAGGGGCTTTACCTGTTTGTGGCCTACCTGATCGTGGACTGGGTAGTGGGGCCGTTGTTCCGCATGCTGCCCGGCGGGCAGTTCCGAGTGGACAAGCTGCTGAACCTGGGTTTGCTGGCGGTCTGGATTTTCATGATCATCAAGACCAGCCGGGAGCAGACCTACTCGCTGCCGATCGTGGGGGAGCTGGCCGAAAGGTCGGCGTCGGAGTCTTGAACAGCGGCGATTCGGCAAACCAAGCTGAGCTTCGCCGCTAGCGGGGAGGCCTTTGGGCGGCGCGGGACAGCGGGGCAGTCTTGCCAATTTCCGAGAAATTGTTTAGCCCGCATTTCCATTTTTGAGCGCCTACTGGCAACTTCGTGGGGCTTTACGACGCCGTTATTCATGCGGGTTTCGGGGTGATGAAGGCGCTTCGGAGGGCCACACCCAATGGGTGAGAAGCAAAATCAGCCGTTTCACGCTTCCTTCGACCCGGGTTTGAAAAACGGCTTCCAAGGTTCACGGGTGATTTCCGATGACGGGGATTCCAGATAGCGTGCAGGTTTCACGGCGGGCGTTTCTGGCTTCGGCCCTGGAGCGGTCCGTGGTACGGCGTTTTCAGTTGGCGGTTTCGCCGGAGGCGCGACTTGCCGAGCCGGACCTGCCGGCGGCGGCCCGAGCCGCAGGGGTGAGCGACGTCTGGATCGGCGCTTATCTTTACGGCCACTGGTACTATCCTCCGGAGCGGATCGCCGCCGAGCGGCGGGCGTGGGAGCGCGCAGGTTTCCGAGTCCACGCCATACAGGTTCCGCTCGGCCATCCCGGCGATTCTCTGGGCTCGGTAAGCGGGCAGCCGCCGCTGATCCCTCCCAGCCACTGGAAGCCAGGCGTGGACTCGGAGGGCAAGCGCTTCTGGGGCACATCGCTGCACGAGCCCGCCGCCGCGGAGAACGCGCGCGCCATCAGCCGCATTGCCGCCCTGGGGGTGCGCCGCGCGTTTCTGGACGACGATTTCCGTCTGGCCCGCGGCCCCGGTGTGATCGGCGGCTGTTACTGCCACGCGCACTGGGAAGAGTTTGCGAGGCGCTGCGGTTATGGCCCCGCTGTGCGCGGCCAGTTGATCGAGGCGGTGCGCGCGCGCCGGCTCGACGCGGTGCTGCGCAACTGGGTGGAGTACAACTGCGACCAACTGACCGAGTGCTTCCGCACGATTCAGGAGGCGGCTGGCGAGCTCGAATTGGGCATCATGGTGATGTATCTGGGGTCGGAGAAAGCCGGCATCCGGCTCGAGGATTACCGCGGCGCTCCGTTCCGGGTCGGCGAGCTGATGTTCGACGACCGCTCATTCGGCCGCGTCAAGGGCAAGACCGACGAGCTGTTCAGCGCTCTTTTCCACCGCCGCTTCACTGAGCCCGAGCGCGCCTACAGTGAGACCACGGCTTTTCCCTCCGACCGGCTCTCGGCCCGCAATATGGCGGCGAAGCTGGTTATATCGACGCTTGCCGACGTGCGCAACACCATGTTTATGAGCGGCCTGAAGCCGTTTCCGCTGGCGCATTGGGAGACGCTGGGGCCCGCCATGCGGAAGCAGGCGGCGATCCACGCGCGGGTGGCCGGACACGCTCCGCGAGGGCCGTTCAAACATTGGTGGGGGACCGCCGCGCGCTATGTAGGCGATGATAAGCCGTACAGCCTGTTTCTGGCCTCCGGCGTGCCTTTTGAGGTGTGCCATGAGCCGCCACGCGAAGGCTGGACGTTTCTCTGTGATGCGGACGCCGGTTCGGTGCGCCCGCCGGCGGAGGCCCTGACGCGGAGCACGCTGCCGGAGACTCTTGAGAGCCTGTATGCTTTCAAGAACCGCATACGCGCTAAGCTTGAGAACGTGCCTTTTGTCGAAGACGACAAGCCGGTGGTCTGCTCGTGGCTGCCTAGCGCCAGGCGCGTGCTGCTGTGGAACCTGGCGGAAAGCAGGGAGACCTTCTCGCTTTTCTACCGCGGAACCAGGCGCCAGGTGGCGGCGGAGGCTCTGGACCTAGCGGAAGTTGCGCTGTGAGCGGCGGCGGTGCGCCCCCGATCGGCATTTTTCGACGCGGCAGTGACGGCAGGTGCGCATTTCGCGGCTTATTTGAAGGGCCTGGGCAAAGCCGCGGGGCATCGGGACGGGCAGCAGCCCTTGAAAGAGCACCGCCGCGGGCTGCCGCGGCCGAGTCCCTTAGGGGGTTGGGGGAACTTGCTGAGCTGACGGGCGGCTTGCGCGGGGTCCGGCGGGTTGTGTTATGTTTATTCAGGTGTGTGAATATTTAATCGCACAGGCGCGGGCTGGGAAGCGGGCATGAAGCGACGTGCGGGCATCGTGGGCTTTCGCGGCTACAGCGGGGCGGAGCTGGTGCGCATCCTGGAAAGGCACCGGCAGGTGGAGCCCTGGCTGCTGGAGCATCGCGGGGAGACCGAGGACGCGCCCCGGATGCGCGACCGCAAGGGGCCGCCGCGTGCGGCGCTCAGTCCGGAGGCGGTGCGCGAGCACCGGCTGGCCGTGGTGTTTCTGGCCACGCCGCCGGAGGTTTCCTTGGAGCTGGCGCCCGGGCTGCTGGACGCCGGGGCGAAGGTCATAGATTTGAGCGGCGCCTTCCGGCTGCGGGCGCCGGAAAACTATCGCCGCTGGTACAAGCAGGAGCACAACCAGCCGGCGTTGCTGGCGGAGGCGGCCTACGGGCTGCCGGAGTTCTACCGGGAGCGCATACGGAACGCGCGGCTGGTAGCCAACCCCGGCTGCTACCCGACCGCCGCCAGCCTGGCGATTCGTCCGCTGCTGGAGGCCGGCGTAGTGGATCGTTACGCGGGCATCGTGTGCGACGCCAAAAGCGGGGTCAGCGGGGCGGGGCGCAAGCCCAGCTTGCGCACGAGTTTCTGCGAAGTGACCGAGAATTTTTCGGCATATTCGGTATTCGACCACCGGCACGTACCGGAAATCCTGTTCAACTGCGAGATAGAAGAAGGCGAGTTGAGCTTCACGGCGCAGCTTTTGCCGGTGGATCGCGGAATATTGGAGACGATTTACTTCCGCGGTTTGGAACTGGCGAGCACCGAGGCGTTGCTCGATATTTACCGGCGGCGCTACCGCGAGGAGCCGTTCATTCGGGTGTACGAGCCCGGGCACCTGCCGGATTTGCGGGCCGTGCAGCACACCAATTATTGCGACCTTGGAGCGGTATTCGATCCGGGCACGGGACGCGGGATGGTGGTGGCGGCGATCGACAATCTGGTAAAAGGGGCGGCGGGACAGGCGGTTCAAAACATGAATTTGATGCTGGGCTACGCGGAAAACGAGGGCTTGCAATGAGCGTGCCCCGGCAGGCGGCGGAGGGCTGATGCGGCTGTTGGCGAAGATCGGCGGGACACTGCTGGATCAGCCGGAGTCGCAGCGACGCCTGGCGCGCGAGTTGGCCGAGGTCGGCAGGGATGGGGCAGCCCTAGTCGTGGTGCACGGCGGGGGCAAGCAGATGACGCGCTTCCTTGAGGAGCGCGGTATTCAGAGCCGCTTTGTGGGAGGGTTGCGGGTCACGACTGCCGAGACGCTGGACGCGGTGTTGAAGGTGCTGGCGGGCAGCGTCAACAGCAAGCTGGTGGCGGCGCTGGTGGAAGCGGGCGCGCGCGCAGTGGGCCTGAGCGGCGTGGACGCCTGCCTGGTGGAGGCCGAGCCGCTGAGCGAGGAATTGGGGGCGGTTGGCCGCCCGGTGCGGGCCGACACGGCGCTGTTGGAGTTGTTGAGCAGCAAAGGATACTTGCCGGTGGTGGCGTGCGTGGCAGGCGATCGGCAGGGGCGGATATACAACGTGAACGCCGACCAGATGGCGTCCGTGCTGGCGGCCGCCTTCCGGGTCGAGCGCCTGATATTGCTGACCGACGTGGCGGGCGTTCTGGGGCCGGATCGGCGGCGGATACCGTCTTTGACCTGCGACCAGGCCGAAGAACTTGTTCGGCAGGGTGTGGCCACCGGCGGCATGCAGGCCAAGTTGACCGCGGCGGCGGAAGCTTTGCGTGGCGGGGTGGGAGAGGTGCTCATAGCGCCCGGAGCCGAGCGGGAGGTGGTGGCGCGGCTACTGGGGGGCGAATCTATAGGCACCCGGCTGGTGAGGGGGTAGAACCGATGAGGGGGGCGAGCGGAGCCCCGCTGGGGGCAAGGGAGGCGTCAAGCCTCCCGCCGGCGGTGATTCGCAAGGCGCGCGCGGGGGATATTCCCGGTCTATTAAAACTTATCAATTCATATGCCGCCAAGGGTGTGATGCTGCCCCGGACGGAATTTGAACTGGTAGAAAATCTCCGGGATTTTGCGGTGGCGTGCGATGCAGGCGAGCTGCTGGGCTGCGGGGCCCTGCACTTCTACACGGCTGCCATGGGAGAGATACGGTCACTGGCCGTAGAGCCTGCGGCGCAGCGACGGGGTCTGGGACGGGCCTTAGTGGCGGCGCTCGAGCAGGAAGCTTGCGAGTTCGGATTGGAGGCGGTCTTCGCGTTTACCTACATTCCGGGGTTTTTCGGCAAACTGGGCTACTCGGAAGTGGATCGGGGGGAACTGCCGCTGAAAGCCTGGAAGGACTGCTTGCGCTGTCCTAAGTTCCAGTGCTGCGATGAGATTGCGGTGGTGAAGCGACTGGCGGGGCGGGGATGCACCACAGAGGGAAGCGTGGCAATCCGGTGAAGGGGGCCTGCTGAGCAGGGATTGAGTTTCGGTTACCCGCAGAAGGCGTATTTGAATGCCCCCAAAAAATCCGCCTCAAATTTGAGAATAATTCAGGCTCCATTGCACTCGAAATTTGTATAATTGACGGCAGTAGCGCGCTGTAATTAAGGCAAGAGGTCAAAAATGAAAGCGCAAACCGTGGACGTCAGGGAATCAATGGGTCGGATCCTCTGCACGACGATCTTTCGTGCCGGCGGCAAGAAACTGCTCGCGAAAGGTCACATCATAAGCGAAGAGGATGTTCAACTTTTGGCTACCGAGGGCATGGAGAAGGTTTGGGTGACCGAGTTGGAGGAGGGCGAGGTCGCCGAGGACGAAGCGGTGATGGCGGTCGGCTCGCGGATGGCGTGCGGAGCGGTGGAGGTCCGACTGGCGCCCGGCGGGCGGGCCAATTTGCTGGCCAGCGAAGATTGCTGCGTGTTGCTGGATGACGATTTGCTGCGGCAGATCAACTGCACGTCTTCGATAGTGATAGCCACAGCCGCCAACTTCAGTTTTGCCAAGGCGGGCCAGCGGATCGCCACGGTTAAGAGCGCGCCTTTTGCAGTGGCGCAGGCGGAACTGGATGCCGTGCGCTCGATTCTGGATGAGCGGGGGCCTATTTTGCAGGCCCGTCCGGTGCGCAATCCGACGGTGGGATTGCTGTACAGCGACCCGATACAGGGCGAGCGCGCCCGGCAGCTATTCGAGAGCATAGTTCGCCAGAAGCTGGAGCGGTTCGGCGCGACTCCCACATTCACGATGTGCGCGATCGAGGAGGACAGCGCGCTGGTGCGGGCGCTTCATCATCTGGTGCGAGCGCGACCCTCGGTGATCCTGGTGGCTTCGACTACCGCGCCGGCGGGTCCGGCGGACGCGGTGGGCAGGGCCATGGCGCAACTGGGCTGCCACTTGGAGAAGTTCCTGGCGCCGGTGGAACCGGGGAATCTGTTGCTGTTGGGCTACAAGGAGGAGCTGCCGATTATTTCCGCACCGGGTTGCTATCGCTCAGCCAAGGCGAATGTGGTAGACTTACTGTTGCCGCCCCTGTTGGCGCGCTATCGAGTTTCGGGCTGGGAGATCGCGTGCCTGGGGCACGGCGGTCTGCTAGCGTAGAGGTCTCCTCCACACCGCGGGGTGTGTCCTCCGAGCGCCCCGTGGCTGCTCCTCAGCCGGGCGCCTCGCCAGCGCCCGGCTTTCTTATTTGTGCCGCGGCGCAGGCGAGCGCAGCCGGATTTGACAATCGCCCTGGCGCGGTTGAAAGCTGAAAGCTGCGATGAGAATCACCAGCGTCCGCGCGTTCCTGCTTTCCTGTCCGTTGGCTGAGCCGCTGCGCCTGCCTTTCTTCGGCGGCGAGCGGACGATCGTCAAGCGAGACGCCATGCTGATCCGGGTTCAGACCGAGAGCGGGCTGACGGGGTACGGTCCCGGACCGGCTAGTCGCGCAGCGCAAGAAGCGATTGAAGCCGTGGTGGCGCCGTTTTTGGAGGGCAAGACGGTGGCGGATCCTGACGCGCTGCGAGTGCTGTTCCTGAAGGGGCCGGCAGGGGCGCACCCGGAAGCGATCAAACCCTACTGCGCGGTGGAGATTGCGCTTTACGATCTGCTAGGCAAGGCTTTGGGGGTGCCGGTTTCGGAACTTTTGGGCGGACGGGTGCGAGAGCGGATCCGAGTCTACGGCAGCGCGGGCATGTACCAATCCGCCGAGGGCTATGCGGAGGAAGCTGCGCAGATATCGGCGCTGGGGTTTCCGGCGTACAAGATGCGGCCGGCCCTGGGTCCGGAGGGAGATCTGAAGACCGTGCGTTTGATGCGCGAAGCCGTCGGACCGGAGGTCGAACTGATGGTGGATGCGCACGCCTGGTGGCGGATGGGGGATCGCAACTACGATTGGCAGACCGTCGAGCGACTGGCGGAGGCGATGGCGGAATACCGGATCACGTGGCTGGAGGAACCCTGGCCGCCGGAAGATCACGCCGCTTACAAGCGCCTTAAGGAAGCGGGCTACGTGCCGCTGGCTGCCGGCGAGCACGAACCGGGCGAGGAAGGGTTCCTGGATCTCATCCATAACTCCTGCGTGAACTACGTGCAGATGGACATCTGCTGCCAGGGCGGTTACCCGACGGCACGGCTGCTGTTCAGCGAGATTGCGCGTGAAGGTCTGCGCTTCGCCTTTCACAGTTGGGGAACGGCCCTGGAGCTGCTGGCCGCCGCGCAGCTTGGCATTTGCTGGCCGGAGACGGTGGTGGAATGGCTGGAGTATCCCTGTTATTCGAACCATGGCCGTCCGGGCATGTACCCCTTTCCGCTGGCGGAGGAGATCCTGCGCGAGCCGCTGGAGATCCGTCATGGCGAGCTGATAGTGCCCTCCCAGCCCGGGCTGGGAGCGGAAGTGGACGAATCGGTCATCGAACGTTACCCTTGGATCCCGGGGCCCTGGACATGGTTCCGTTTGGATTCGCCGCCGCAGACGCTGTACATCACCTCCGACCACAGCGTCAAGTGGGAGGGGGGCGCCTAGGGGGCGGCCGGCAGCGCCATGTGGCCAGTGATCGGAGCGGGCGGAGCGGCAGCGGCTTTGATGGCCTACGCCGTCCGCGGGCGCTCCTCGAGCCTGCTGGGGCCCTCGATCTGGCGAGGACCGCGAAACAAGCGGGCGCTGGCGCTGACCTTTGACGACGGCCCGAGCGCGTCAACGCCGCGGCTGCTGGAGCTGCTGGGGCGTTACGGGGTGCGCGCCACGTTCTTTCAGTGCGGCCTGAACGTCGAGCGGCGACCCGGGCCGGCGCGTGCGGTGATGGAGGCGGGTCATGAGATCGGCAACCACAGCTACTCGCATGCGCGTTTCTGGCTGCGGGGGCCGGAATTCATATACCAGGAGCTGGCCCGCGCACAACGCGCCATCGCAGCGGTGACCGGCAAGACGCCTACGCTTTTCCGCGCCCCGTACGGGGTGCGCTGGTTCGGCCTGCGCGAGGCCCAGCGGCGCCTGGGGCTGATGGGAGTGATGTGGACGGTGCTCGGTCGCGACTGGAAGCTGCCGGCGGACGGGATAGCGAGGCGCCTGGCCCGCGGGGCGGGCAACGGCGCGATTCTATGCCTGCATGACGGGCGCGAGCTCGAAGCCGACCCCGACATCGGCGAAACTCTCCGCGCGGTCGAGCGATTGATTCCGCTTCTGCTGGATCGGGGCTTGCGGCTTGTCACCGTCAGCGAGCTAATTCGGCAGCAGTGAGCGGGCTTAGAGGCCGGCGGCGGCCAGGTGGCGCCAAGCGGCCTGCCAACTGAATCGCTCCTCGTAAAGCGCGCGGCCCGCGCTTCCCAATGCGGCGCGCTTGTCGGGCGCATCCAGCAGCAGCGACACCGCCTGGGCGAAGGCGCGCGGCTCGTCAGCGATCAACAGATGCTCGCCGTCGCGGGCATTCAATCCCTCGGCGCCCACGCGCGTTGAGACCACCGCCCGCCCGGCAGCCCAAGCCTCCAGGATTTTGAAGCGCGTCCCGCTGGCCGCCAGCAGCGGCACCACGACCACGCGGGCCTCCGCCAGCGCCGCCACAGCGTCGCCGACCGGGCCGACCAGCTCGATGCGCGGGTCGCCCTCGAGGTATTTCGCCACCGCGTGGGGGTTCTTGCCGATCACGCGCCAAACCAGTCCGGGCCGGCTTGCGCGCAACAAAGGCCAGATTTCGCGCCGGAAGAATCGAACGGCGACAAGGTTCGGGTGGTACTCGAGGTTCCCGGAGAACACGACCGCCTCCCGCTCGGGAGGGCGCGGTTGGGCCACCAGCGGTATGGCATTGGGATAGACCGCCAGCGGCGTAGTGGGGGCCAGGGCCCGCAGGCGCGCGGCGTCTTGCTCGGAGGCGGCCAGCAACAAGGAGAATCGAGGCAGCCAAATTTGCTCCATCCGCCGGCAGCAGCGCGCAAAGCGCGCAAACGCCAGCCCCAAGGGAAACCTTTCGGTGCAAGCCAACTGGCGGTGCAGCTCGGACTCGACATTGTGCAAGTCCAGCACCACACGGTCTGCATGGGCCGCCAGTTCGCAGACGTACGGCGCGCACCAGAAGTGTTCAATCACCGCCAGCCGGTAGCGGCGCCCGCTCAAGCAAAGCCGGAGGCGCCGGTCGAACCCGGCGAAGCGATCATTCAGAGGGGGCCGGCCCACAAGCAGGCGACGAAGATTGCGGGCGGCGCGCGCCAGACGCCCCTTGCGGTGTTCAGGCAGCTCGAGCACGTGAATGCTCCGGAATCGGCCCCGCGGGGCCGCCGCCCGCGGATCCGCGGCGCCGGGCTCCCGGAATGCGATGAGGTCCACGTCGTAGCTTTCAGACAGATACTCGAGCAGCGAAGCCGTGCGCAAGGCGCCGCCGCCGACCGGCGGGTATGGCGCTTCCGGGCTGAGCACGAGCGCGGCGGATCTATGTTCGGAACCTTCGAGCAGCCTCGGCATAGACTTCGCGTGTCAACCTGGCTGTGCGCTCCCAACTGAATTCGGCGGCCCGGCGCAAGCCGCGCCGGCGGAACTCGGCCAACGATTCGGGGCGCGCAGCCGCCTGGCTCAGCGCTTCAATCCAAGCTCGCACGTCGCGCGCATCCAGTTGCCAGGCCGCCCCGCCGGCGACCTCGCTAATGCTGGGATCGCGGGAGGTTATCACCGGAGCGCCGCACTGCATAGCCTCCAGCACCGGCAGTCCGAAGCCCTCGTAAAGCGAGGGGTACAGGAAAGCCAGCGCGGCTGAATACAAGTACGGGAGCTGTTCATCGGGAACTTCTCCGAGCAGGCGGAGGCCCGGCTCCTCCCGGATCGAGGGGAAGTCCTCGCGGCGCCGCCCGGCGATCACCAAATCCACCTCATGCCTCTTGCGCACCTGGCGCCAGGCCTCAAGCAACAGTCTGAGGTTCTTGCGGGGCTCCAGCGCGCCAACGAACAGGAAGTAGGGCCTGGCGGTGCGCGGCGCCGGGACGGGCCGGAACACGCGCGAAGCAGCCAGCGGCACGGCCGCGACGCAAGAAGGGTGAATGCGGAAGCGCTCGATGGCCTGGCGCCGGACGGCCTCGCTGTCGGTAAGGACGATGGTGGCCAGCCTCAAGCCGATGAGCAAGGGCGTGCGACGGCGTACGCGCTGGGCGTTGGCGTGCCAGGCCGGATCCATCCAGGGCGACAGATCATGCAGACTGAGCACGCTGGGCATCAGCGGCAAGCACGGGACCTCGAAATTCGTGCCGTGAAAAACCTCCATGCCCGCCCGGCGAGCGTGCGCGGTCGCGCCCCACAGCCACCAGCGCCGTTCGAGCCAGCAGCGCGGGCCGCGCGCGGCACGCAAGTTAGCGGGTGAGGAATGCGGCAAATCAAACGGCTGGTCGGAGAGCAGCAAGTAGTCGTCTTCGGGGAACGTCCGGGCCAGCGCCCGGCTCAGCTCGCCAACGTAGCGCGCCAGACCGCCGCTGGAAAGGCTCAGGGCTGTGGCATCCAAAGCCACGCGCATCGGACTCAGCGGCCGGCGAGGCGTTCCAATTCCGCCTCGCGACGCAAATAATTCTGCTCGTAATAGCGCTGATATTCGCCGGATTTCACCCGCGCCACCCAACCGGCGTTAGCCTGATACCAGGCCACGGTGCGCGCCAGTCCTTCTTCGAATCCCACTTCGGGCTTCCAGCCGGTCTCCTGCATAATCTTGCGGCTGGAGAGCGCATAGCGGCGGTCGTGGCCCGGCCGGTCGGCCACGAACTGAATGAGGCTTTCCGGCCGCCCGGTGAGGCGCAAGATCTTGCGCACGATTTCGAGGTTGGGCAGCGCGCAGGTCCCGCCGATATTATAGATCTCGCCCTCGCGTCCGGCTTCTAGCAGCGCCGCCAGCGCCCGGCAATGATCCTCGACATAGAGCCAGTCGCGGACGTTGCCGCCGTCGCCGTAAACCGGCAGGGGCTTGCCCTCCAGGGCGTTAGAGATCATCAAAGGGATGAGCTTCTCGGGAAACTGGTAAGGCCCGTAGTTATTCGAAGCGCGTGTAATTATGACGGGCGTGCGGTAGGTGGCGAAGTAAGACAGCGCCAGCAAATCGGAGCCGGCTTTGGAGGCAGAGTAAGGACTGCTCGGGCGCAGGGGGAAACTCTCGTCGGCCACCAGCGGCTCAGGCAGGCTGCCGTAGACTTCATCGGTGGAGACATGCAGGAAGCGCGCGACCCGGCGCCGCCGCGCCGCCTCCAGCAGCGTAAACGTTCCGCGCAGATTGGTTTCAAACACCGGAGCCGGCGAGAAGATGCTGCGATCCACGTGGGACTCGGCCGCAAAATGCACGATGGCGTCCGGCCGGGTCTCGGCGACCAGCGCATCCACCAGCGCGGAATCGCAAATGTCGCCGCGCACAAAGCGGTGACGCGGGTCACCGGCTATCGGCGCCAGGTTTTCGAGGTTGCCGGCGTAAGTCAGTTTGTCCAGATTGACCAGCTCGCGCACCCTATCGCCGGCGAGCATTAGCCGAACGAATGCAGAACCGATGAATCCCGCGCCTCCGGTAACCAGCAGCTTCATGGCCGGCGCCTCGCTTTGCGCGCTCACTTATGCTGCAACTCCCAATCGTAATTGATTCTGGGATCGTTGTAAGGCAGGCGACCTTCGTCCTGCGGATCGTAGAAGCGATCGGTCAGGTACACCAGCAGGGCCGGGGCTTCGCCGATGACTTTGTAGCCGTGAGCCACGCCGGCCGGGATCAGTAACTGCCAGGGCCGCAGCACGCCGATGTAAAGCGTGTTGCGGAGCCCGAAAGTAGGCGAGCCGCGCCGCAAATCCACCAGCGCCGCCTGGAGCATGCCTGCGGCCACGGTCCAGCAGTCCTGTTGGCGCAGGTGATAGTGGAAGGCCTTGATAGTCCCGGGATAACTTAAAGCCGCCGAGACCTGCGTGGAGGCTGAGCCAAAGCCCGCCAGCAGCCCCCGTCCGCTGCGCCCAACCTCCATGAAATAGCCACGGTCGTCCGGCCGGATTGTGTAAGGTTCAATACGCACACCGGCAATCAAATCCGGGGAGTCGGGACATTGAATTACCGCACCGATGCCGCGCGGGCATGCGGGCCAGCACAACTCTAACGAGTCACCGGCCACGATGAGATCGGGCTGAAGGGCGGGACCGCCACTCATGGTCGTGTCATCGCAGGCTGAGCGGCGACGGCGGCTGTTGCCCGCTCGATGCGCCGCTGCTCGGCGACCAGGTTGGCCGCCCGCAACAGGGAATCGAAAGTGCCGGCGTCGGTCCACCAGCCTTCCAGGAAGGAAAAAGTCATGGTGCCTTCCAGGATGTAAGCGTTGTTGACGTCGGTAATCTCAAGCTCGCCGCGCTGAGAGGGCACCAGCCGCCGGATCTTGTCGAAGACCGTGTCGTCGTACATGTAAATGCCGGTCACGGCGTAACGCGACTTGGGCAGCTTGGGTTTTTCCTCGATGCCGACGATCCGATCGCCCTGGATTTCCGCCACCCCGAAGCGCTCGGCATCGGGGACCTCCTTGAGCAGGATGCGCGCGCCGCGCGGCTGGAGTCTGAATTGCTCGACCGCCGGGCGGATCGAACCTTCGATAAGGTTGTCGCCCAGCACCACGCAGATCTTGTGGCCGTCGGCGAAATGTTCGGCCAAGGCCAGAGCGTCGGCTATGCCGCCTTCTCCCTCCTGGTAGGTATAGTTCAGGTGTGACAAACCGAATTGCTTGCCGTTGCCCAGCAGGCGCAAGAAATCGCCGGCGTTGCGGCCGCCGGTGACGATGAGAATGTCGCGGATGCCGGCTTCCACCAGCATCTGGATAGGGTAAAAAATCATGGGCTTGTCGTAGATGGGCAACAAGTGTTTGTTGGTGATCTTAGTCAAAGGAAACAGGCGGCTGCCCGTGCCGCCGGCCAGCACCACACCCTTCATGCGCCGCTCCTCGCGAACTCTATATGATAACCCGCAATTGCCTGAACGGGACTCGGCCGGAGCGCGGCAATTGCGGAGCAGCCGTCAAGCCCGATGCTATGCTGAGGGGTTTGGAACGGGCTCGGACAGGCGGCCAACTAGAGCTGGCGGCGCGCACTTTCGCCGCGCTGTTTCTGGCGCTGCTGGCGGCAGGGAATTTCTACCGCGCGGCAACGCAGTCCATCACGGCGGACGAGGCCTTCACCTACAACCACTTTGCGGGCGGCGATGAGCCGGTCAGGGTGTATGACGCCAACCATCACGTGCTGTTCAGTTGGCTGGCGCGAGCCTCAGTGGGCGTCTTCGGCCTGTCGGAACTCACCCTGCGCCTGCCTAGTGTGCTGGCGGGCTGTGCGTATCTGGCCGGCGTGTTCCATCTGTCGCGCTACTTATTCCGCCGGGTGTGGCTTTTCCTGCTGGCGGTAACCTCGCTGAGCCTCAACCCGTTCATACTCGATTTTCTTTCGGCCGCGCGCGGTTACGGCCTGGCGCTGGCGCTGTATCTATGGGCCTGCGATGAGCTGGCCCAGGCGCTGGGGGCAGCTACGCTGCCGCTGAAGCGGGTCTACCTGGCCTCAGCATGCCTGGCGCTAGCGGTCGCCGCCAATCTTAATTTCGCCATCCCGGGCGCGGCGCTGGCGGGTGTTTTCTGCCTGCTGGCATGCCGGCAGCATCCGCCCGTCCGAGCCAGGCTGCTCTGGCTGGCGGGGCGATTTCTGACGCCGGGGCTTGTGCTGGCAGTGGCAATTCTAGCCTGGCCCTTGCGAACCGCAACCCTTTCCAGTTTCTACGTAGGCGTGGACAGCCTGCGGCAGACCCTGGAAGGGCTGATTTTTTACTCCTTCTGCCATGCCCGCCCGGCGGCGCCTAGCTGGCTGCAAAACCGGCTGTGGGATGTATCGCATTGGTTCGTGCCGGCGGCGCTGGCGCTGAGCGGGGTCGTAACATTGTGGTTGCTGCTGCGGCGCGGGGCGGGGAAGCCGGAGAGGCTTGAGACTTTTCTGATGATGATCGGCGGCTCAAGCCTGGGAACTCTGGCGTTGCTGGTCGCCGCTCGCCATCTGGCGGGGCTGAAGTATCCGGTGGACCGCACGGCGATCTACTGGATCCCGCTGTTCAGCCTGCTGTGCTTGAGCCTGGTAGGGATTCTGTTGCGAGCGCCAGGGATTTGGCCGGCGGCGGGGTTGGCGCCGGCGGCGTTTCTGCTGGTGGCCGTGGTGCAATACGGGCTCCAGTTCAACGTGCGCTACTACGCACAATGGCGCTACGATGCGGGAACCAAGCGGATAGCGGAAGTGATCCGCGCATGTCAGGCCGCGCATCCCAAGGCGCGGGCGCGGGTCGGCGCCACCTGGTTGTTTGAGCCCAGCCTGAATTTCTATCGGCAGCGTTACCGGATGAACTGGCTGGAGCGAGTGACGCGCCAGGGACCGCAAGGCGCGTTCGATTACTATGTGCTGGAGGGCGCGGACCGAAAGCTGGTCGAGCAACTGAAGCTGGAGGTACTTTACCGCGACCCGCTATCCGAGGTTGTGCTGGCCAGGCCGAGGGGCGTGCTACAATCCCGCCCATGAAGCTATACCGCTGGAGCCAGATCGCCAAAGAACAGATGAATCCGACCGTTGCGCGGCAGGTGGTGCATGGGGAGCGGCTGACGGTGGCCAGGGTGCACCTGGCCAAGGGCGGTGTGGTTGCGCCGCACAGGCATCCAAGCGAGCAGATGACGCTGCTGGAGGGCGGCCGGCTGCGATTCACGATCGAGGGCGAAACGGTGGTGCTGGAGCCCGGCGAGCTGCTGCATATTCCCTCCGATGCGCTGCACCAGGTGGAAGCTCTGGAGGACAGTGTGGCGACGGATTTATTCTCGCCGCGTCGTGAGGACTGGATCCGGGGCGACGACGCCTATCTGCGAAGCTGACGGGCGCACCCGGCAAACCGTGCGCTGCACAGAAGAGGCTTTGCTACAATCGTGAGTTCGATGCCCAAGACGGAAAGGGAGCACCGGCAGGACATCGTCGAGGTGGGCCGACTGATCTGGCAGAAGGGCTGGGTGGCGGCCAACGACGGCAACATTACGGTCCGGCTGGACGAGGAGCGGGTGCTGGCTACGCCCACGGGCGTCTCCAAGGGCATGATGCATCCCGACGATCTGATCCTGTGCGACATGAGCGGGCGCAAGCTGCTGGGGCGGATGCAGCAGACATCCGAGCTGGCGATGCATCTGACGATTTACCGGATGCGGCCGGACATTCGGGCGGTCGTGCATGCACACCCGCCGGTGGCGACCGGCTACGCGTCCGCGGGCAAGCCGCTGAATCTGGCTTTGCTGCCGGAGGTGGTAATCGGGCTGGGGTGCGTGCCACTAGCCGAATATGGGTTGCCCGGAACGCCGGAGCTGACCGAGCCGATGCTGCCCTACATCCCCAAGTACGATGCGATCCTGCTGGGCAATCACGGGGCAGTGTGTTACGGGCCGGACGTCTGGAAGGCGTTTTTCCGGATGGAAACGGTGGAGCATTTCGCACGGATCTCGCTGGTGGCGGAGCTGCTGGGCGGGCCGCGCGTGCTGCCGAAGGAGGAGGTCGAAAAGTTGCTGGAGGCCCGGCGGCGCTACGGCATCCAAGCGAAGGTGGCCGGCGAACCGGGCTGCCCGCTGGCGGCCGAGGAGGTGGGCGTCGAGCGGTTTGTATTCACGCGCGATGAACTGATCGCTTTGGTCGGCGAAGCGCTGCGTGCAAGCGGAAGATCGTAGTCTTGGCTGGTTCCCGTTAAGGGAAGTAGTGCGATAACGGAGCAACATGGGCGAAGCATTAGGCATGATCGAGACCCGCGGCCTGGTGGCCATGATCGAGGCCGCGGACGCAATGGTTAAGGCGGCCAAGGTGACCCTGGTCGGCTGGGAGAAGATCGGATCGGGCTATGTGACGGCGCTGGTGCGCGGCGACGTGGCGGCGGTTCGCGCCGCAACCGACGCCGGCGCGGCGGCGGCGCGGCGGGTGGGCGAGTTGATCGCCGTGCACGTAATCCCGCGGCCTCATCCCAGCCTGGAGGACGTGCTGCCCATCGGCAAGAGCAACACCGGCAAGTAGGACGCCGGGGAGAGGGCGGTTATGATCCTGGCTCGCGTCGTGGGCACGGTGGTGGCCACCAGGAAGGACTCCCGTCTGGAGGGGAAGAAACTGCTGGTGTTGAAGCCGGTTTCGCCCGACGGCAAGGAGGAGGCCGGATACCTGGTGGCGGTTGATACGGTGGGCGCGGGCTTCCGCGAGACGGTGATTGCGGTCTCCGGCAGCTCGGCGCGGATGGCCGAGGGGTGCAAGGACCGCCCGGTGGACACCGCCATCGTCGGCATCGTGGACAGCGTGAGCCTGGACGAAGGCAGGAAGTAGGGGCCGATGTATCTGGGGCGCGTGGTGGGCTGCGTGTGGGCCACCGTCAAGAACCAGAACCTGACTGGCCATCGGCTGCTGGTCGTGCAGCCAGTCACTCCGGAGCTGACCGACACGGGGCGGCGCATAATCTGCACCGACTGGACCGGGGCGGGTGCAGGCGAGTTGATCTACTGGACGCGGGCCCGGGAAGCCAGTTTCGCGTTCCTGCCCGATGAGGTGGTTACCGACGCGACCATCGTGGGCATCGTGGACGAGCTGCACGTCCAGCGCGGGGCGAGCAAGCGCCGGCGGCTGCCCGGAGGCGCGGCATGCTGATTGCGCGAGTGATAGGCGAGCTGACGGCTACGCGCAAACACCCTACCCATGAAGGGCTGAAGCTGTTGCTGGTCCAGCCGCTGAATCTCGACGGCAGCGATCGGGGCGATGCGGTGGTGGCGGTGGATTCGGTGGATGCGGGCGTGGGAGATCGAGTGCTGCTGACCACCGAGGGCTACAGCGCCTTCAGCAGCGTGGGGCGCCTGATGACCCCGATCGAGGCGGCCGTGATCGGCGTAGTGGACGAGGTAACCCTGAAGGGCGCCTGAAGGCGATCGTTGCCGGCCATCACCTGAAAGACCAGAGCTAGTCCGAGACACCTTATGAACGGTCGCCAAAGAATCCTGGCTGCGCTGGCGGGCGAGCAGCCCGACCGCATTCCGGTCATGCTGCACAACTTCATGATGGCGGCCCGCGAGGCCGGCTTCACCATGCGGCGGTTTCGCGAGGATCCGCAAGCCATCGCGCGTTCCTTTATCCTGGCGGTCGAGAAATACGATTACGACGGCGTGGTGGTGGATGTGGATACGGTGACGCTGGCCGGCGCGGCCGGCGTTCCGTTGGAGTTCCCCGAAGACGCGCCGGCCCGCGTCAGCGGGGCGCGGCTGAGATCGCTCGAAGAGGTCGCCGAGCTGGAGCCGGTGGATGTGGGGCGGCACTGGCAGGCGCAGGTCTGGCTGGAGGCGACCGCTTTGCTGAAGCGCCATTTCGCGGGGGAGGTTTTTGTTCGCGGCAACTGCGATCAGGCGCCTTTCTCGCTGGCCGGCATGATGCGGGGCCTTGAGAACTGGATGTTGGACCTTTCGGCGCCGGATAGCGAAGAACCGGCGCACCGCCTGCTGGCCTATTGCGCGGACGTGAGCGAGCAGTTCATCCGGTTGATGGCGGAAACCGGCGCCGATATGGTGTCCAACGGGGACAGCCTGGCCGGACCGGAGCTGATCTCGCCGCAGCTTTATCGCGAATTCGCGCTGCCCTACCAGAAGCGGCTGGTCGAGTGCGCCCACCGGCTGGGCAAGCCTTATGGTCTGCACATCTGCGGCAAGACCGATCGTATCCTGAAGGACATGGTGTCGACCGGGGCCGACGCGCTGGAACTGGATTACAAGACGGATGTGCGGCTGGCCCGTGAGAGTTTGCATGGCCGGGCGACATTCATCGGCAATCTGGACCCCAGCGGCGTGCTGGCGCTCGGCACACCGCAACTGGTCGCGCAACAGACACGCCGGCTGCTGGCGGTTTTTGCCGGGGAGCCGCGCTTCATCCTAAACGCCGGTTGCGCCATACCGGCCGGCACGCCGCCTGAGAACCTGCGGGCTATGATTGCGGCGGCGCGAGCCTGTCAGGCCGATCGTTCCGATCGCGAGGCCCAACTCTCGTAAAGCTTATCCAGATTCTGGGGCGCACCTGCGAAGGCGACCACCGCGTAACGCAGGCGAAGGGCGCCTCCGGGCTCCAGACGCAACGGCTCGCGGAAGGTGGGAGCGGCGCTGAGGTAGCCGAAGGGCTCGTTCATGACGAAGAAGGGCGTGGGGTGGCGCGGGTTGGAGGGATGATCAAAGATGGCGGCGCCGGCGGAGCCGTAATAAGCGCACCAAACGGCCGCCTCCCCGTTGGCCCGCTTGATGTCGGCGGTCCCGTTGGCGTTCAGCACGCTGCCGCGATCCAGATCGTGCGCGAAGCGGATGCCCAGGCCGTTGTAGACGTGCTTGTCGGCGGCGAGCGTCACCGGACCGGCGGCCGGTCGCAGCTCGCTCTCCCATTCCAGCCAACCGGCGTCGAGCGCCCGGATGATGCGGCGTTCGACCAGCAACACTTTCTGCTCGGCGATCCAATGATTGATGGCCACAACCTGCCGGCCGCCGATCCGCTGGAAACGCCGGTGCACGATTCGGCCGTGCGGGCCCGGATTGACCTCACCCCAGAAGTCGAAGCCGTTCACGTCCGACCAGGCGAGCATCAGGCCGCGGTGGTGTACGTGGTCCGCCGGACCGTCCAGGGTGATCTCGGATCCGTCCGGGGCACAGAGCGGGTGAACGTAAGTCTTGGGCCGCGAGGGATCGTAGCGGTACTCAAACAGCAGGCGACCGCCCAGGTAGAACGACACCTTCTCGCCGGTCTGATGGCGGAGCCGCACGCCTGCCGCTATCGCAACGCCGAGGAAGTCCCTCCGGGAAACGTCCCTCATAAGCGCCTCAACTTAACCGTATGCGCTCCTGGTCGGCGTCGTAAAAGGCGGTCTTGCCTTCCAGGTGCGACATCATCGCCATGATCAGGGGAAGCTGGGTGGCGTAGCCGAGCTCGATGTCGGCGTAAGGCCTGGCGCGGGTGCGGACGCACTGAAGGAAATTCCTCATGTGGTCCTGCTCGTAGTTGCGTCCGGAGCTTATCCGCGCCGGACGACGTTCGCTGTTGGGCTGCGGCTGGATGGCGAGTCCTGCGCTTTCCGAGAGCGTGAGAGTGGCTTCCGTTCCGCGGATCACGGTTTCAAGCGGCGTGCTGTTGCAGATGGTCCCCAGCACTGCCAGGGTCAAGCCCTGCGGGTACTCGATGAGCAGGTCGAAAGTGTCGGGCACGTCGCGATCACCGTTGAACCGGTACCGGCCGCCGACGGCGACCACGCGCTTGGGCAGCGGAGCGCCGAGCGCCTTCAGCACCCGGGCCAAGGGATGGGGATAGAGGTCGGTCACCGGCCCGCCGGAGTAATCGGCGAACATGCGCCACTGAAAGAAGCGGGCGATCGAAAAGGGGCGGCGCGGCGCGTCGGCCTGGAAGGCCTCCCAGTCCAAGCCGCGACCGGGCTGGGCATTGGGATCATCAATGCGCATGCCGCGCTCGCCCGAGTCGCCCTGGCGGAAGTAGCCGGTCTGGGCGTGCACGGGTTTGCCGATGGCGCCCTTCTTTATTTGCGCGGCAGCCCACTCCCAAATGGGATCTGAGCACCACTGGGTGCCTACCTGAAAAACGACCTTGCTGCGGCGAACTTCGTGTAGCAGCTCTTTGAGCTTGTCGAACTGCGCCCAGTGGGTCAGCGGCTTCTCGCAATAGACGTCTTTGCCGGCCCGGACGGCTTCCAGCGCCTGGTAGACATGCAGCCGGTCGGGCGTGGCGATGATGACCGCGTCCACATTTGGGTCGCGCAGCAAGTCGCGCGATTCGGCATACGAGCGTGCTGAAAAGCGAGTCGCGGCGCGCTCCAGGCGCGGCTGGTAGATGTCACAGACGGCGACGATGTCGGCGGCGACGCCGGCTTCTTTCAACTGCGTGGTGGTTTGGGCCAGAAACGACCCGCGGGCGCCGCAGCCGATCAGGCCGACACCGATCGGCCGGGCCTTGTCCTGGGAGTCTAGGGCAGCCGGCAGGGCAGCGCCGGCGGCCAAACCGCTCAAGAAACGACGACGATGTGCGGGCATAGCTCTTGACGAACGCTGAGTCTATCAACGATCGCCGAACGCGCGCAAGCGGCCCCCATCGGGCGAAGCGGCCGAAGTCAATATCAAAGGGGGCCTAGAAGCGCCTCAGCGTTTCTTCAGCGTGATGCCGAGGCCGCCGCCCTGCATGAAGAAGACCGTCTCCAGCTCAGGGTTACCGGTCACGCGGCGAACGTAATCATCGGCCATGTCTACGTTGTGCGCCAGGATGAGCCCTCCGGGGCGCACCAGGGGCAGCAGCTTCTCGAGATAGTCCAGGTAGCCTTCCTTGTCGGCGTCCAGGAACAGCACGTCAATCGGCTCCTTGATGCCGGTAACCTTTTCGTGGGCGTCACCCTCAATGAGGGTGACGAGGTGGTCCACGCCGGCCTGTTTGAAGTGCTGGCGGGCCACGGCGGCGCGGCGCGCGTCAATCTCGAAGGTGGTCAGCCTGCCTTTGGTCTTCTCCAGCGCCAGGCAGAACCAGAGGCCCGAATAGCCGGTGGAAGTGCCGATTTCAACCACGTGGCGCGCGCCGCCGGCCTCGGCCAGCAGCCGAAGGACGCGCCCGTCGGTAGCGGGAACGTTCGAGAAGACCCGGCCGGCGCGCTGAGCCTCCTCGATGACGCCCAGGATCCGCTTCTCAGTATCGTTCTTGGCCAGCGGCAAGCTTTCGGGCTCGCGGAAAGGGCCCCAACGCGGGCGTCGCTGAGCGGAGAGCAACAAGGCGCTCGCCGCGGCTAAAACAATCAACCACCTTAATGTTCTCATTCCTCAATCGCCTCCCTTATATCCAAAACCGCCTTCAAGACCGATAACTAAGGCAGCACCACCAGCGGAGCGCGCGGAAACGCGAAACGTTTGCCGACTTCGTCCACCAGAGTCACCTGGCAAACATAGCGGCCGGGCGGCAGCTTCTCCAGGGACGCCTGAAAGCGCACCGGCGCCACGCCCGGGCGATGCGCGGCGGTCTGGCTGATGCGCACTACCGGGGACTGGAAGGCCTTGAGCTTACCGCGGAAGAAAGCCAACTCGCCGATGAGGCTCACCTGGTTGTCGGTCGGATCCACGGCGGGGTCGTACACCTCCAGATAGACGTACAAGTTCTGATCCTTTCGAAAGACGCGGGTAACGCTGGGCAGAAGTCTTTGGCCGCTTTCAACCAGCGGGTTGGCCGCCAGGCGGCGACGGTCGCGTGTGGCGGCGCCGACGGCGGCTTCGATCGGCTGGCGCTGACTGGCCAGCACCAGCGAGCTGACACGCAGGCGATCACTGGCGGAGCTCAAGTCCGGGACCCGGAAGGAGGTCTCGAAGGTCCCGATGCGGCCGGTCTGATTCTCGCGCGCCAGGAACTTCAGGCGGTACTCGCCCGGAGGCAGAGTGAAACCGGTGTCGTACTGGAAGTTGCGGCGGGTCAGTTGCGCGACGTCTTCGGCGCGCAGGCGCACGCGGATGCCGTCGCGAACCGTGGCGGCCAAGCGGCCGCGCGCATCGAGCACCTGCCCGATGAAATCCAGTTCGGTGGACTCAGTGGAGCCGCGGCGCGCCAGAACGATTTCCGAGCCTGGGATCTTGACGGAGACCGGCACGAAGTAGCGCTCGCGCGCCAGGCGGAAGTAGTTGACCTCCAGGGCCAGCGGCAGGTCGGTGATGGGATCCCCCAAAGCCAGCGCCTCCTGAAGCTGCTGCTCCTTGTCGGTTTCGCTGAAGCGGGCGAACTCTTTGGGCGCAAAGTAGCCGCTGCGGTAATCCAAGCGGGCCTGGAGTGGCCGGTTCAGGCGCACCTGGATGCGGCGGAAGCGGCCGTCCTGCGCGGTATTGGCGGGGTAGTAGCCGAGAATATAGTAGCTGCGTATGTCATTCTGCGCCTGCCGAATGCCCAGGCTCAGATCGTTGCTGTCCAGGAAGGCCTTTCCTCCGGTGTCTTCGGCCAGGCTGACCAGGGTCTCCTGCCGGCTCTGAAAGCGCTCCATCTGCCTGCGCTGCGCCTGGCCGGAAAAGATTCCCGTGCCGCGAGGAGAAGCCTGGGAGGCGTCGCCGCCGGCCACGACGGCGGCCAGCCCGCGCGCATCCACGGGATAGAAAGAGACGTTGGCCCGCACGGCTGCGTTGATAGTAGATCGCAGTTGCGAATCGTTCTCAACTCCGGTGCGCCCGATGCCGCTGGAGAAATACACCAGGGCCTTCTTCTCCGGCAGGCCGGCCAGCATGCGCGCGGCGGTCTGGAGCGCGCTGAGTTTGCGGTCGGTGTTGAAGATGTTGAACTCGCTTTCGTCGGCCGTAAAGGCGGCGCCGGTGTCCTCTGCGGTTTCCTCGTCGGTCTCGACCTCCGCCGCCAGCTCGCTGGCCTCACCGGTACGGAAAGAGCGGATCACGGCGGCCAGGGTTTCGCGGTCATCGGTGAAATCCTGCTCCACTTTGAGCTGGGTGGAAAAGGTCATGACGGCCACCAGGTCGGCGGGCTGCATCTGCTGCTCGATGAACTTCAAGGCCGCTTGGTGCGCGCGCACCTGGTCTGCCGGGGTCATGGAGGAGTGGTCGAAGAACAGCACCAGCAAGCGCCGGTCCCGGTACTGTATCTTGCCGGGCGCGGCGACGGTGATGGTTTGAGCGCGCGCGGGCGAGGGACGCGCAGGTGCAGGAGCGGGCTGAGGCTCGCCCTCTTCCAGGCGCTGGAACTCGAAGACGGCGATTTGCTGGGGCTTGCCGTCCTCGAGCACAGTGAAGTCGTCCTTGGTGAGGCCGGTGATTTCCCTGCCCGCGCGGTCGCGCACGAAGACATCCACAATCACCAGGTTGGTAGTGGCGCGAAAAACGATGCCGGTTTGCTGCGCCAGAGCGATGAGCGCCAGCGCCCACAGGCAGCCTTTAATCAGCCGAGCGGCCATCGTTCAGAACCTCAGGCGGAGTTGGGCGGTGATGCGGCGCATGGGAGCGGTGGCGGTCGGCAGGCCGTAGTTGGAGGCGTTCACGATCGTGCCCAGATTTGTGTAGCTGACGTGGTTGGTGAAGTTCTGGCTGTCGGCGCGGAACTCGATAGTGCGGCGCTCGTGCAGGTGGAAAACGCGGCCCAGCGAAAGGTTAAGCGACAGGCGCGTGGGACCGTCAATGGTGTTGCGCCCGGCGTTGCCGAAGGTTCCCGGCCGGGGGATGGCGAAGGCCGCCAGGTTGAAGAAGCCTGTTTGGCTGCGGATCGGCAGTCCCGTGGCGTCGGCGCGCCCGCTGCCAATGGCGCCGGTGCCGCCGGTGTCGGACTGGTTGCCGAGCACGCGTGCGGTCAGAGGAGTCCCGGAGCCGGCGGTCAACCCGCCGCTCAGGCTCCAGTTAGACAGCAGCCTGGAAGCCAGGCCGCCCCGGGCCAGGATCCTGCCGCCCGGGCGCACCGGCGAATTGAGCACGTAGAACAGAGTCAGGCTGTGACGCTGGTCGAAGCTGGAGCGCCCGCGCTCGGCGCGCAGGTCCTTGTCGTTCTGGGCGACGACGGCGGCGCCGCCGCCGAGAGTGGAAGCATTGTCGATGGATTTCGAGTACACGTAGAGCAGGTTGGCGGAGACGCCGCGGGCGAAGCGGCGCATCAGGCGGACCTGACCGCCGTGATAGACGGAGTTGCCCTCGGAGGTGTCCCAGGTGAAGCCGACGGCGTTACCGATCTGGCGGCGCTGCTCGGCAGTAAGCGGCGAGCCGGGGGCGGCGCGGTTAGGCATGCGCTGGATATCGAGCCGCGTTCCTTTGGTTCCCAGGTAACCCAGCTCCAGAACCAGCGCGCGAGAGAGCGAGTGCTGGAGGGAAAAACTCCAGGTCTGAGCGTAGCCCACGCGGTAATGCCGGTCCACCGCGTAGGTGTTGGTGATGGTCTGCGAAGGCGCGGCGGCGAAGCCGTTGCGCAGGGTGAGCAGGCGCGCCTGGCTGGTATTGAGAGTGGCGGTGTTGGCGAAGGGCGGTTGCGAGGCCAGACGTGAGGGGAACTGGTTATAAATCGAGCCGTTATAAAAGACGCCGTAACTAGCGCGCACCAGGAAGCTGCGTTTTGCGGAGGGCCGCCAGGCAAGGCCCGCGCGCGGCGCCAGGTTGTTCTTATCCGGATCAACGAGGCTGCGCGGGAACTTACCCGTAAACGGGCCCGAGCCGCCCGGAGTTACGACCGCGACCGCATCGAACAAAGGAGAAACGTCCAGGTTGGCGATGCGGTCGTACTTCTCGTAAAAAGGCCGGAAGTACTCGTAGCGCAGTCCGAGGTTGAGCGTAAAGTTGGAGCGCAGCCGCCAGTCGTCCATCAGGAATGCGCTCAGCACGGAAGATCGGAAGTAAGTATTCGATCCGCCGAAGCGGATGGAGCTGGATTGCGGCAGCCCCAGCAAGAAATCGGCGAAGTCGAAGCCGGTACCGGGCAAGGGCTGGCCCTGCGGGTTGAAGGCGCTGGTGGCCAGGCCGGTGAAAGTGAAAGTTCCGCGCGCGTTCTGGTCGGTGCGCGTGTTGAGCTGCATGCGGCGGTACTCGCCGCCTACGGTGAGGCTCTGCCGGCCGCGAATCAACAGCAGGGACTGCGTGAGCCCGGAGGTCTGGTCGCGCCGCAGCAGCGCGCTTGCGTCGGTGAGAGCGCCGAAGTTTGTGAAGTTCAAATTGGGCGGCCCGTAGTTGACGGGATCGCGCGAGACCCCCTGGATGCCCAGCTCGCCCGCCACGTCCCTGCCGTAGGCGAAGTACGGCAGGGTCTGGTTGCGGTTGCGGGAGAAATTCCAGCGCAGATTGTAAATGGTGGTGCGGGTGAAATTATGACTCCATCCGGCGGAAAGCATCCCGCCGCGGCCGCGGTTGGAATCGCGGAAACCGTAAAGCTGGCTGGCGTCGGCGTTGCGCCACTGGAAGTTGGCGTTCACATCCAGGCGGTCTTTCTGCGAAATGGTGCGGTTTACGCGCAGACCCAATTGATCGCTGTTATTTCCGTTCGAGGTCACGTACTGATAGTTCTGCACCAGGCCGGGCTGGTTGGGAAGGGGGAAGAACTCCAGCAAGCCGCGCGCGACGGAGTCCAGGCGCGAGGCCGGGACTCGATTGCCCGGGAAGGGCGCGCCTGTGGAAGGGTCGTAAACCACCACGGGATTGGGCGCGAGCGACTGCGAGAAGTCGCCGCCGCGCTCGGCCGGCGTGGGCAAGGTCGAAACGGCATGGTAAGGGCTTCGGGAGCGATTGCCGGAGTAGTTCAGAAAGAAGAAGGTCCTCTCGCTACGGACCAGTTTGGGAATCGTCAGAGGGCCGCCTAGCACCAGGCCGAAGCGGCTTTGCGCGTAAGAAGGCTTCTGCACGGTCTGCCCGGTGAGTGAGAACGGCCGGGCGTCAAGCGCCGAGTTGTTCAGGGAGAAAAACAACGAGCCACGGACGCCCTCGCGACCGCGGGCGATGCGGTTGCCGAAGGGGCCGTCGCCGCGAAAGCGACCGCCGCCCTGAGGTCGCATGGCTCCGCCGCGCATCCCCGGCCCCATTCCGCCGCGGCCCCCCGGACCGCCCATAATGCCCGGGCCGCCGCGCGGCATGCCCGGGCCGCCTACCGGCCCGCCGCCCGGAGCCCCACCCATCGGCCCTGGCCGGCCGGCCGCCCCGGCGGGCGCGCCTGGACCCGGGCGGCCCTCAGGCGCGCCCGCCTCCGGGAAGCCTTCCCCGGGGACGCCACTGGCGCCGAAAGTCCGTGCCGCCATCTCCTGACCGAGCGCCTGCTCGCGCATCTGCTCCCAACCGGCGCGCAGTTGCTCGAACAAGCCCTGACGCAAGGCCGCTTGTAGGTTGGTGCTGAGGCTTCCGCTGAGCAGGAAGGACTCGTTGGCGCTGGCCTCCGGGGAGAAACCGGCCGGTGCGGCAGCGGCTTCCACAGCGGACTCGATCTGACTCTCCAAGCCTTCCGCGCTCCGATTCAGAGCCAGGCGCTCAAAGCCCGCCTGCCTCCGACGCGGCTGGGCAGCCTGAGACGGCCTGGGCTGAACCTCAAGCGTCCACTCCAGCGGCTCTCGCGCGGAAGGAACTTGGATCGTCTGGCGAGCGGCGCGAAAGCCTACCATTTGGACTTCGACGACCCACTGCCCCGCTGTCAGATTCTCGAAGACGTACCGGCCGCTGTCGTCCGTGGTAGTGACCAGCTTGCGGTCCGCTTGCAGGGCTACCACCAGCGCGCCGGGAATCGGCTGCCCGGCCGAGCGCACCACGCCGGAGTGCCGCGTCGCGGCGAGATGTTGAGGCTGAACCGCGAAGCCGGCCAGGCAGAAGACTGCCGGCAGCAAGAGACGGATCATTGTTCCCCCGGACCGCCGCCGGGCGGTCCCATTTAAAGGGATGGTACGCCCAACAGCCATGTTACCGGCGAGACTCACTCTTTACTTTTTTAACAGGTCCGGCGCGCGTTATACTGGGCCTGCCTGAGCAATCCGCACCAAGGAGATATCATGATGAGCCGCATTGCCAGCTTTTCGACCGCCATCGCCTTCACGGCATTGCTGGGGGCCCGCGCAGTTGCTCAGCAGGCGCCCGCGCCCATTAGCATTCAACCGCTGCGCGACGGCGTGTACCTGATTAAGGGGGGCGCCGGAGCCAATGCGGGTTTGATTGTGGGGCGACGTGAGGCCGTGGTCATTGACGCCAAAATGACCGAGGAGTCCGCCAAGGCGATGCTGGCGGAGATTCGCAAAGTGACGCCGAATCCCGTTAAGCGGCTGATCCTCACGCATAGCGACGGCGATCATGTCAACGGGCTGGCGGGATTCCCCACCGGCCTGGCGATCCTGGCGCATCCCAACACTCGCAAGGACATGGAAGAAGCCTTCAAGGATCCGAAGCTGAGCGCCCTGGCGGCTTGGCTGCCGACCGAGCTGGTGTCCGGCGAGCGAGACTTGCGCATCGAGGGAGTGCACATGCGCCTGCTGCACTTCGGCCCGGCGCATACGCAAGGGGACCTGGTGGTTTTCCTGCCTGAGCAACGGGTCGCTTTCGTGGGCGACCTGCTGTTCTTCGGGCGGGATCCGCTGATTCACCGGCACAAGAACGGCAGCTCGTTCGGCCTGGTCGCAACCTTGAAGAGGCTGCTGACGCTGGAGGCCGACACATTCGTCTCCGGGCATGCGGACCCGGCCGGCAAGGCGCAAATCCAGGAGCTGTTGGCTTCCCTCCAGGAGAGGCAAGACAAGATCAAAGGGCTGATCGCGCAGGGAAAGACTTTGGAGGAGATCAAAGCGGCATTCGGCGTCACTGAGCCGCCCGCCGCCCAGCGCAGGCGTCCGGGCCTTGTCGAGGTAATCTACCTGGAGCTGACAGAGAAGAAATAAGCGACAGCAGGGCGCAGATCAAACGCCCTGCCGCCTGAAACCGCAAAGTCAGCCGCCGGCCGGTATCAGGACGGCTTTCTCTTGGCCACGAACTCGCGGGCCTGTCCCTCGCCGCCCTCGCGCTGGCGGGTGAACTTGATCTCGTCGCCGACCACCTTGCCCTTGTAGAGAAACTTCATCTGGTTGCCGCCGAACTCCAGTACCTGGGTGAAGGAGATCTCGTCGCCCTGGATCTTGCCGTCGGAGATGGGCGTCTCACCGCGAGGCGTGGCGATGGTTCCGGTCAGCTTCTCGCCCTCCACCTTGAAGGTGAAGGTCATGGTCTGGGTTTGACCCTGGCGTCCGGGGACCTCCGCGACCCATTGGCCGCTGACGTCAGCGGCCCAGGCAGCCAGAGCCCCTAAGCCCACCAGGATCGTGCAAAGCAGAAACACTCTCCTAGCGCTCATACCCGCTAAGATGGCGCGGGCAGCCGGAATGTTACTTCCCCTGATAGGACTGACGCCTCTGGCGGAAAAAACTTTGCAGCAGTTGGAGGCATTCCGCCGCCAGGACCCCCTCGATCACTTCGACCCGGTGATTCAGCAGGTCGGAATCCGCCAGACGGAACTTGCTGCGCACGCCGCCGAACCGCAGATCGCGAGTCCCGAACACCAGCCGGCGCAGCCTGGCGGCCACCAGCGCGCCGGCGCACATCACGCAAGGCTCCAAGGTGACGTACAAACCGGCCTCGGTGAGCCGATAATTGCCCACTCGGGCGGCGGCCTCGCGCAGGGCCAGTATCTCGGCGTGAGCGGTGGGATCCGATAGCGCGATTGAAGCGTTGCGGCCGCGTCCCAAGACTATGCCCTCTGCGCTGACCACCACCGCGCCGACCGGCGCCTCGCCGGCTTCAGCCGCCTGGCGGGCCAACTCCAGCGCCTCCCGCATGAGTATCTCGTGGTCCACTGCGGCCAGTGTAGCGCGGCTGCCCGGGACCATCACAGCGCCGGGCGGCGCGCTGCGCTATATTGCCCAACTGATGCACAAGATCTGGATTTCAGCACTCGCCGTCCCCACGCTGCTGGCCCAAACGCCGGCCCAGGACGCACGGAATACCAACATCCCGAACACCGACACACACTTCACGATGCCGGGCTACAACTCACTGGCCCAGTGGGAGGCCCGCAAAGCGCAATTACGCAAGCAGATTCTGGCGGCCGCCGGCTTGTGGCCTATGCCGGAAGGCACCCCGCTTAACCCGCAGATCTTCGGGTGCCTCGAGAACCAGGATTACTCGATCGAAAAGGTGCTGCTCGAGACTATGCCGGGTTACTATCTAGGCGGGAACTTATACCGCCCCCTGGGCCGCACGGGTCGTTTCCCCGGCGTGGCTTCGCCGCACGGCCACTGGAACTACGGGCGACTGGAGCACCAGCCGCTGGGTTCGATCCCGGCTCGGGCCATCAACCTGGCGCGCCAGGGCTACGTGGTCTTCGCCTACGACATGGTGGGCTACAACGACACCATCCAAACGCCCCACACCTTCGGCGGGCCGGCCGAGCAACTATGGTCGTTCAGCCCTCTGGGGCTCCAGCTTTGGAACTCGATACGGGTGGTGGACTTCCTCCAGTCGCTGCCCGACGTGGATCCGGAGCGCATTGCAGCCACCGGCGCCTCCGGCGGCGGTACGCAAACTTTCCTGCTGATGGCCGTGGATGATCGAGTGAAGTTCTCGGCTCCGGTGAACATGGTCTCCGCCATTATGCAAGGCGGTTGCGTCTGTGAGAACGCGCCCAATCTCCGGCTGGGCGCCTTCAACGTGGAGTTCGCGGCCATGATGGCCCCGCGGCCGATGCTGATGGTTTCGGCTACCGGCGACTGGACGCGCAATACGCCCCAGGAGGAATTCCCGGCGGTGCGGGCCATCTACGCTCTCTACGGCAAGCCCGAGAACGTGGAGAACGTCCACATTGACGCGCCGCACAACTACAACCAGGCCAGCCGCGAGGCGGTCTACCGCTTCTTCGGCAAGCACATTCTCAATGAAAGCGACCCGAAGAAGCTGACGGAGAGAAGCATCCGCGTGGAAAAGCTTCAGGACATGCTGGCGCTGCACAACCGCAGTCTTCCGCCGGGCGCTCTGAATTACGAGGGTCTGTTCCGCCAATGGCGCGAGATGGCGCGCCGGCAGGCGGCGTCGGTGCGTGATCCGGAACTGCTGCGCGAGCAGTTGCGCGCCGCGGTGGCTGTGGAGTGGCCTGGGGAGGTGCTCAGCGAGCTGCGCGGGGAAGCGGTCGTATTGAGCCGCGCAGGCAAAGGCGACCGTGTACCCGGCATCTGGATTGAGGGCAATCAACCGGCGGCGCTGGTGGTGCATCCGGAAGGCGCGCAGGCGGCGCGGAGCTCGCCCGCCGTGGCCGCTTTGCTGAAGGCCCGACGAGCCGTGCTGATGATTGACGCCTTCCAGACCGGCTCGGCCGCGGCCCCGCGCGATCGCTCGCATCGCCATTTCCTTTGCTTCAACCAGAGCGACGACGCCAACCGCCTGCAAGACATTCTCACCGCGCTGCGGTGGTTGAGCGGGCGAACAAGCGGGCGGCCGGAGCTGATCGGATTGCAGAGAGCCGCCGTCTGGTGCCTGTTCGCCGCCGCGCTGGCCCCGATCGAGCTGAAGCTCACCGCCGAGCCGAGCGATTTCGGCGGCGCCGATCAGGATTTCATCGAGCGTTTCTTCGTGCCCGGCATCCAGCGCGGCGGAGGTCTGGAGGCGGCCTTGCGGCTCACCGCATCGAAACGCTAAAGACCGGGCTGTCCGAGAAAGGACTGAGCCGGAGGCGCGGCCGCCATTGCGCCGAAAAATCTGCTGTAATGTCAGATCAAGCCGGGAAAATTGTGCATGAATCTGCCTCTGGTGACGATCGTCACGCCCTCATATAACCAAGGCCGGTTCATCCGCGCCACCATTGAGAGCGTGCTGGGCCAGGATTATCCGCGGCTGGAATACATCATCATGGACGGCGGCTCGACCGACGAGACCGCGGCTGTGGTCCGTGATTATGCCAGCCGGCTGACTTGGATTTCCGAACCGGACCGGGGCCAGTCGCACGCCATCAACAAAGGCTTCCGGATGGCCAAGGGCCGGATCGTTGCGTGGTTAAACTCGGACGATCTGATGTTGCCCGGCGCGATCTCGAAAGTGGTCCCGTATTTCGAGCACGATCCCTCGGTGCGGGCAGTATATGGCGAAGGCTACTTGATTGATCGCGAGGGGAGAATCACCGGGCGTTTTCCTCACACGCGACCTTTTGATTTGTGGCGGCTGGTGCATCTTTCCGATTACATTTTGCAGCAAACCGTGTATTTCGACCTCCGGGTTTTCAGCGAAGTGGGGTATCTGGATGAAAGCCTGCATTATACGATGGATTGGGACATCCTGATCCGCATCGGAAAGCGTTTCGGCCTTACTTACATTCCGGAGTTTCTCGGCTGTTTGCGGGAATATCCCGAAGCCAAGTCTTTCTCGGGCGGCGGCGCCAGGGTGCGTGAAATAGCACGGCTGATGCGCAAGCACACCGGCAGGTTCCTGGCCCCCGGGACCATCGTCTATGGTCTGGAGACGTATCGACAGATATGGCGTGCATGGATCGCAAAAGCCACTCCGGGCTTCTTGAGGAATCCGTCGGCAAAGTTGCAACACCTGGTGGAGGCCGGCGCCCGTCGCTGGATCGAGCGCACGATTGCGAACTCGCAAGGCTGGTATGCGGACGGCTGGGCGGGAAAGCGGCTGCACTGGATGGCGCCCCCAGCCGGGCCGGCGGAGTTGGTAATCCGAGGGGAGCTGCCGGAGTGTCCGATCAGAGTGCAACGGCTGGCTGTCCGCGTGAACGGTCGTCTAGTGGCGAGAAGCACGCTGCGCACCGGGCCCTTTGAGCTGCGTTGCGCGGTGCCCGCGGAATTTCAGCAGGAGCCGCTGGAAATACTGCTGAAAGCCCGAGAGGGCTTTTCCGATCGTATCCAGCCGGCCCGGCAGATCTGTTACCTGCTAAGGGATATCTCAGTCCGCCGCAAGGAAACGGGCGACGCGCCGCCGTGGGCTGCACCCGCGCGGGCGCCGGGCGGCTGAGGCCCTCCGCCGAGCAAGAAGCGGCAAGGCAACTTCAGCGGCCGCCGGCTGCGAAGGACCGGCTGCCCTGAGTGCGAAACTCGTAACGCTCGATGGAGGCCGCGGCCAGGCCGTTCTGGCTGCGAACCACCCGGCCGGAAGCCACCAGTTTGAGCGGGCAACTGTTGTCCAGTTTGGCAGGCCATTGTACTGAAATCTCGAGCATTTCGCCGGGCTGCAATGGCTGATCGGTGGTGAACAGCAGGCCGCGCGAGCTGATGTTGACGGTCTGGCCGCTGCCGGCCTGCTGAGCTCGCCTGTCTATCAGCCGGTAGCGGACTTCCCGCTCGATGGCGAACCGCGCCGCCGCACGGCGCTCCGCCTTTCGCCAGGATCCGTTTTCCGCATGACTCATACTCGTGTTCACTCCTGCTTTCATGATGAGGCAGGCGAACCCGCTGTTACTATTGCCCGGAAGGTTCAATTTACGGCAATACCGTGGTACTTGTCGGATTGGAACTTTGGTACCGGGTACGCTATCATGACTGCCATGAATTCGACGAGCGCAAAAGTAATTGTCCTGATTCTGTTGTGCGGCGGCCTGGCAGCGGCGGAAAAGCGCCTGATCCAGCCTCCGGAGTTTGCCGGCAGCCGGCCGTTCAGTCCCGCGCTATTGGTGGACGACACGCTGTACGTCTCGGGCCAGGTGGGGGCGGATCTCAAGACGGGCCAGATCCCGACGGAGTTCGAGGACGAGGTGCGCCAGTGCCTGGATAACATCGGCATTCTGTTGAAAGCGGCGGGTATGAGCTTCGCCGACGCGGTCTCAGTGCAAGTCTATTTGACGGACATGAGCTTGTTCCCGCGCATGAACGCCGTTTATGTAAAGTACTTTCCCGAGCCGCGGCCGACGCGCACCACGGTGGGCGTGGCAGGGTTGGTGGGAAAGGCACGCATCGAGATCACCGTCACCGCCCGGCGGGCCTCAGCCGGCAAACCTTAACTCTGACGTCCGCGGGCGCGGCGGATCTCCTCCAGCCGTTCGGCAATGCGCTTCTCCACACCCCGGTCGGTAGGGAAGTAATAGCGACGGCCGGCGAGCGAGGGCGGCAGGCAAGCCATGTCAGGGAGGGCGTCCGGCAGCGCATGGGCGTGCTGGTAGCCTTCCCCGTAGCCCCACTCCCGCATGGCGCGTGTGACCGGATTGCGCAAGTGTAAGGGCACCGGTTCCGCGATGGTCTGCTCGACGTCGGCCCGGGCGCGATTCAGCGCCTGGTAAGCGGCGTCGGATTTGGGCGCCAGCGAGAGGTAGATGGCGGCTTGGGCCAGGGCCTGGTCACCCTCCGGGATTCCCAGGAAGTGAACCGCCTGCATGGCGGCTACGGCTTGCTCGAGGGCTCGCGGGTCGGCCAAGCCGATGTCTTCTATAGCCATGCGGATCAGGCGGCGTGCGATGTAGAGCCGGTCTTCGCCGGCCTCCAGCATCCTGGCCAGCCAGTATAGGGCGGCGTCCGCGTCGCTGCTGCGCACGGACTTGTGAAGGGCCGAGATGAGATTGTAGTGTTCTTCGCCGGCTTTATCGTAAAGCAGGACCCTGCGCTGGATGGCGGCTTCGACCGCCTGCCGGGAGAGCCGGCCCGGCGGCGAGGCGATCACGGCGGCCTCCAGGGTATTGTAAGCCGCCCGGGCATCGCCATTGGCGTAAAGCGCGATCTGCCGCAGCAGCTCTTCGGGCGCCTCGATGCCCAGCTCGCCAAGCCCTCGCTCGCGATCCGCAAGAGCCCGCTTGAGCAGCGCGAGAATCTCATCTTCGGTCAGAGGCCGCAATGCGTAAACTTTGGAGCGCGAAAGCAAGGCGGCGATGACTTCGAAAGAAGGGTTCTCGGTGGTGGCGCCGATCAGGGTGATATCGCCGCGCTCCACATAAGGCAGGAAAGCGTCCTGCTGGGCCTTATTGAAGCGGTGAATCTCGTCAATGAATACCAGGGTTCTACGGCCCAGGCGGCGATTGCGCTCGGCTTCGGCCATGACCGTCTTGACTTCCTTGATGCCGCTCAGCACCGCGCTGAAAGGCACAAAATCCGAGCGCGTCAGCCGCGCGATGAGGCGGGCCAAAGTCGTCTTGCCGGATCCCGGCGGCCCCCAGAGTATGAGGGAACCGAGCTGATCGCGCTCTAGTTGCACGCGCAAGGGCTTGCCCGGTCCAAGGATGTGCTCCTGACCTACGAATTCCTCCAGGCTCTCCGGACGCATGCGGTCCGCCAAGGGGCGGCCCTTGTCCGGAGCGGACCGGGCGGCAGGCGAAGCAGCGTCAAACAGGCTCATAGCAGCGTCCTTTGCCGACGCGCCTCGTAAAGCAAGATGGCAGCCGCCGTGGCGGCGTTAAGGGATTCCACGCCGGAAGTCGGTATGCGCAGGCCCTCAGCCGCGGCGCGCAGCTTTTCCCGCACTCCGCGGCCCTCGCTGCCGATCACAATGGCGCACTTGCGGGTGAGGTCCACATCGCCCACATTGCGCTTCCCGGACGGCGTGGCGACGTACAGGTCCAGCCGCTGCTGCTCCAAGGCGGCCAGCGCCAGGCTCTCCTCCAGCCCGGTAACCAGCGGCACGCGGAACAGTGATCCGGCAGAGGCGCGAACGGCCTTGGGATTGTAAGGGCTCACGGTGCCCTTCAGCGCCAGCACTCCTGTGGCCCCGAAAGCCTCCGCAGCGCGCAGGATCGCGCCGGCGTTTCCGGGATCCTGTACCCCGTCCAGCACCACCACCAGGCACTTGCCGCGAAACAGTTGCTCCAAGCCCCATTGCGGCGGGCGAACCAGGGTGACCACTCCCTGGGTGGCTTGCGTTCCGGCGATGCTCTCAAACAGCGCATCGCTGAGCACCAGCAAGCGCAAGCTCGACAGGCGCCGCAGGTGACTCTCTACCGTGCCCCGCACCGATTCGGCCGCCAACACCGCCTGGATGTGGCAGTCGCTGCGCAGCGCCTCCTCCAACAAGTGGAAGGTCTCCGCCACGCAACACCCGTCGCGAGTGAGCGTCCCGCGCATGACGGCGCGTCGGACGTCCTTCAATAACGGGTTGGCGGCGCTGGTGAGGGTCTCGACCTTTATCACGGGTGTGCCTGGCGATCCGAGGCTTCCGCCCGCCGGCGGCCGGCAGGTAAACTGATTGGACGGGGGCCGCAGGCGAGTGCGCTCGGAGTCAGCCTCGACAGCATCATACCGCAACCTCGGCAGGCTGCTCGGCACGGCCGCCGTGCTCGCGGTTTGCGGCGCCGCGGTGCAGTTAGGGAGTGTGGCCTGCCAGATCCGGGAGCAATCCACGGTGGACGAAGCCCGGCCGGCGGACGTGATCGTGATTCTGGGGGCGGCTGCCTACCGTGGCCGTCCCTCGCCGGTTCTTAAGGCCCGCTTGGATCACGGGCTGGAGCTATACCGCCGCGGTCTGGCGCCGCGGATTCTGACCACGGGGGGCTCGGGAGGCGATCCGGTCTACACGGAGGGGGAGGTCGGGCGCTCGTATCTGGTGCGTCAGAACGTGCCTTCGGAAGCCATACTGGTTGAACCCGAAGGCTCCAGCACCGCGCACTCGCTGGCGGCGACCTCGGAAATCATGCGCCGGATGAACCTGAAATCCTGCATCCTGGTCAGCGACGGGTATCACATTTTCCGCGCCAAGCGCATCCTGGAAGCGCAAGGGTTCCGCGTCTACGGCTCGCCCCGGCCGCGCGCACCGCGCGGCGCCTTAGCGGAATGGCGGCTGTATTTGCGGCAGGCGATAGGCTACATGCTCTGGTCGCTGGGAATCGCAATTTAGCCGCTCCGCAAGCCTCAGGTGCTTGTCGAATCCGGCCGGGCGCGAGCCGCCCGGCGATTTGCGACTATAATCGGTTGGTTTCCGAAAGGAGAAGAGATGAATCGTCGCCAACTGCTGAGCTTGACGCCGGCCCTCGCACTGCGCGCGCAGGTCGGCCGATTGACGCCCGGAAGGGCAAGGCTGCGCAGCGCCATTTGCGCCTACAGCTTCCGCCAGGCGCTCCAGGCTCGCACCATGACCTACGAAGACCTGGTGCACTACGCCGTCGAGCACCGGGTGGACGGACTGGACTTGACCGTCTACTGGTTCCCCCAGCCGCTTACCGAGCAATGGCTGCTGAACTTGAAGCAACTCGCCTACCGCAACGCGGTCGAGCTTTATAGCATCGCGATCCGCACGGAGATGACGCGCCCGACTGCCGAGCAACGCCGCAAGGAGGTTGAGGAAATCAAGCGCTGGGTGGACGTAGCGGCCCTGCTCGGCGCCGGCCATATTCGCGTTTTCGGCGGGCGCGTTCCCGAGGGCGCCAGCGAGGAGCAGGCTGCGGGCTGGGCAGCGGAAGTGCTGGCCCAGGGCGCCGAGTACGCAGCTCGCAAGGGCGTGATCCTGGGACTGGAGAATCACGGCGGGATCACGGACCGGGCGGAGACCATCGTTAAGATCGTTCGCCAGGTGGACTCCCCCTGGGCGGGCATCAACCTCGACACGGGCAACTTCCGCTCGAAGGTGTTCGATCAGATCCAGATGTGCCTGCCGTACGCGGTGAATGCGCAAGTGAAGAGTCAGATCCGCGACGAGAACGGGCAGGTGGTGGAGTCCGATTGGGACCGCATTTTCGGCATGTTTGCCCGTGCCGGTTACCGGGGCTACCTGGCCCTGGAATACGAGGCCAAAGAACCGCCGGAGACCGCCGTGCCGAGATTGCTGAAACGGCTGCGCGAGCTGGCGGCGAAACACTCTGCGTGAGGGGACATATGCTGGCTCTGTTGCTTGCGGCGTTGAATTTGAATCAAGCGGTGGTAGTCTCACCAGCGAAGCTATCGGTTCCCGAGCAAAAGGCCGTGACGATGCTGGTCGAGGAAGTCGAGAAGCGGTCCGGCATCCGGTGGCCTGTGGCGCATCAATGGCCGGCCGCAGCGCAGCCGGCGGTAGTGGTGACGCCGGCAGGAGCGCTGGCGGAATTCCGCGGCCGGTACTCGAACGAGCCTGCCCCAGTCGCGGGGGCGGAAGGCTACCGGATCTGGACCCAGCAGAGCGGCGGCTCGCTTGCGGTTTTCGTCGCAGGAAATGACGCGCGGGGCGTGTTGTTCGGAGTCGGGCGGCTGCTACGTGCGCTGCGGATGAGCAGAGGCGCCGTCAGACTGGAGGGCGAACTGCGGCTTGCGACCGCGCCCAAGGTGCGCCTGCGGGGCCATCAGTTGGGCTACCGGCCGAAGACCAATTCTTACGACGGCTGGACCGTGGCGATGTGGGAGCAATACATCCGAGACCTGGCAGTGTTCGGAACCAACGCTATTGAGTTGATCCCGCCGCGCTCGGACGACGCCGCCGACAGCCCGCACTTTCCGCTGCCGCCGATGCGCATGATGATCGAGATGTCGCGGTTGGCCAGTGACTACGGGTTGGATGTGTGGATCTGGTATCCGGCGCTCGACCAGGATTACTCGGATCCGAAGACCGTGGAGTTTGCCTTGCAGGAGTGGGGCGAGGTCTTCCGGCAGTTGCCGCGCATTGACGCAGTGTTCGTGCCGGGCGGCGATCCGGGGCACACGCCGCCCAAGGTCCTGATGGCTTTGCTGGAAAAGCAAGCCGCCAATTTGCGCCGCTATCATCCCCGTGCGGGCATGTGGGTCTCGCCGCAGAGTTTCAATCAGGCCTGGCTGGAGGAATTTTTCGCCATTCTGAAGACTGAGCCGGCTTGGCTGACCGGCATCGCCGCCGGTCCGCAGATCCGTATCAGTCTGGCTGAACTGCGCGCGCGCGTCCCTAAGCGATACCCCATCCGCGACTATCCCGATATCACCCATAGCCGCCACTGCCAGTATCCGGTTCCGGACTGGGACGCGGCTTTCGCTTTGACCGAAGGCCGCGAAGTGATCAACCCTCGCCCGTTGGGTCAGGCGCGCATCTTCCGGCTGGCGCGCCCGCACACCGACGGCTTCATCACTTACTCGGAGGGTTGTAACGACGACGTCAACAAGATCATCTGGAGCGCATTGGGCTGGGATCCGGAGGCCGACGTCGCCGAAATCCTGCGGCAGTACAGCCGATACTTCATCTCGGCGCGCTGGGAGGAGGCCTTGGCCCAAGGACTGCTGGCGCTGGAGCGCAACTGGCAAGGGCCGCTCATCACCAACTCCGCGGTCTACACGACGCTGGAGCAGTTCCAGGCCATCGAACGAGGAGCCAGCCCGCAGGAGCTGGCCAACTGGCGGCTTCAGATGGCGCTTTATCGGGCTTACTACGACGCCTGCCTGCGCAGCCGGCTGATCCGGGAAACGGCACTGGAAGACGAAGCCATGGCGGCGCTGCGAGCGGCGCCGCGGCGAGGATCGCTGGGCGCGATAGCGGAGGCTGAGGACATCCTGAGGCGCGCCGAGCGGCCGGGCCACGCAGCTCAGTGGCGTGCGCGCGTGTTCGAGCTGGCCGAGGCGCTGTTTCAGAGCATCCGCATGCAGTTGAGCGTGCCGCGTTATCAGGCTATCGCGGTCGAGCGAGGCGCCAATCTGGATTCGATTGATGTGCCGCTGAACAACCGTCCCTGGCTGGAGGAGCGATTTGCTGAGATTCGCAAGCTCAGCAGCGAACCGGAGAGGTTGCGGGCGGTAGAGGAGATCGTTCACTGGACCGACCCGGGGCCGGGCGGCTTCTACGACGACTTGGGCAATCTTAGCCGTCAGCCGCATCTGGTGCGCGGTCCGGGGTTTGAGGAGGACCCGGCCCACTTGCGCTCGGCGCTGGTGGGGTTTGCTCCTCGGGCGAGCTTGCGGACGTCCTGGCGCGACCACGCCGAGGCGCTCAACGACGCGCCATTGCGCATGCATTACACGGGCTTGGATCCGTCGGCCCGCTACCGGCTGCGGGTGGTTTACGGAGGCGATGCCATAAAGCGACGAATCAGGCTGGTGGCCGACGACCGCTTCGAGGTGCACCCGCTGATCGAGAAGCCGTTCCCCTTCCGGCCGCTGGAGTTTGACATCCCGGCGGAGGCCACCGCAGACGGCGAGCTATGGCTGAGCTGGTATCAGGAAGCAGGCTTGGGCGGGAACGGCCGCGGCTGCCAGGTCTCCGAGGTCTGGCTGATGCGCAAATAAAAGCGGCCCGGCGGGCTGGCCGCCCACCGGGCCCGAAAGGCTGGGAGAACGGGAGTGCCCTAGAAGGTCAGCTTGGCGGCAACGGTGATGCCGCGAGGACCGCTGGCGGTCTTCTGGATGATGCCGAAGCTGGCCTTAGTCAGGTCATTGTCCGGCGATCCGGCATTAACATGGTTGAGCAGGTTGGTCGCCTCGCCGCGGAGCTGGAGCACGAGACCTTCGCCGCGCAGGCGGAAATCCTTCATCAGGGTTACGTCCCACGTGCTGAAGGAGGGGTCGCGGAGGTCCGGCATCACGCTGGGGATGTCTCCGATCTCCATTCCCTGCGGAGCGCGGAAGGCCTTTGGATTGAAGTAATACTGCATGTTGGCGGAGCCGACCAGGGCGGCGTGCCCGCTGACGTTGGTCAGATACGGCTCACCGGTGAAGCGCGGTCGCGTTCCCTTGCCCTGGTTGATGTTCCACCAATTGCCTCCGATCCTGCCGGGCGCGGTTCGCGGAAGGATGATCGTGATAGGCATTCCGGTGCGGTAAGTAGCCATGCCCGCGACGTGCCAGCCGCCGACGACGTGCTCCAGGATTCTGCCGGCGCGACTCTGGGGAGCGCCCAGCAGCGCCTTGCCGCGGCCCACCGGCAGCTCGAACAGGAAGTTCAGCATTAGCTTCTGCGAGATGTCGGTGCGAGCGTGGCCGTAAATCTCACCCAACGGCAGCCCGGCCTGGGGGTGCGCATCCACTTGCCGACCCTGAGCGTATTGACCATCCATGGTTCCGACGTCGTTCAGCAGCTTGCTGATCGTGTAGTTGCCCAGGAAGGTGAATCCGCGCCCGAAGCGGTGCTCAGCCTGGAAATAGCCGGCGTTGTAGTTGGAGGTGCCGCCCGGCGCCGCGAAAGTCCAAATGTCGCCGTAGAGCGGGTTGTTAATGAACAGTTGGCCGAAGCGGAGCTGCTTTGCGCCGCGGGCCATGTTCGCGGAAATCTGGCCGTAGAACGGGTTGTCCACCATGGTGTTGAGCTTGTCGCCCAACGGGCCGAGAATGTGGTAGGCGTCTTGCATGATGTGGACGCCTTTGCTGGGCCATGCCAAGTCGCGCCCGAAGTTGCCGCTGTAGGCGACTTCAAACACCCAGGAATTCTGGCCGCTACCCACTTCCCTTTGGATGCCCAGATGGACCACGTGCTCATGGCCGGGGTTCTGGATCTTCTCCATCAGGCTCAGCCCGCCGCCGAGCAATTGTGCGTTCAGCAGGGAGGTGTCCTTGACCACCCGCACATACCCTCCTCCTTGCGGGAAGGGAGTATTAATGCTGGTGACATAAGTAAGGCCGCCGTCCAGCGATCCAGTGCCCAGCAGAGAGCCGAGGTCACCGTAGCCCACGTTCCAGGGCGCTCCGTTCAAGAACTCCAGTCCGGTCAGGGTCAGGTAGTTGATGCCGTAACCGCCGCGCATGACGGTCCGGGGCAGAAACTGCCAGGCAAAGCCAAGCTTGGGTCCGAACTGGTAGGGGCGGGCCTCGGCGATCGTGCGCTGCGGGTAATCGGAGGTGCCCATGGCGGCGAAGCGGCCGTAAATACCCTTGGTGAGCCAGTCGGGCTGGCGGAACTGGATGCCGCCCATTTGCTGGAGCACAAGGTCCCAGCTCCAGCCCGCGCTGGGCTTCCAATCCCAGCGATAGTCGGGATCCCACAAGTAGACGCGATTGTAGCGCTCGGTCATCGGGGCCTCGAAATCCCAACGCACGCCCAGGTTCACAGTAAGTTTGGAGGTCAGCTTGATGTCGTCCTGGAAGAACGCGCCGTGGTAGGGCACCAAACAGGCAGGTCCTGCGTACTGGTTGCCGCCCCCGGAGCTTGGGATTCCAAGCAGCAGGCTGGCCAAGCCGGATCCGGTTCCATCGGTAGGCGCAGTGCGCGAGGTCGTGCTGCGATCCAGCGACATTGAAAGGTTGCCGCCGGCCGGGGTGTTGATGTAATAGCGGCGGTGCTCATAGCCGGCCTTGAGGGTGTGCCTGCCGGCGAGCTTCTGTATGGAGGCGGAGCCGGTATAAGAGGCGTCACGGTAATCGGTCACTTTACCGCCTCCCAGTCCGGTGATGCTGTCGGCGCGCTCCAGTTTCGGCACGCGTCCACGGTAAGTTCCCAGCAGGTTGATCACCTCCTGCTGGAAACCCCAACCGCTGATGTCAACCGAGGGATCCACGCCGGTACTTTCGTAAACAATGTGGCGGACCGCACCGCCGCGCAAGGTAACCAACGTGGACGGGCTAACGGTCCAAGTGTGAGACACCGAACCGGTCCAGGAGTAAGTATCATTCTCGGGCACTTCCTGCAACGGCGAGAACCAGCGATTCTGTGTCTGGAAGTAGTAGTAGTGGTTTAGATTGAACTGAGTAACATGCTGCGGGCTCCAGTTCTGATCCAAGCGGCTGGTCCAGCGCTGCGGGTTGCCGTAGGTCACTTGACTGCCGAGGAAGTTCTGTTCATTGGATGAAAGGGCCAGCGGCGACCGGTTCGGCAAGGGGTAATAGTCCATGTAACGCTTGGCGATGGGATTTATCCGGCTGGCCGGGATGCGGTTGCCCGGGAACGGATCGCGCACTACCTTGGTGCCTTCGCGGCGCCCGGTCGCCGGGTCGAAAATCTGCACCGCTTTGCCGCGGTCAAGCAGACTCTGCGAGAAGTCGCCCTGCCGTTCCAGGGCCGTCGGGGTGGAGGCGAGCACCAGGTTTCCACCGCTGGTGGCGCGGGTGGTTTCGTAATCCACGAAAAAGAAGGTGCGGTCGCGGCCCTTGTAAAGCCCCGGAAGGGTAAGCGGGCCGCCCAGATTGGCGCCGAAACTATGGGAATGAGCCGGCGGCTTCTTGCCTCCCAGCCGGTTGGTGTTCCAGGGGGTGGCGTTCAGCCGATCCGTGCTGAAATAATCGTACAGTCGCCCGTGAAAAACGTTGGTGCCCGAGCGGGTCACGACCGTGACCGCGCCGCCCGATAGACGGCCGTACTCGGCTGAAAACCCGTTGGTCAACACCTTGATCTCGGCTACGGCGTCCATCGAGGGAACCGCACCCGGCACGTCGTGGTGGAAGCCGGTGGTGACCGGGACCCCGTTGACGACGTACTCAATCTGCGCGGTGCGGCCGCCGTTGATTCTCAGATCCGAAGACCAACTGACCTGAGGCTCTGTGCCATTCACATTGGGTGCCAAGTGCACCAGCGCCAGGGGGTTGCGTCCCGATGGCATCTCCTCAATCCGCCGGCGGTCAACTACCAAACCGGTCTCCGCGTCGTCCACACGCAGCAGCGGCACTTCGCCGACCACGGTGACCTTCTCGCTTTGCCCGCCGACTTCCATCTCCAAGTCCAGCGAGACGCGATCGCCGACCCGAAGCAGGATGCCCTCTCTCTCGAGGCGCTTGAAGCCGGTGAAGGTGGCGGTGAGCTTGTAGTTGCCCGGAATCAGATCGCTGATCAGGTAGCGGCCTTCGCTGTTGGTGACCGTGCTACGGACGACTCCGGTATCCACGTTCAGCGCCGAGAGGTTCACGCCTGGTATGACGGCCCCTGTGCTGTCGCGGACCAAGCCGCTGATGGCGGCGTTGCTGAGTTGGGCTGAGAGGCTGGCCGGCAAGGACCAACCGATTAGCAGAACTGCGGAAATCCAGTACCTCACAAAAGACCTCCTGGAGAAGTGGCGTGTGATCGTTCCGTGCAGCGATGATCGATCATACGATAGGCAGATTCTAGTACCGTCGGACAAGGCCTGTCAAGTCTACCCCTCCCCCCTGACCGCCGAGCCGGCGCCCGCCGCCGCCTCACCGCCGATGGGTTCGGCGTAGCTCAGTGGGCGCGTGCGCCACATGGCCACCCCCGCTCTGACCGCCGCTTCCGCCGCCGCCGGATCACGCTTGGCTAGCGCGTCCAGGATCGGCAAGTGGCCCTCAGCGTCTTCCGCCAAGTCAAACGGGGGCGCCGGGCAGCGCATGGCAAAAAAGGCATAAAAGGGCACCAGCGCCCGGGCCAGTGAACCGCGTACGTACTCGTTGGCGGCTATACGCCAGGCTCGCTCGTGCCAGTCGTAGTCGGCTTGTAGGTATCCCCGGAAATCGTTAGCTGCCGCTCGCTCCTTCATCCGCTCGTGGAGTTCTCGCAATTCGCGCACGTCTGCTTCCGTAGCCCGCCTGGCGGCCTCGGCCATGGCGTAAGGCTCCAAAACCGCCCTGAACTGGAAGACTTTCTCGGCCTCTTCCAGCGTCACGCGGGTCACAAAGGTAGCGGTGTTGCGTCGCTTGACGATGTAGCCCTCTATCTCCAGCTCGACCAGGGCTTCTCTGACCACGCTGAGGCTGGCGCCAAACTGGCTGGCCAGCTTGCGCTCAACGAGCCGCTCGCCTGGCTGGAGCCTGCCATCGAGGATGGCCTTGCGAATCTCGGCTGCGATGATCGAGCGCAACGTGCTGACGGAGAGCTTTTTGAAGGTGGTAGTCACCAAGAGCCTCCGGAGGGATGATGTGTGACGAGCATGGCAGAGACCAGAATAGCAGGTGATCGATCATCTGGCAACTGCCCTGAGTTTGACCTCGTGCTCAGGCTCCGCTAACCTGTCCTTTGAATGGAGCAACACCTAAAAAGCCATTCCTCCCGTCCCCCGCGGTCGCGCGGGCGCCATTCCGCTGAGTTGAGCCGTATCGGCGTGGCCATTGACAGCGCGCTGCTGGAGAGGTTCGACCGCCTGATCCACCGTCGTGGCTACACCAACCGCTCGGAAGCTTTCCGCGATCTGATCCGAGAGGAGCTGGTCGAGCAGGCCTGGGAGTCGCCCGAGAGCATCGTCGTGGGCTCGGTAACCTTGGTCTACGACCACCACGTCAGGCTGCTGAATGAGAAGTTGGTGGAGCTCCAGCACGAACACTACAGCCACATCTTATCCACACTGCACGTGCATCTGGATCCCGATCACTGCCTGGAGGTGCTGGTGTTGCGCGGCAAGGCCTCGGAGGTCCGAAAGATAGCTGACAGCCTGATCGCCACCAAGGGCGTAAAGCACGGCAGGCTGACGATTACCACGACGGGCAAGGATCTGTGAACTGCCGAAGCGTCCGTTGAGCGGGAGACGGAATGATTCTGGGTTGCGGCATTGACAGCGCGGAAGTGCCGCGCATCCGGGCGGCCATCGAGCGTTTCGGCACCCGCTTGCTGGAGCGCGTCTTCACGCCTTCCGAGCTGGCCTATGTGCGGAGCAAGGGCAGTCCCTGGGAGCGTTACGCCGCTCGCTTCGCAGCCAAGGAAGCGGGGATGAAGGCCCTGGGGACCGGCTGGCGCCGCGGTGTCCGGTGGCGGGAATTCGAGGTGGTAAACCTGCCCTCCGGCAAGCCCACCCTGAAGCTGCACGGGCAAGCGGCGCGGATCGCCGCCCAGATCGGCGTCCGGAGCATCAGCCTCTCGCTGACGCACACACGCCAAGCGGCTCTGGCCATAGTGATTCTGGAAGGCTGAAAAGCGTCAGCGGGCGTGCGGCGCCGTGGCCTGCTGAGGCGCAGCCAGTTGTTCGGTTTCCAGCCGTCGGGTCTGTTGCCAGGTGTAAATCATGCGGTGGATCACCGTGACGTTGGCCAACACGGCGATGACCCACAGCACCGCCGCCATTCGATCAAACAAGGCTCCGATGATCAGAAGCACGATGCGCTCCGGCCGCTCCATGAAACCCACCTTGCATTTCGGAATGACGCATTCGGCGCGGGCGCGCACGTAGCTGACCATCACCGAACCGGTCATCACCACCGCCGTGAGCACGATGTAAAAGAAGCGGTTGATCGAAGCGTAGTAGACCAGCAGGCCCATCAACAACACCAGATCCGAGTAGCGGTCCACCACGGAATCGAAAAAGCCGCCGAAGGGCGTGACGCGGTTGGTCTCGCGAGCGACGCGCCCGTCCACCATGTCAAAAAGCCCGGCGGTCATGATCACCAGGCCAGCGGCCTGGAAGCGCCCACGGGCCAGCAAGGCCGCAGCTACGCCGTTGATTAGCAGGCCCAGGAAGGTGAGTACGTTCGGGTGGACGCGCGACAGCGCCAGAGCGTGCACCAGCACACGAATGATTTTGTCCGCCACGTATCCGATGGCGCGGGTGTAAGTCATGCCTGCCGATACCTGAGCCTCGCGCTCAGCTCTCCGCGAGGTCGTGGATGGTCTTCAATTCCAGGATCTCCAGCTCCCGCCAGCCGCCTGGGATCTGAATGCGCACCACGTCTCCGACCTCTTTGCCGAGCAGTCCCTTTCCGATGGGAGAACTGGTCGAGATCCAGCCCTTGCCGGCGTCAGCTTCCTCGCTGGTAACCAGCTTGTAAATTAACTGCTCGTCTTTGACCCGGTCCAGAACCACCACCTCGGATCCCAAGCCCACCCTGTCACGCGGGATGCGCGAGAGATCCACCATAGAGATCTCAGCCAGCCGCCGGCGCAACTGAGCCAAACGGGCGTTGACGTAGCCCTGACGCTCCTTGGCCGCGTGGTACTCGGCGTTCTCGCTCAAGTCCCCGTGGGCCCGGGCGCGCAGGATCTCCTTAGGCAGCTCTGTGCGCAGCTCGTACTCGAGCGCCGCGATCTCTTCCTGGAGCCTTTTCTTGAGGTCTTCCATGCCAGGAACAATAGTCCCTGCTGGCCATTATAAGCCAGGATGCCTGCCGGGGCGGCCGGGGGAGGCTCGAATCGCGGATAAAATGGACGGTATGAAGTCTGGCGAGCGCCGCCGCACGCCGGTGGTGGACGTGGGAGGGGTGAAGATCGGATGGCCGCACCCAATCGTCGTGCAGTCAATGACCAACACGGACACCGCCGACGTTGAGGCGACGGCCCGCCAAGCCGCGGAACTGGCGCGCGCCGGCGCGGAGCTTGTGCGCATCACCGTCAACAACGACCAGGCGGCGCAGGCGGCGCCGCGGATCGCCGAGCGCCTTGAGAAGCTGGGCGTGCGCGTGCCCCTGGTGGGCGACTTCCATTACAACGGGCATCTCATGTTGCGCCGCTATCCCGAGTGCGCGCGCGTACTGGCGAAGTACCGCATTAACCCCGGCAACGTGAATATCGGGCGACGCCAGGACGAAAACTTCCGCACTATGATCGAAGCGGCCATTGAGCACGGCAAGCCGGTTCGCATCGGGGTGAACTGGGGCTCGCTGGATCAGGCCTTGCTGGCGCGCCTGATGGACGCCAACGCGCGCCGGCCCGAGCCGCGCGACGCGCGCAGCGTTATGCGGGAGGCAATGGTGGCCAGCGCGATCGAATCCGCCGAGGCCGCCGAGCGCTACGGTTTGCCGCACGACCGAATCATCCTGAGCGCCAAGGTCAGCGGCGTGCAGGACCTGGTGGCGGTCTATCGCAGCCTGGCCGCCTGCTGTGACTACCCGCTGCATTTGGGCTTGACCGAGGCCGGACTGGGCGTCAAGGGCATCGTGGCCACGACCGCCGCCCTGGCGGTCCTGCTTGCGGAGGGCATAGGCGACACGATCCGCGCCTCGCTGACGCCTGCGCCCGGCGGAGGTCGCACCGAAGAGGTGCTGGTGTGCCAGCATATCCTGCAAGCTCTCGAGCTGCGGAACTTCATCCCGCAGGTGGCCGCTTGCCCAGGTTGCGGGCGGACCGCCTCCACGCGCTTCCAGGAACTGGCGGCCGAAGTTCAGCACCATCTGCAACAACGCATGCCGCTGTGGCGCGAGAAGTATCCGGGAGTGGAGACGTTAAGAGTCGCGGTGATGGGCTGCGTGGTGAACGGACCCGGCGAGTCACGCCACGCCGACATCGGCATCTCACTGCCCGGCAACATGGAGGATCCGCGAGCGCCGGTTTTCGCGGACGGGCGCCACGTGGCCACGCTGGAAGGCGAAGGCATGGGGGCGGAGTTCCTGCGATTGTTGGACGAGTACGTGGCCACAAGATTCGGGGGTAGTTGAAGCCACGGCGGACGCCGGATCATGCTTACGGCCGGGAGCGTGTGATACAAAGGCTGTTAGGAGCCTCTTGCGGTGCAAAAAGACGATCTGTTTTCGCTTTCCGAGAAAGCGGCGGTGGTCATCGGCGGCGGCGGGGTGCTGGCGGGCGCCATGTCGGCGGGCTTTGCGCAGGCGGGCGCCGCCGTAGTAGTGGCCGATTACAACGGCGAGGCGGCTGAGGCGCGCGCCGCGGCAATTCGCCAAGCCGGCGGACGAGCCGTCGCCGCACAGTGCGATGCGACCAAGCGCGCCGACCTGGAAAAGGCGCTGGCCGCAACCCTCAAGAATTTCGGCCGCGTGGACATTCTGGTCAACGCCGCGGGCATCAATTCCCCCACGGCGTTTTTCGAGATTACCGAAGAAGAGTGGCAGCGCATTCTGGACGTGAACCTGAAGAGCGTCTTCCTGGCCTGCCAGGTGTTCGGCAAGGCCATGATAGAGGCCGGGCGCGGCGGCTCGATCATCAACATTTCTTCGGTCTCCGCGGGGCCGCCGCTGTCGCGCGTGTTCACCTACAGCATCACCAAAGCGGGCGTGAACCAGATTACGCAGTTTCTGGCGCGCGAGTGGGCGCCTTACAAGGTGCGGGTCAACGCCATTCAGCCGGGGTTCTTCCCCGCCGAGCAGAACCGGCGCGTGCTGACGCCGGACCGGGTGGAGAAGATCATGTCGCACACGCCGATGGGTCGCTTCGGCGAGGCCGAAGAGCTCATCGGAGCCGCCATTTATCTGGCTTCCGAGCGCGCCTCTTCCTTCGTCACCGGCTCGATCCTGCGGGTGGACGGCGGATTTTTGGCGATGACGATTTAGCGGTATTGTTCGGCGCTGGCGGCCAGCGAAAACAGCACGGGCCTTTCGGGCAGACGTTCGCGCAGGAGCTGAATTTCGTCGGCGCCTTCGGTGAGCGGCAGGGCCGTCTGGCCGCCCAAGGCGGCCGAGCGGCACAGGGCCATCAGAATCTCGTGGCCTTTATAAGCGCTCTGGAAGCGGCAAGGATGCGGTTTGGTTTCGTCGTCCAACCAGTCGGCGATCTGCTGGATGTAAGGCGGCATGTCCAGCTCGTAATTCATGCCGCCGGGACCGCTTTGGGCGCCCGCGCGGGTTACGGCGCGCCAGCCGCCGCCGGTGAGCACTTCGGCGAAGCCTTCGGTTCCCTGGGTGCCGATGCGGGCCTTGCGCCACCAGTAATCCACCTCGGGCACGTCGGGGGCGCCCGCGCCGCACTCGATTATGCCGCGCACGCCGTTGGCGAAATGGATGAAGCCGGCCAGGTAGTCGGGCGAAGGATGGTTGTCGGAGAGCTTGCCGCGGCCGGCGGCCTGCGACAGAACCCACTCGGCCTCGGCCTCGTCGTTGAACCAGCGCATGTAGTCAATCAGGTGGCTGGCCATGTGCATCAGCCAGCCGGTGGCTGTGCCGTAGACCGTATGAATGCGGCCTAGCACGCCGGAGGCGATGATCTCCCGCACGCGCCGGTAGTGCGCGCCGTAACGGTGCTGGTGGCTGACCACAGCCTTGACGCGGGCGGCCTCCAACTCCCGGCGGATTTGCATGGCCTCGGCGCTGGAAAGCGCGATGGGCTTCTCCATGGCGATCAGGCGCGCACCGCCCTCGATGCCGGCGCGGATCATGGGCAGGCGCAAGTCCGGCAGGGTGCAGAAGCAGAAGACGTCCGGGCGCAAGCGCCGCGCCATTTCGGCTGCGTCGGCGCCCACTTCCGGGTTGCCGCAGCGGGCTCGGGCCGCCTCGGCCCGCCCGCGATCAATGTCGCAGAGGCCCACTACCTGGAAACGCGGGTTGGCATGGAAGGCCGTAGCGTGATGCAGCCCGCGCTTGCCCAGGCCGGCCACCAGGACGCGGTACGTCATGGCCGAGCTCCTACGCTTGCGCGCGGTCCCATTCCAGGACCTTGGCGATCACATAATCCACTTCTTCCGCGGTAAGCTCCGGGTACATCGGCAGCGAGATGCAGCAGGCGGCGTTGCGCTCGGAGTTGGGAATCGGGCCGGCGATGCGCGCCGGCTTGCCCCAAGGATAGCCTTCCTGCTGGTGAATGGCGATGGGGTAATGGCACTTGGCGTCCACCCCGTTATTGTTGAGGAACTTCAGCAGCGGATCGCGTTGCTCGGGCCGGCGGGTCTCGATGACGTAGAGATGGTAGACGTGCCGGTATCCGGGTTTCTCATAGGGCAGGGTGAGGTTGCGGGCCGCCGCCAGCCCCGCCGAATAACGCGCCGCCCACTTGCGCCGCAAGTCGTTCCAGGCGTCAATGTGCTTGAGCTTGGCGCTGAGAACGCCGGCATGCAGATCGTCCAGGCGGCTGTTGTATCCCATGCTGTGGTAGGAGCGCTTCTCGGAGCCGTGGTTGCGGAGTTTGCGCACGATCCGGTTGACATGGTCGCTGTTGGTGATTACCGCGCCGCCGTCTCCGAAAGTACCCAGGTTCTTCTGAATGATGAAGCTGGTGGCCACGGCATCGGTGAGCTCGCCGATGCGGAAGCCGTCGCCCTGAGCCCCGATTGCCTGGGCGTTGTCCTCGACCACCAGCAGCTTGTAGCGGTCGGCGATTTTGCGAATCGCCTTCATGTCCGCACACTGGCCGTACAGGTGGACCGGAACGATGGCCCTGGTGCGCTCGGTGATGGCGGGCTCGATCTTGTCCGGGTCAATGCAGTTGGTGCGCGGATCGGAATCCACGAAGACCGCGGTGGCGCCCGCGATCCAAATGGCCTCGGCGGTGGCGAAAAAGGTGTTGGTGGTGGTGATGCACTCATCGCCGGGCCCGACGCCCAGAGCCATCAACGCCAGCCAGATGGCGTCGGTGCCGGAGTTCACTCCCACGGCGTGCTTCATGCCGGAGTAGGCGGCCAGCTCAGCTTCAAAGCGCTTGAGCATCGGACCCATCACGTACTCGCCGCTTTCCAGCACCTGGCGAATATTGGCGTCAATCTCGGCCTGGATGTTGCGGTACTGGCGGACATGACCATAAAAGGACACAAACATCGGTTCTCTCCTCGCTATACGGTTCGACTCGAGCGGCCGGCGCTTCAGAGCGGCGGTTCCCGCCCTGCGCCCGCCATCAGCGGGTAGCCAGACTTCTCATTAAAGCACAGGAACGGCAGGTCAGGCCCGCACCCGCTCAGGCGCGCCGCGCCGGTCTGCTCCCGCCACGCACTTCTGCAAGATTGCGCGAAGAGACTCCAGGCGGACCGGTTTGACCAGGTAGTCGTCCATGCCGGCGGCCAGACAGCGGAGGCGATCTTCATCGGTGGCGGTAGCCGTCATGGCGATGACCGGCGTGCGGTAGTTGCGGCCGGCCTCTCGCTCACGGATGCGAGCGGCCGCGGCGAAGCCGTCCATGACGGGCATCTGGCAATCCAAGAGAATCAGGTCGAAGCTCTGACGATCCAGCACGCTCAGCGCCTCGGCGCCGTTGCCGGCCAGCGTCACCTGGCAGCCCAAGCGCTCAAGCATACGCCGCAGTACTTCCTGGTTGACCGTGTTGTCCTCGGCCAGCAGAACCCGTAGCGGCTGCGGCAGTGCGGCGGGCGTGGGGCCGGCATTCGCATCGTCCCCAGGCGTCTCGTTGCTGTCCGGCGCCGGCGGCACGCGAAGCTCAAACCAAAACGTCGCGCCGTGACCCGGGCGGCTTTCCAAACCGATCCGCCCGCCCATCAGCTCAACAAGCTGCTTGCTGATGGCCAATCCCAAGCCGGTACCGGCCTGTCGGCCGGCGGCGGGCGTGTTCAATTGCGTGAACCTGGCGAACAGCAGCTTCTGCTTGTCTAGGGGGATGCCAGGGCCGGTGTCCCGGATTGAAAAGCGCAGCAAGAGCTCTTTCCCTGTCGCCTCACGTTGTTCGACGCCTATCTCGACGTGTCCGGACTCGGTGAACTTGATCGCATTTCCCGCCAAGTTCAGCAAGACCTGCTTGAGACGCCCTTCGTCGCCCACCACACGGCGGGGCAAGGCGTCCGGACACCGCACCAGCAGTTGCAATCCTTTGTCCGCCGCCAGCGGCGCCAGCAGCTTGGCCACTTGCGCGATGAGAGCTTCCAAATCGAAGGGCGCCAGGCGGGGGGAGAGTTTACCCGCCTCCATTTTGGCGAGATCCAACAGATCGTTGATCACCTGGAGCAGCGCTTCGGCGGAAGTCTGTATGGTTTGAACCATGTCTCGCTGCGCCGGCTCCAGATCGGTCGCCAGCAACAGAGTCGTCATGCCCAGCACGCCGTTCATGGGCGTACGAATCTCATGGCTGGCCATGGCCAGAAAGTCGCTTTTGGCGCGCGCTGCCGCTTCCGCCGCCTCTTTGGCGCGCTGTAATTCCTGATGGCTGCGGCGCAGCTCAGCTTCGGCCCACTTCAGCGGCGAAATGTCGGTGAGCATCGCCAGGGTGCCCACGTAATGACCTTCGTCATCCAACAGCGGGCTGGAGGAGGCATAGCCCCACAAGTCCGAGCCATCGGCGCGGCGCAAGCGCACCTCGAAGCGGTCGTTCATGAGGAAGCCGGCCTGGCGCCGGGCGAAGCGCCGGCGGACAGCGATCCACTCGTCATCATCCATAAACTCCTTAGCCGATCTGCCGATGAGCGCCTCGCGTGGCCGGCCGAGCATCTCTGCGATGGCCTGGTTGGCGAACAGAAGTGTCCCTTCCGGAGACAGGATCCCGATGCCCTCGTTGGCAGCCTCAACGATCTGCCGGTAGCGAGCTTCGCTGACACGCAGGGCATCCTCAGCCTGTCGCATGGATAGTTCGGCCTGCCGGCGACGCTCGACCTGCTCCAAGCGTTCCAAGGCCAGCGCAATATTGGTCGCCACGCGTTCCAGGAGGGCGACCTCTTCCGGATCGAAGGCTTCGGGCTCGCGGGCGTACACTGCCAGGGCCCCGAAGGCCCCGGCCTTGGTTCTTAGGGGAAAGGAGGCTGCCGCGCGCGCGCCCAGCCTTTGAAGCATTTCGCGCCAGGGAGCCATCCGAGGATCGGATTCGACATCGCAGATGGTTACCGGCCGGCCTTCGCGTACGGCGGTGCCCACTGCGCCACGGCCTTCCGGCTCATCCCGGACACTGATGCGAACCCGCTGGATGAGCGCCGCCGGGACGCCTGCTGCGGCCAGCGGGCGCAATTGCTGGCTCTCTTGATCCAACGTGGCGATGAAGCTCAGCGGGTAAAGCCCGTCCTCGACCACGATCCGGCAGACCTCCTCGGCCAACGCCTGTCGCTCGTCAGCGCGCGCGATGGCGTCGTTGATGCGGCTCAAAGTGGCATAAACGCGATTCAGGCGCAGCAGGCGCTGTTCGGCGCTTCTCTGAGCAGTGATATCGCGGAAGTTCCACACGCGGCCCACAATCTGATCGCCGTGGCGATGAGGCCGGGAGAGACGCTCAAAGACACGCCCGTCGTTGAACTCCAGCCAATCACGGCTCTCGAGCTCCGGCTGAGCGTATAGCTGTTCGACGCGGTGCAAGAACTCTTCAGGGGCCTTCAGTTGACTCAGCACGAAGGCCAGCAGTTGTTGGTCCTCCCCGGTAGCCAGCAGATGGTCGGGGATGCGCCACATCTCGGCGAAGCGGCGGTTGAAGGTGACCACTCGGCCGCTGCGATCCACCACAAGCACGCCGTCAGCCATGGACTGCAACACGGATTCCAGCAGCGAGTCGGCGTCCGGCGGCGCTCCTGCATCCAGTCTGTGTTTAAGTTCCCGGATAGACGGGTCCGATCCCAGCTCCGCCGTGGCCCGGGAGGCTGGTCCTCTCTGGTCCATCTGCAATAGTCTTATCGGCAGAGAGAGGTGAATACTGTGGGACATTTGCGGGGTATGTTCACGATTTTTGAGCGCACACCCTGCTAAGCTCTGGGGCTAGCGTGGCGCGCGGCCCCGGCCGGCGCCGGCGGCCGCGGCGGCTACCGGCTCGGCGCCGGCCTCTGGTGGCGTCGCTCAAGCGCTTCCAGCCAGTCAGCCAGCTCCTCCGGCAGGGGCGACTCGATGGCGAGCGGCTGCCCAGTCGAAGGATGCAGGAACCCAACGCGCCGGGCATGCAAAAAGTGACGATCCAGCAGGGGAAGGCCTTCCACCCGACGCGGTGCACCGTACAGCCGGTCGCCAGTCACCGGGTGCCCGAGGCTTGCCAGATGGGCGCGAATCTGATGCGTCCGCCCGGTGCGGATGCGGACCTCAAGCAAGGTGAAGCCGGGGTAGCGCCGCAGCACGCGATACTCGGTCAGAGCCGCGCGCCCGCGACCCAGGCGCGCGCTCATGCGGATGCGCCGGGCAGGATCCCGAGTGATGGGCGCCTCGATGGATCCCTGCTCCTGCCGGATCTCGCCGTGCACCAGGGCCAGGTAAAGCTTTTCAACCTTGCGGGCGGCGAATTGCGCCGCCAGGCTGCGATGCGCCCGGTCGTTGCGCGCCACCAGGATCACGCCGCTGGTTTGGCGATCCAAGCGGTGCACGATGCCCGGCCGCAGCTCTCCACCGGCCTCGGAAAGGCGCCCGTAGCGATAAAGCAGCGCATTCACTAAGGTGCCCGAGTGACGCCCGGCGCCTGCGTGGACGATCATGCCCGCGGGCTTGTCCACCGCGATCAGGTCCTCATCCTCGTAAAGCACGCGGAGGGGGATATCTTCCGGTACGGCTTTCAACAGTGGCGGCAGGACGGGCTCGACCTCGATCCGCTCGCCGCCCTTCAGCCGCTGAGCCTGAGGGGCAGCCGCGCCGTTGACCCGCACCCGGCCCTCCCGAATCCACTGCTGGATGCGGGTGCGGCTGTGATCCGGCAGTTGCGTTTGCAGGAAGCGATCCAGCCGCGATCCGGCCTGAGAAGCAGGAACCCAGAGCGTGATGGTGGAACCGTCCGGCTTCACGTTTTACAATGACCGCATCGGGCTCCGGCTCAGCCGGACTCCCGTTCGGGACCGACAACGATAACGAGGATAGCGAAAATGAAGCGCATCATTGTGGGCCTGCTGGCAGCCTTGGGTGCACTCACCCTGGCGATGATCGTCCTGGTCTTTGCGGCCGCGGCGGCGGCGCGTCTGACGCGCGCCGGGGTTCCCCAACGGACCATCTTGGAGGCCAACCTGGAGACGGCCCTGATGGAGTACGTTCCGGAGGATCCGGTCGCCAAAGCGCTGTTCGGCGAACGGCCTTCCCTGCGAGACGTGGTGGACGCGCTGGAGCGGGCCGGCGGCGATCAGCGGGTGGTGGGGGTGCTGGCCCGGCTGGGCGCGGCACCGCTGGGTATGGGACAGGTACAGGAGCTGCGCGAGGCGGTCCAGCGATTTCGCCAGCGCCGCAAGTTCGCGGTGGCCTTCGCAGAAACCTTCGGCGAGTTCGGCCCCGGGGGCAACGGTTATTACTTGGCCAGCGCGTTCGATGAGATCTGGATGCAGCCGTCCGGCGACATCGGATTGACCGGCGTACTGGCGGAGAGCTTCTTTTTGCGGGGCACGCTGGACAAGCTCGGCATCACGCCGCGCATGGATCATCGCTACGAATACAAGAACGCGATGAACATATTCACCGAGAAGAAGTTTACTCCGGCGCACCGTGAGGCCACCGCGCGCGTGGTCCAGAGCTGGGCCGCTCAACAAGTGCGCGGCATCGCGGAAGGCCGCAAGCTGAGCCAGGAGCAGGTCCGGGCGCTGGTTAACCGTGGCCCGCTATTGGGTCGCGAAGCGCTGGAGGGGAAACTGGTGGACGGGCTGGCCTACTGGCAGGAGGTCTACGACAAGGCGAAGCAGCGCGGTGGGCGCGATGCCAAGATGCTTTCGCTGGGCAAGTATCTCCAGCGCGCCGGCCGCCCGCACGGCAAAGGCAAGACCATCGCCTTGATTTACGGGGTGGGCGGCGTCCAGCGGGGCAAGAGTGGGTTCGATCCGGTTTTCGGCGAGGTAGCCATGGGATCCGACACCGTGGCCGGAGCCTTCCGGGCGGCGGTGCGCGATAAGGACGTCAAGGCCATACTGTTCCGCATTGACAGTCCCGGCGGCTCTTACGTGGCATCCGACACCATCTGGCAGGAAACCGTGCGGGCGCGCAAGGCCGGCAAACCGGTGATCGCCTCCATGGGCGATCTGGCCGGCTCGGGAGGGTATTTCGTGGCCATGGCGGCCGACAAGATCGTCGCCCAACCGGGGACCATCACCGGCTCGATCGGCGTGCTGGGCGGCAAGATGCTCACCACCGGCTTCTGGCAGAAGCTCGGCATCAGTTGGGACGAAGTGCATGAGGGAACCAACGCCACTTTCTGGTCCGGCACTTCCGATTACACGCCGGCTCAATGGGCGCGCTTCCAGGCCTGGTTGGACCGGGTATACGAAGATTTCACCAGCAAGGTGGCCGAGGGACGGCGGCTGCCCAAGCAGCGGGTGCTGGAAATAGCCAAGGGTCGCATCTGGACCGGGGAAGACGCCAAGGGGCTGGGACTGGTGGACGAACTGGGCGGATTTGAAACCGCGCTCAAGCTGGCCAAGCAAGCCGCAGGCATACCGGAGAAGGAGGAAGTGCGGCTGAAACTGTTCCCGCCTAGAAAGAGCCCCTTTGAACTGGTGATCGAGAAGCTCACCGGCAAGGAGCCGGAGTCCGAGCAGCCGGAGGCGAGCGTGCAGGCGCTGATCCGGGTGCTCGAGCGCCTCCAACCGCTGGCGCGGCGCATCCGGTCGCTGACCGGCGCGCGCGATGTGCTCAGCATGCCGTTGCCTTGAGGAGACCCGCCGCCATGCAGAAGCTGATCCGCTCAGCGATCGTGCCCGTTGCCGGTCTGGGAACCCGCTTGCTGCCCGCCACCAAGTCGCAGCCGAAAGAAATGCTGCCCGTAGCCCGTAAACCGATTGTTCAGTACGTGGCCGAGGAGCTGGTGGCCAACGGCATCGAGCAGATCCTGTTCATAACCGGGCGCGGCAAAAGCTCCATAGAGAACCACTTCGATCACGACCCGGAGCTGGCCCGCATCCTGGCGGCTGCCAACAAGCACCAGTTGATGGAGGAGCTCAGCGCGGTGGAGCTGAACGCCAAGTTCTTTTACACCCGGCAGCGATTGCAACGCGGGCTGGGCGATGCCGTGGCGTGTGGGGAGAATTTCGCCGGCGAGGATCCATTTGTGGTGGCCCTGGGCGATTCCATTATCGGCCTTAACGCAAACTCACAAGCGATTTCCCGCATGGCGGAGTTGTTCCAGGCGCGCCGCGCAAGCTGCGTGCTGGCTGTGGAAGAAGTGCCGCCCGAGCAGACCGTGCACTACGGCGTCATCGAGCCGGCGGAGGCGGACGGAGACGCATTCCGCGTGGCGAACTTGGTGGAGAAACCGCCTCCCGGGTGCGCCCCCAGCAACCTGGCCATAGCGGGGCGCTACATCTTCTCGCCCTTGATATTCGACATGCTGCGCCGCGTGACGCCGGATGCGCGGGGAGAGATTCAGCTTACCGACGCCATTCAGTTGATGTGCGAGCAAGGCCGGCGCGTGCTGGCGCTTAAGTTGCCGCCGGGCGAACGGCGTTACGACATAGGCAACTTCTCAAGTTACTTCGAGACCTTTGTGGAATTCGCCCTGGCCGATCCGGTTTACGGTCCGGGTTTGCGCGCGGCGCTGGAACGCCTGCTGGAGAGGTCCCGCTCGGAGCAGAGCGCCGAGGGCGCCTCTCACGCGACGCCATGAAGCCCGGCCGTTGAAGGGCGGCGTGATAGGATAGCCGGTCATGAGCCGTCCGGCCTCCAGCCGCTACTTCCCAGCCTGGCAGCAAGGCGAGTTGCCCGAGGCGCCTTCGTTCCACTGGCGGCGCTGGACAATGCTGATCGGGCCCGGGCTGATGATGGTGGGAGCCAACATCGGCGGAGGCGAGTGGCTGTTCGGTCCGGTGGTCACAGCGCAGTACGGCGGGCGCGTGATGTGGCTGGCCACGCTGTCCATTTTGATGCAGGTCTTCTACAACCTCTCGGTGATGCGTTACGCGCTGTATTGCGGCGAGCCGGTTTTCGTCGGATTTTTTCGCACGCCGCCGGGACCCGGTTTTTGGACCGTATTCTACATCCTGGCGGACCTGGGCGGCTTGTGGCCCTATCTTTCCTCAAACGCGGCCGTGCCGCTGGCTACCGTCATTCTGGGCCGCTTGCCCACGGCGGCCGATGACGCCCTGACGCGCGGCCTCAGTTATGCGATATTTCTTTCCTGCTTCGTGCCGCTGATTTTCGGCGGCAAAATATATAACGCGCTGGAAAAGGTAATGGTAGCGAAGCTGGCGCTGGTGCTCGCCTATTTGAGCTTGGTGGCGGTGCTTTTTGTAAGTTGGCGGACCTGGTGCGAGATAGCCTCAGGGTTGTTTCGTTTCGGCGCCCTGCCGGCGGCCGGCTTCGATTGGTCGGTGCTGGCGGCGTTTGCAGCGGTGGCCGGAGCCGGCGGGCTGACTAACAGTTACTTTTCCAACTACGCGCGGGACAAAGGATGGGGCATGGGCAGTAAGGTAGGCGCCTTGCCCAGCGCCATCGGCGGGCGGACCATCAAACTGTCTCATACCGGCCAGGTGTTCGGCCTCACCGGCGAGTCGCTGCGACGCTGGCGAGGCTGGCTGCGCCACATTCGGCGCGATCAGCTCGCGCTTTGGGCGCCGGGTTGCGTCGTGGGCATGGCCCTTCCGTGCATGTTTTCGCTTGAATTCATCCGGGGGGCGCGCGTCGAGGGGCATGCGGCAGCCGCCATGACCGCCCAGAGCATCGCGGCGCGCCACGGGGAGATTTTCTGGCACCTGACGCTGCTGTGCGGCCTGCTGATCATGGCGCCCACCCAGGTGAGCCAGATTGACGGCATGTGCCGCCGCTGGACGGATGTAATCTGGACCGGCGTGCGCAGGCTGCATCGCCTGCCGGGCAACCAAGTTAAATACGTCTACTACACCATCCTGGCGCTGTACGGGCTTTGGGGGCTGGTGGCGCTGCGGCTGACGCCCAACCCGTTGGTGCTGGCCATAGCCAGCGGCGTGATGATGAACTTCGCCCTGGCTTTCTCGGCGCTGCACACCCTCTATGTGAACCTGGTGCTGCTGCCGGCGGAGCTACGGCCGGGCTGGATGTTGCGCCTCGGATTGGTCGCCTGCGCGGCCTTTTATGCGGGGATTTCGGCCATCGCTTTTCGCCAGCAGTGGCCCCAAGTGGCGGCTTGGCTGGGATTGTAGCGCCGGTTTCGCTAAGGCAAATCCTTCCAGGCAGGCAAGGAGTAATTCGCCCGGTAGTTGGACTCGTTGTGGTGCGGGTTACGCAGCGGCGCATAAATGCGTTTGCCGGTGAAGGGCCGGTCCTGGGTGTAGATCCAGACACGCGCGGAATCCCAGACCACGATTTCATCCCGCGGGTCCCCGGTGAGATCGAGCGCGTTGAAGGCCAGATCCGGGTGCCCGTCGTCTGGAAACATCACTACGCGGCGCAGATGGCCGTCCAGCATCCCGCCTTCCCTGGGATTGGCCGAGAGCATGGCGAACTCCTGCCCGTCACCGCGCCAGTTGACGGGCAGGATCGGGCTGCCGGTGTGGATGGGTTCGCTTTGTTCCAGGATGTTGCCTTCGTGGTCGTAGAGCGTGACGATGCCCGGATTGCGCCAGAAGTTTATGGTCATCAGTTGGAGGCCGGGCAAGTCCGGCCGGTAGCGGGCGATGCTCGGGCTCTGAGTGTGTCCCACGCGGCTGCGGCGCAGGATCTCGCCCTTCAGGTTCAGCATGAGGAAGCCTTCGTCGCTGGCGAACCAATAGATGCGCGGCTCGGCCTTAAGGTCGGGGCCGAAGCGGCCCGCGATCACGCCGTCGGCGTGATCGGCCACCTCGTCGCGGCTCCACAGGAGCCGGCCGTCGTCGTCGTAGAGGGCATAGCCCATGAGCAGCTCCTCACGGCCGTCGCCGTCCAGATCGGCCGAGTAAGGAAAATGTCCGGTGTTCGTTTGGCCCTTCCAGAGTAAGTTCAGGCGATCGTCGAAAACCCAGAAGTTACGATACCGGTCCTTGACGATTACTTCGCGCTGGACTTTTCGGCCGGCGAAATCGGCGAAATAAATCGAATCGCCCACCTCCATCTCATAAGGGCGAACTTTGTTGTCCCGGGGCGCTTCCG
>Ga0272448_1000063_pt1 | contig 149384 bp, 142 predicted proteins | sample YNPCB0191_FD_202220 | JGI IMG/M metagenome (GOLD analysis project Ga0272448, IMG submission 202220) | Hot spring sediment microbial communities from Yellowstone National Park, WY, United States - YNP-CB-019-1 | ecosystem: Environmental > Aquatic > Thermal springs > Hot (42-90C) > Sediment... | reverse complement strand
AAATTTTTCCGCCGCCTGTCTTATTTACTACTTTTTCCAGTTCTCTGAATCTCTTTTCTGAAAGACAGGTGATTTGCCTTAGGGGGATACCATGTACCTTCCCTTTTCCAAACAAACAAATTCTATTTCTTGACTTTTTCAATATATCGCGTATAATATATTATACTTTCAGAAATAAATTTTATGGAGAGGTGGCCGAGCTGGCTTAAGGCAACCGCCTGCTAAGCGGTTAGTCCTTTAATCGGGACTCCCGGGTTCGAATCCCGGCCTCTCCGCCATATATTCTTGAAAAGGGAAAAATTGATGAAATTCCCAGAATACTGATTGAGATAACAAATCTGGAAAGGAATGCCGGGGAGATTCTTGTGAAGAAATTGGAGTTAACAGAAGAATGAGCTATGAACGAGGCTGGGCTGCCCTGAATCTGAAGATGCCTGATACAATTCCACACACGGAGTACTGTTCACATCCGGGGCTGGTAAGATACATCACCGGTACAGACCCGAATGTGGACGGAAACGCCTGGCGCAGGTTTTTTGAATTGACAGATTATGACATACTCTGGTATTCCAATGACGGGCCTGAATGGCAGGGCAGGACCACCTGTATGGGGCATGCTGTTTTTCAGGAAGGCGGCACAGACTACAATCCGAATATCCACTGTCCTTTCAAAACTCCTGAGGAAGTTCTGGATTTCGATCCGGTTAAGGAATACGGTCTTCCGGATATAAATGAACGGGCACAATATTTTGAGCAGATTTACCAATCTGAGCAAAAGGCAAGTCCAACCCTTGTGGTTCCCGGGGGGTATTACAAGACACTTATTTCTGCATGTATTGCTGCTTTTGGCTGGGAGATGTTTCTTTCATCCGCACCACTTGACTATGAAAGGTTTGGCAGGGTGCTGGATGGGTTCTTTGAGATTACCATGGCAAATGTCAGGGCGTGGGCAAAGACAAGCATAAAATTCTTTATTCAGCATGATGATATAGTCTGGACCGAGGGAGCGATATTCCATCCAGAGTGGTACAGAAAATATGTATTTCCAAAATTCAAGAAACTCTGGAATGTCTTAAAGGATGCAGGGAAAATAGTGCTTTTCTGCTCGGATGGCAACTTCACAGAGTTTGTGGACGATATAGCAGATGCAGGTGCTGACGGATTCATATTTGAACCGCTGACTGATTTGAAATACATAGTGGAGAAATATGGAAGGACAAAGGTAATTGTTGGCAACATTGATACAAGGGCACTGACCTTTGGAACAAAAGAGGATGTCCGAGCAGAGGTCAGGCGATGCTACGAGCTGGGAAGGAAGTGTCCTGGCTATTTCTTTGCTGTCGGGAATCACATTCCACACAATGTTCCACTCGAAAATGCTCTTTACTATTTAGATTTAATCAGGGAGATGGGAAAGCACAGGTGATAAAAATGCGCCTGTAGCTCAGCTGGATTAGAGCGGCTGCCTACGAAGCAGTAGGTCGGGCGTTCGAATCGCCCCAGGCGCGTTTCCAGCAAAGTTTATTTCAGAAGGAGACCGGGATGAAAATTTCAAAAAGAAGAATGGCGTGGCTGGTCATTATTCTTATAATAGTGGCCGGTATTGGACTGAACACATTGAAGGCGAGAAAGGGTGCAGGGGTTAAGAGTTCTTCAATTCAGAAATCAGTTGAGATTTTGGGTGGAATTGATACAGGGAGGAGGTATTATAGACAGAGATTTGTGGCAGGAGATGAGGGTGCACAGGACAAAATAGCGCTGATTAATATAGAAGGAGAGATTACAAACAGCAGGAGCAGTGTTTTTTACCGCAGGGGCATGGTGGATGAATGGATAGACCAGTTGAAGCAGGCAGAGAGGGATGAGAATGTGAAGGCAATTATTTTAAATATCAATTCTCCAGGTGGACCTGTGATTGATGCAGATATCCTGTATATGAAAATCAGGGACCTGGCAAAGAAAAAAGTGGTTGTGGCTCTTCTTGACAGGGTTGCTGCATCAGGTGGATATTATGTGGCTTGCGCGGCAAATAAAATAATTTCTCATCCTTTGACCCTGACAGGCAGCATAGGCGTTGTTATGGATTATATAAATCTACAGGGTTTGCTTGAGAAGAAACTGGGAGTGAAGATGGGTGTTATAAAGAGTGGAAGATATAAGGACATTGGTTCTCCGTTCAGGCCAATGGACACAAGCGAGAGAAAAATGCTACAGGAACTTGTGGATGCAGCACATCGCAGATTTGTGGAAAACATATCCACATCTCGCAGGATTCCTGTAAAAAAATTGGCTCCCATCTGTGATGGGAGAATCTATTCCGGAGAGCAGGCAAAGGAACTGGGGCTTGTGGATGAACTGGGCACACTGGATGAGGCGATAGAGATTGCCAGGAATTTAAGCGGGATAAAAAGGGCAAAGGTGGTTGAGTATTATACTCCTCCCCTCAGGTTGATAGATTATATTTTTGGAAAGATGCAGGAAAATACAAAACTGACAGAGATTCCACGGATACCTGAACCTGTTTTGAAATACATATGGCAGCCCGGGATGGAGCGATAGGGTTAGATTCCCGGTATGATTGTTGAAATTAAAATGACTGGCTGGCAGGGAGGATATATGGAAGAAGAAAAAAATTATGCGGGATTCTGGATAAGATTTGCGGCTGCAATTCTGGATGCGATAGTGCTCGGTATGATTCTATATCTTGTCAGGGCTTTTATATCAGGGGGCGTGTCTGAATCTGCGGATATACGAAAGATTTTTGAGTCTGTTGAAGATTTTCCACAGTTGATAGATGCCCTTGCAGTCACAATAAGACCTCTTGTTATGGAAATACTATTAACCGCTATTATCAGCATGGCATACTGGGTTCTGCTCACAGCAAGATTTGGTGCCACCCTTGGTAAAATGGCAATGGGCATAAAGGTAGTGGGTGATGACCTCAATCCCGTAACATACGGTGCAGCTTTTGTAAGAGAGGTTCTTATAAAGTACTTTCTCTATACCCTTATATACTGCGTTGCCTTTTTCAGTTCCTTCTGGCTTTTGCTGAGTTATAAAAATCCATTTTTTATCTTTTTGCTATTTGCTGGTGTGCTGGGTTATCTGTGGGTTATATGGGATCCGAAAAAACAGGCCTGGCATGACAAGATTGCGCACACGCTCGTGATAAAGGATAGAAATTCTGCCCGGCCGGTTCAAGTTGAAAAATCTGTTTAAATGAAAATCGAAAATACAGATAAAAAATTTATGGAAGAGGCTATAAAGGAGGCAAGAAAGGCATACAGAAAGAATGAGGTTCCGATCGGCGCAGTAATAGTTCAAGATGGAAAAGTGATAAGCAGGGGATATAATGAAGTAGAACGCAGATGCAATGCCACAGCCCATGCAGAAATTCTTGCGATAGCGAGGGCAGTAAAAAAAACAGGTGGCTGGCGCCTCAACGGATGCAGTTTATATGTGACAGTAGAGCCCTGCCTTATGTGTCTGGGAGCAATTCTGCTATCAAGGATTTCACGCATTGTCTATGGTGCCTCACAACCCCAGTTTGGTTCAATAAACAAGATTAAGAAATTGCCAAAGCGGATTGAAATAATAGGCGGAGTTTTGAAGGAGAAAAGCAGGAAATTACTCCAGGATTTTTTCAGGAAGCACAGAAGGTAAATGCAGTGCTGAGTTTAAGAAAGTATTGAGCGCAGAGAAGAGGGGAAATACTGTATCACTTACATTAAGCAACTTCTCTATGCAAAAAATATAAAGAAATGGGCAGCCCTCCTGGACAGCTCGGAACGAAGTGGAGAGGTGGCCGAGTGGCTGAAGGCGCATGACTCGAAATCATGTATGCCCGCAAGGGCATCGTGAGTTCAAATCTCACCCTCTCCGCCTTGTATTCTTACTGAGATTTGAAGCCGACCCGAGCGCCACTGGTAAAGCGAAGCGTCAGCGAGGGCGGCCGACTTCGAAGGAGGAGCGAAAGCGACGGGTGAGAAGAAATCTCACCCTCTCCGCCTTGTATTCTTACTGAGATTTGAAGCCGACCCGAGCGCCACTGGTCCAAGATGAAAAGAAAATATTTATTACTTACCGGGCTACTGATTGTTGCCTGTTTCAGCTGGCTCGGCATTGAGAAATTCCCTGAAACAGGCCTGGCAGAAACTATTTCTGTTGGCATACGTCCATTTGCATACAAAAGTGGCTACTTGCTGGGTCCACCAGTAGTGGCAGTTGTGAGATGTACGAGTTATAATCCTGAGGAAGTAAAGAAGGCTGTGGAAGAGGCAGTGAGCTTAATCGGTGGATTGGATGACATAGTAAGGCCCGGTGACAGGATAGGTATAAAACCAAACCTTACCACAGACCATCCCGGTGAATCAGGGGTGACAACCCATCCCGAAATAATTTCTGCTCTCATTGATTGCTTGAGGAAGATTACCAAAGGGGAAATAATAATTATGGAGGGCTCTGGTGGAGCTGATACAATGGAGGTATTCAAAAATCAGGGCTGGGTGAAGTTGTGCCGTAAAAAAGGAGTTAAACTTGTGGACCTGAATCATCCTGCCCCATATGCTGATTTTGGCACCTGCAGGGTTCCCGGAGGTGGATTAGTTTTCCAGGAACTGGCATTCAATAAAATCCTCAAAGGGATAGATGTATTTGTCTCCGCTGCAAAACTAAAGGTCCATGAGCTTGCAGGTGTAACCCTCTGTCTGAAAAATCAATTTGGCTCAGTTCCAATAGAAATTTATGGAAAGCCTGAAAGGGCAAAAATGGAGCTGCACGGGGAAGACCCCTGGTATAGAGTACCCAGAGCAATAAACGACATAAATCTTGCAAATCCTATTAACCTTGCATTGATAGACGGGGTAATAGGGCTTGAGGGCGGGGCTGGTTTATGGAATGAGGCAGCATCTCCTAAAAAATCCGGTGTGATAATACTGGGGAAAAATGCTGTTGCAGTTGATGCGGTTGGCACAATTCTTATGGGCTACAATCCACGCTCAGATTATCCTGTGGAGCCTTTTAAGGTAAGTGAGAACCACTTGAGAATTGCATGTGACCTGGGGCTGGGTCCTACAGATCTGAATGAGATAGAATTAAAACTTGGTAAAGGGATAAAAAGACTTTCAGACCTGGTAAGTTTTTATAGCATTTCTTATGCCCGGTATGAAATTCCCACGGATTTCAGGCCTGAAAAAGTAAATAGACTTTTGCCACCGGAAATTGAAAAACAAAAGAAGTTTAGATAATTGCAGACAAGAAGAAAATAGGGGGTTAAAATGCCAAAACTAAAAATTTTTTTGGTAGTTTTTTTCATTCTTCTTGTGGCAGGCAATCTGTCTGCGCGGGAGCAGAAGAAAAGGAATTTCGGGCTGGGAGTAGTAATCGGGGTTCCAACAGGATTCACGGGAAAATTGTGGTTCAATAAGACAAATGCAATGGAGATTACGCTTGCCTGGGCATTTACATATGAATTTCAGATGAATGTGGATTATCTCTGGCACAGGGATGGAATCTTCAAGGTTTCCGAGGGGAGGATGCCTGTTTATTTCGGCGCGGGGCTGCGGGCACAGTTGAGAAATCTTGGTTCAACACTCGGCATAAAAGGGAATGTAGGGTTTGAGTATATTTTTCCGAAGGAGCCATTTGGAATATTTCTGGAATTATCTCCAGCAGTACTTCTTATTCCTGCCACAGACGCTGTGTGTGACGGCGGGTTCGGGTTCAGATATTATTTCTAGTGGAGGTGATGGATATGTCTTCAGTGAAGATAGAAGTTACTTTGCCCCAGGAATTAAGCCTTAAACTGGGAGGGGACAAAAAAATTGTTTCTCGGGAACTTAAAAAAGTCAGTGTTATTCATCTGTTTTGTAAGGGACAGATATCCTCTGGAAAAGCAGCTGAGATACTGGGAATGGATAAACTCACTTTTCTTGACCTGTTAGCACAGGAGGGCGTGCCCTACTATCAGGTTCCTGAAGAATCGCTGAGACAGGAATTGAAAACAGTCAGAGAAGCAACAGGGAGATTGTTATAGAGGGAAAGGGGAAGCCTGGAGCCAGAGAGATAGAGAAATCTAAATGGATAAAAGTTGCTTGTGTTAAAAATAAAAACGCAGTGCTTTTGCTTAGAGACGAGTTTGGGAAGGGTGAAAGTGAAGCTATAGTTCTTGCACAGGAAATAATGGCTGATTATGTTCTTATTGATGAAAAACCCGCGATCAGAAAATTGTCAATGTTAAATATCCCACGCATTGGAACTATGGGAATAATCTTGGTTGCAAAAGAAAAAGGAATTATAAAAGAAGTGAAACCGTATCTTGACAGACTTATAAAATCTGGGTTCAGAATTGATGAAAATTTGTATGCCCAAGCATTAGCAATGGCAGGAGAAAGCTGAGAGCAGAAGGGAAATGAAGGATTGTGGGGAGGATTTATCGGGAGTAAATAATATTTGGTATGGAGTTTAAATCCTGAAATGAAAAGAAAATTCGTAATATTTATTGCAGGTTTATTTGTTTCTGTCTTGCTGGTTGCGTCAAGCGTCAACAGGTCATCAGAGACAGAGACCGGAACTATTCCCTGCGGGGTTCGTCCATTTAAATACACGAGTGGCTATCTGCTTGGCCCGCCGATTGTTGCAGTGGTGAAATGCAACAGTTATGACTTGAACGAGGTCAGGCGTGCAATGGATGAGGCGATAGGGTTGATTGGAGGGCTGGGGGATATAATAAAACCGGGAGATATAGTTGGAATAAAACCAAATCTGTGTGACAATACCCCTTCTGAATGGGGTGTTACAACACATGTAAACATTGTGTTGGCGCTTATTGAGCAGATAAGAAAGATTACAAACAATGAAATCATAATAATGGAAGGAACAGGAGCAAGTCCCACCAGTGACTGCTTCAGGGATCTGGGATGGAAGGAGATTGAAAGAAATGGATGTGCACTTCTGGATTTAAACCATCCATTCCCCCATACAGAATTTGGTACCTACACTATCCCTGGTGGAGGTCTGCATTTTAAAGAACTGAGGTTGAACAAAGAAATAGAAAAGGTTGATATTTTTATATCCGTGGCAAAATTGAAGATGCATTCGTCTGCAGGGATAACATTGACTCTCAAAAATCAATTTGGAGTTCCACCCAGGGACATTTACGCGCCCGAAGGAACTTCAAAAATGATGTTGCACGGGCAGGACCCCAGATATGACCTTCCAAAGGTTATTAATGACATAAATGCCTGCAACCCGATTGATCTGGGTATAGTGGATGGAGTAATAGGATTGGAGGGCGGGGAAGGATACTGGATTCCTACCGCATCCCGCAGGGCTTCCCACCTGCTCATTGTGGGGAAAAATGCAGTTGCAGTTGATGCAGTAGGAACCTTCCTTATGGGCTATGACCCAACTGCAGAATACCCGAATCCCCCATTTATAAATACCCAGAGCCATTTAAGGATTGCACGTGATCTGGGGCTGGGTCCTACCGATTTAAATAAAATAGACATAAGGCTGGGGAAGGGGATAAAAAATCTGAAAGATATGGTTGTGAAATACGGCCTTCCCTGGCAGAACCCGGACATTCCTGCAGATTTCAAGCCCGATGAAGTTAAAAGGATTGTTATTCAGAATAGAGAGGAGAAAAAATGATAAATCTGGACGATATGGGTTTGATAAAAAGACTGGATCCTTCTGATATGCTGGGGCTGGTGGAGAATTTACCACAGCAATGCGAAGAGGCAGTGGAGATTGCGGGTAAATTTAATTTGAACAGGAAGTATCTGGATGGGTTTATACCTGCAAATATCATTATCACCGGACTGGGAGGTTCAGCAATTGGAGGAGATTTTCTCAGAACATATCTGGTGAATGAATCAAAAGTTCCCATTTTAATAAACAGGTACTATCACCTGCCAGAATTTGTGAATAAAAATACATTTGTAATCGCTGTCAGTTATTCCGGGAATACAGAAGAGACACTCTCAGCATATCAGGAGGCAAAAAAGAAAGGTGCAAAGATTGTGTGCCTGACCTCAGGGGGAAAACTTGCCGGATACTGTAAATCTGATGGAATCCCCTTTGTTCTTATTCCTGGTGGATTACCCCCGAGGGCAAGTTTTGGATATCAGCAGATTGGACTTACCGGAATTCTGGAAAAGGCGGGGATTATTAAAAATAAAAAAACAGAAATCAAGGAGATGATATCTGTTTTGAAATCTATCTCTGCTGAAATGAGAAGGGATGTTCCACTTGAAAAAAATCCTGCAAAGAAGATGGCTGTACAGCTGTATGGAAAAATTCCGGTGATCTACGGAAGCCAGGACCTGACAGATGCTGTAGCCCTCAGGTGGAAATGTCAGTTTAATGAGAACAGTAAAAGTTTTGCCTTTAATAATGTATTTCCTGAATTGAACCATAATGAGATTGTTGGATGGGAGATGCCGAAGGAACTCCTGAAAAACTTTGTGGTAATACTTCTAAGGGACAAAGGTGAACATCCACAGGTAAAGAAGAGATTTGAGATTACCAGGGAATTGCTGGGCGGGATTGCATGTGCCACTGAAGAGGTCTGGACCAGGGGGAATTCTCTATTCGCAAGGATATTTTCATCAATCCATACCGGAGATTTTGTGAGTGTATATCTTGCATTTCTGAATGAACAGAATCCCACCCCGGTCAAGAGAATTGAAGAATTGAAAAAGCGTTTAGCAATGTAGGGCAAATTTAAACCGGAGAAGGCAATGGCTACTATTACCATAGAGGCGCCTGCAAAGATAAACCTTTTCCTGGAGGTTCTGGGAAAGCGCAGGGATGGCTATCACGAGATAAGAACAATTATGCAGTCCATTGAGCTGTGCGACCTAATTATACTTAAAGAGAGAAGGGAACCTGGGATACATCTAACCATAAAAATGACAGCATCAGGGAATAGTGATATGAACAATCTACCTCCAGGAAAGGACAACCTTGCATACAGGGCAGCTGAACTCTTTTTGCAGGAATCTGAAATAAAAAAGGGAGTGGAGATATACCTTGAGAAGAATATTCCAGTCGGTGCAGGACTCGGCGGGGGTTCCAGTGATGCTGCGGGTGTACTTGTGGGCTTGAACAGATTGTGGAATACCGGATTTTCAAAAAACCGGCTGAGAAAAATGGGGGAACATCTTGGAATGGATGTTCCTTTTTTTATAGAAGGAGGAACAGCTTATGCTACAGGCAGGGGAGAGAGAATTTTTCACATTTCCGGGGTACCGCATTTCTGGGTTGTATTGATAGACCCGGGTTTTTCAGTGTCAACGAAGTGGGCATACGGGAATATTGGTAAGAATTTCTTGACAAAAAAGCCTTCTTATGCTAAAATAGTGTTAAAATCTCTGCTGGCAGGAGATATAGCATCCCTCGGGAAAAATTTATATAATGAATTTGAAAGAGTATTAGAAATAAAATATTCGGGATTCCTGAGGGAGACAAAAAGATTGCTGAAAGATACCGGAGCAAAAGGAGTATTGATGTCAGGCACAGGTCCTGTTGTTTTTGGAATTTTTAAAGAAAGGGGGGATGCTAATCGGTCTTTTGTAGAAATAGGCAGAAAAGCCAAGAGGGTTTATCTGACAAAAACACGAGGAGGAGTAGAAGATGGAAATCACCGAGGTACGAATTTTTCTGCGAGATAAGGCTCAGGAACCAGAAGAGAAATTGAAGGCTTTTGCCACAGTGACTTTTGATAATTCATTTGTGGTAAGAGGACTGAGAATTGTAAGCGGGGATAAAGGGTTATTTGTGGCAATGCCCTCCAGGAAGCTACCGGATGGCACCAGGAGAGATGTGGCCCATCCGATAAATGCCCAGACCAGAGAATATCTGGAGAAGAAGGTTTTGGAGGCATATGAGGCAAAATTGAAAGAAGGACCTTCTGCTTCTGCAAAGGATAAACAGGAGTCTGAAGAAGCATAATCAATAGTGGGGAGTAGCCAAGTGGTAAGGCACCAGCCTTTGGAGCTGGCATTCGTAGGTTCGAATCCTGCCTCCCCAGTTTTTACGCTATAGCAGGATTCGAAAGTTTTTTGCGACCCGTAAAGTTTCCATGCACGCGGAAGGAATATATTTTTATGAAAATAAATACAACGCAAATAGAAAAAAATATAATTTCTTTTGAGATTGAGGTGCCTCCCGAAGAGGTAAGGAAAGAAAGGGAGAAAATCTATCAACAGCTTCAGGCAATAGCAAAGGTCCCTGGCTTTCGTTCAGGCAAAATTCCCAGGGATGTGCTGGAAAAACATTTCAAAGATTCAGTGAAGGAAAAGGTGATAAAAAATCTGGTGCCGAGATATCTTCTGGAAGCAGTAAAAGATAGAAATATTACCCCTCTTACTCTTCCAAGATTCAACGATATATCCCTGGGCGAAGATGACTCACTTAAATTTAAGGCAGTTGTTGAGACTCATCCCGCAATAGAGTTAAAGGACTATAAGAATATAAGATTGAGAAAGATTGCAGTGGAGGTGACCGAAGAGGAGATAGACCAGAGGTTGAAAGAATTACAGCTTCAGGCTTCAATCTTCACAAATGTTGAAGATAGAGATGAGGCGAAAGATGGGGATTTTGCAATTATTGATTTTAAGGGATTCCTAAACAACAGGCCCTTAAAGGGTTGGGCAAGAAAAAATTTTTTAATAGAGGTTGGAGAGGAAACTTTTGTGCCGGGATTGAGTGAAGCGATTGCAGGTATGAAGAAAGGGAATTCAAAGAATGTGGAGATTCAATTTCCTTCAGATTATCCAGTAAGTGCATTGCGGGATAAGAAGGTAATTTTCGAAATTACCCTGAATGAATTAAAAGAAAGAAAGGTTCCACCTGTTGACCAGGAACTTGCAAAGAATTTCGGTTTTGAAAATCTGGACCTGCTCAAAGAAAGCATAAGAGAAGAGATTAAATTAGCAAAGGAGGAAAGAGAGAAACAACGGCTTGTCAATGAAATGGTAGAAAGGTTGATTTCAGACACAAATATTGACCTGCCCTCTTCTCTTATTGAAAGGCAGAAGGACTATCTTATGTATAAATTAGAAAATGAACTTGTGCGCACAGGTATTTCAAAAGAAGATTATCTGAGGTCAAATAATATTACAGAAGAGGACCTGGAGAAAAAATACAGAGAGGCAGCAATAAAACAATTAAAGGCCAAGCTCATCTTTTCTGAAATTTCAAAAAAAGAAAATATCAAGGTGGAAGAAGAGGATATAAAAAATGCGATTGATAGAATTGCACGCAGTCTTGGTCAGGAGCCTGAGAAGGTACGCAGGCAACTGGAACAGAGGAACCTGCTGGATAATCTTATAGAAGACATACTTGAAAGAAAAATTGTAAATTTCCTTTTTAAAGAGGCAAAGATAGAAGAAAAGGGTGGCTCTTTCTGGGCAGGGATAGGAAGGTTATTCAGGCCAAAGAATAAATGAAAACTATTGAGTGGAGAAAAGGGAAAATCAGAATAATAGACCAGACGCTCCTTCCTTTAAGAGAAAGGTATAAAGAATGCAGGAGTGTTAGAGATATATACACTGCAATCAAAACCCTTCAGATAAGAGGGGCCCCTGCCATAGGGATAGCAGGGGCTATGGGAGCAGTGCTTGGAATCTGGCATAGCAAAGAGAAGAATTTTAAGGAATTCTTCAGGAAGCTTGAAAGTGTGATTAAATTTCTGGCATGTTCCCGTCCTACAGCAGAGAATCTTTTCTGGGCACTTAAAAGGATAGAAAAATGTGCACTGAAAAACAGAAACCTTCCTGTTTCTGAATTGAAAAAAGTCCTGCTAAATGAAGCACTTAAAATCCAGAAGGAAGATGAAGAGATGTGCCAGCGCATTGGAGAAAATGGCTCCAGACTTATCAAAAATGGCGATTGTATATTAACCCATTGTAATGCAGGGGGGCTGGCAACCAGCGGTTTTGGCACAGCGCTGGGTGTGATATACACCGCGCACAATCTGGGTAAGAAGATAAAAGTTTATGCCACAGAAACTCGTCCACTTCTGCAGGGTGCCAGACTCACAACATGGGAACTTATGAAGGCAGGCGTGCCGGTTATCCTTATATCTGATACAATGGTTGCAAAGGTCATGGATGAAGGGAAAATTTCATGTGTGATTGTAGGTGCAGACCGCATTGCGTGTAATGGAGACACAGCAAATAAGATTGGCACATATCAAATCGCTATCCTTGCCCATTATCACAGAATTCCCTTTTATGTAGCAGCTCCTTCTTCCACATTTGATTTAAATATAAAGAGCGGGAAAGAAATTCCCATTGAGGAAAGAAGTCCGCAGGAGGTCAGAGAGGTTTTTGGAAAGAAGATAGCACCTGAGGATGTGGAAGTGTATAATCCTGCTTTTGATGCCACACCTTCTAAATTTATCACTGCTATCATCACAGAAAAAGGGGTCTTGTATCCCCCGTATATAAAATCCATAGCAGCAAAAATGGGGAAGGGAGAGAGATGAAGAAAAATATCAAACAGAAGCCCGGGATTGATTGGAAAAAGGAATTGCGGGAATGGATTGCAGGGGCAATCCTTGGAGTGCTTGCAGGTCCGGTGCTATTCCATTTTTTCAGTTTTGTTCTGGAGCCTTATGCCAAATGGCTTGAGTTTCTTCTGGTTACATTACTCTGGAGGATTTATATTAGAAAGAAAACATTTCATATCTCTGAAAAGGTGAGGGAGTGGATAGAGGTATTTGTAGTTGCAGGAATACTTGCCCTTAATATCAGGACATTTGTGATTCAGGCATATAAGATTCCTTCAGGGTCAATGATTCCCACCCTTCAGATAAAAGACCACCTTTTTGTTTCAAGGTTTAATTACTGGACAAAACTACCGCGCAGAGGAGAAATTGTAGTATTCAGATTTCCGTTAGACCATAAAAAAGATTTTATCAAGAGAGTGATAGCAGTTGAGGGAGATACAATCTGTATAAAGGACAAGCAGGTCTTTGTGAATGATATACCCGTGGATGAACCGTATAAATTTCATTCAGACCCGAATATAATTCCCGGGAATGTGAATGTCCAGAGCAGTGAGATTTTTGTTCAGGCATATAAAACGAATAAGGCAGAGGTTATAGCAGAAGGCTCACCCAGGGATAATTTGAGGCCGATGCTGGTTCCTGAGGGTTATATATTTGTAATGGGTGACAACAGGGATTCAAGTTATGACAGCAGATTCTGGGGCTTTCTATCCCGCAGGGAGCTGAAGGGAAAGGCGCTTGTAATTTACTTACCCTTTAATCGGATCAGGATAATCAGGTAAAAAGTATCTATCCATTATAATTTTGCGGGAGGATTTATGGGAAAAAGCAATCTCTGGATATTAATGCTGGGGTTGTTATTCTGCAGTGTGCAGTGTACGGGGAACGAAAAGAAGATAAGCAATCCACAGGAGAAGTTTGCACCACGTACCTATATCTGCGAAAGGGCTGAGGGAAGGATTGTGATTGATGGAGTGTTGAGTGAGGGTTCCTGGCAGAAGGCTCTACCATCTGGCGGATTTCTGAAAATGTCTGACAATGGTCAGCCCATGACCAACTATACAGAAGTGAAGATGTGCTGGGACGATTCTAACCTGTATGTGGCTTTTATAGTCTATGACCCTGATATCTACGCAAGGAAAACTGAGAACGACGGTCCTCTGTGGGAAGAGGAGGTGGTTGAAATTTTTATTGATGAGGATGGAGATGGCAAGGAATACCTGGAATACGAAATCAATCCCCTTAATACCTACATTGACCTGCGCATTGACCAGCCCAGGCCAAATGGGGATGTGCAGCCCTGGCAGCCCAAGGCTTTATTTAATGCAGAGGGAATAAGGAGGGCAGTTAAAGTTTATGGAACAGTTGATAACCGCAGCGAAATTGATGAGCAGAAATTCGCAGAAGCACGTATTCCCTGGTTGACTACAAGCGTAACTTTTTACAACAATGTAAAAAATGACCTGGATGAAAAGTGGATTGCAGAGATTGCAATTCCGTTCAACAAGACCAACTTTCCTTTTGCAAAGAACCTGCCCCCAAAAGATAAGGACTTATGGAGGGTGAATATGTTCAGGATTGACAGGCCTTTAAAAGAGGTGGGACCTGAGGAATTCGGTTCCTGGTCTCCGACTCCAACCTGGCATATGCCCCAGTATTTTGGAAAGTTAGTTTTCTCTGAAAAAGTAGTGGGAAAATGACCAAAAGGAGATGAAATGAACAGGAAGGGTATAATTATTATGTTCCTGCTTATTATCTTTTGCAGGAAGGGGGTAGCCGTGGCTCAGGACAGGCCCTTTATTGGAGTGACATTCTTTTACTGGTACACATGGGATTACAAGAGGGAATGGGGAGGATGGATTGATGGAGGAGTTTACAATACCCCGTTATATGGCTATTATAACTCCCCATCTTATGAGGACAACTACCGCTCGTTGTGGACAGCAAGCGAGTGGGGCGTTACTCATCACTTTATGGATTTCTGGGGGCAGGGATGGAAGGCAAAGGACAACAAGACACCCAGGGAGACAGTGGTGATGAAGGCAGCAGAGGATTTACAGAAGGAGGGCTATGACATTTATATGTCTTTCTACCAGGATGGAGAGAAGTTCAATATGAAGGATTTTTCCCGGAACATCTCCGACCCCGGGAATCCTGATGTAAGGTTCTGGCTGGACAACTATGCAAAATCTCCTGCCTGGCCCAAATGGCAGGGAAGGCCATTCTGGCTTGTCTATGGACGCAATGGCAGTCCCGCACAGACCGCTGAGAATAGCGGTTTCAGAGAATACCTGAAGGCAAAGTATAAGGATAATATCAATGAGTTAAATAAACTCTGGGGTACAGAATATTCTTCCTTTGATGAAATTTCTCTGAATTTTGGCAAAGGGTGGAACCGCGTTGAATCCATAAATTACCAGTATTCTATCTGGCAGAAACAGATGGAAGAGATGAACGGACTTGTAAAGGAAAAATATGGGTGGGCAGGAATTATCCCTTCCTTTGATATCTGGGTAGAGCCATATATGGGATACGGGTATTCAAACTATCACAGGACCTTCGGTGGCCCGCATTCCTATGGCGGAATCTTCGGGGTGCCTGAAACCCAGGATGCCCAGAGGTTGATACAGAGTGCGATTGCCAGATACTACAATACGATTTTCTGGGATACCTACAAAAACTATTACTGCGACTGGAACACAGAGAGCAGAATACCGGGCCTCAGATATGCTCCTGAGCCATATCACTTTGACAGATTCTGGGTCGGAAACCTGATGCGCGGCTCTGAAGCCATGCTTCATCTCTCCTGGAATGAGTGGTGGGAAGGTTCAAACCTTGAACCCTGCCTTGAATATGGAAAAAAATTCTGCGAGAAAAACCTTTTCTATGCAACGATAATGAAAGAGTGTTTTGAAAGTATACATAACTGCGCAAGGGACGCAAAGGTTGCAGTTTTGCTGAACGACTGGTCCTGGCTATGGGGCGGAAATAACCCTGCGGATGTCTATGGGGTCATTCAGACACTGCGGCTCTTCGGAATTGTTTTTGATTTGATTCCTGATGATTTTGTTGATGCAAAAAAACTTGAAAATTTCAATCTGGTAATTGCTCCCTCAAATGGAACCGGATTTGGATTCAATAAGGATGGAAAGCCGATTGCAAAGCTCCTTCAGGAATGGGTTGAACAGAAGCCCGAAAGGCGACTTATTGTTTCTTCCTCGCCTGAGTTTATAAAATACCTCGGGTTAAGTGAAGGGAAAAATGTTGTTAAAGGAGCGCAGAAGAAATCTCTTGATTTCCTGAAGGAAGAAAAGGGGAAAAATATTGCCTGGACAATTTTAGGTGAACAGGATAAAAGCAATAATTTGAGCGTTGCGCCTTCCGGAGAAGGTGAGGTAAAGCCCATAAAGAAAGCTGGAAGAACCGGAAAGACAGTTGGAGAAAATCCCTTTTCCAAGAGTAGTAAATATATGTATTTTGATGTGGATAACAATTTTATTTATAATGGAAACTGGCCCAGTGTAAAACTCAGTGTTGAATACCTTGACGAAGGCGAAGGACAGATTACCCTTGCTTATGACTCTTCTGACCAGGAGTTCAGAGTTTATCCCGGATACCCTCCAGGAACCTGGAAGCCTGGAAATGAAAAAATCATTCTGGAAAACTCAGGCGAGTGGAAAACAATGACCTTCTACATTGAGGATGCCAGATTTGCTAATAACTGCAATGGCCAGGATTTCAGGCTTGAGATTCCAGGGGGCCTTGAGTTTGTTGTCAGTAAGCTTACACTGGAGAAGGTTGGGGATGAAGGACTTGTATTTCATAACGCTGAGATTTTTGGAGAGGAGGATGGTAGGGTAGTTTCGCTGTCTGTTCCAAAGCACGAAAGCCACAATCCCGGAAAGGGAAAACCCATTACCTATTATAACTCTGACCTTACTGCAAGGGATATAGTTTTTTCAAAGGGAAGGGGCGAGGTGCTGTTTATAAATGACCTTGCCGGGTCGTTAGAGTACAGGCCCTACTGGGAGAAGATTCTTTCAAACTGGGCAAAGATAGACCTGCCAAAGACAGTATATGGAGAGAATATTCGTGGAGCAAGGTTATATAGTGGCGGAACAAATATCCTGTTAGCATACAACTATAACCAGACAAAAAGGGCATCTGTTGCCTGTTGGCTTCCGGCTGGTGACCAGCCAGTTGCTGAAGTTTTGGCACTGCGCAGCGATGGAAGCGAATACAAACCACTGAATTATAAAATTGTGGGCAACAAGGTTCAGTTCCAGGATGAGATTCAGTATTTTGGTGTATATGAGGTTGTTTTCTCTCCGGTATCCATTAGCCATCAGTTGCTTGTGCTGCATCCCGGAGAGAAGAAGTCGGTAGAGCTGACTTTAAAAAATCTTTCAGATTTCCAGATTTCTGGTACAATCAGACTTAAGTCTGTAATTCCAACACTCGGCTCAGAAGTTTTGAATTATTCGCTTGGTCCAAAAGAAGAAAGGAAAGCAAGTATAATTATCTGGGCAAAGGATACAGTGGACTGGGGGCGCAAGACTGCAATGTGGGAGTTAACCTATTCCACTTCACTCAGGGCAGTATACTGGCGTGCACTTCTTGTGGAGCGCAATCCGGAGCCGGTCATAACAACAAAGGTTCTGGACTGGCAAAATCCAGTCCTTGGCATCAAGAACCAGGAATACATGGCTCCGACACCAAAAGAAAAAGGATTTATTACAAATGGCACTGCAAAGGATGTGGTTGTTGCAATTGACGGCAGGACCACTCTTTTTGGAGATATTGCTTCAAACCAGGAGGTTTTGAAATCCCTGAATCCTGGACCTTTAAGTCCTTCTTCTCCCTCCATAGAGCGTAAGGTGATTAAGATTTCGTATCTTCAGAACGGACAGCCAGCAACCATAGAAGATACTGTAGTTTTGATGCTTTACCCAAAACCCGGAAAAAGCGAGAAAGAAATTCAATTCTATGTGTGCAATGCCAGCCAGAAAGAGAAGGTGAATCAGCTTTTCATGGTTGATTTGCCAAAAGGGCTGTTTCTGCCATTTAAACTTATGTCTGATAAAGGAGAAAGTATCACGGCCCAGATTGTGGATAATAAATTGTTGTTCATATGTCCTTCAATACTTCCAGAGACCTGCATCCTTTTTACCCTCAGGAAGGGCGAACAGGGGAATGATGCAACTGACCTTGTGCTTACATCTTCAGACCTGGGCACAGGCAGGGGCGTGGTTAAAGTTTCAAACAGGTACTATTCAATTGCATTGAGTGAGGAAAAGGGAGGAACTGTAATCAATCTTACTTCAGAAAAGGGAAATGACTACGGCAATAACTCTTTCGGATTAAACTATGGTCAATTCTCCCAGCACGATGATTTAAAGCCCGCGCAGAGCGCCACAGATTTTATAAATGAGAAAAAGATAAGGCAGCAGGACAGGCCCGGGATAATCAGGGTGCTTGTAGATGGACCAGTATACAAAAAAGTAGAGGTTTCATGGGCTGATCAGAACATAGATGCAAAACAAATTTATGAGTTCTATGCAGGGCAGAAACAGTTCAGGATAACAGTTGACATAACACCGAAGAACGAGGCGTTGAGTGTAGAAGAGATAGTTGCGCTCGATGCCTGTTTTATTCGCAACAAACTCTACAAGATTTACCCTGGTGGAAGCGGGATGGGACAGACAACCAACAATTTCAAAAAAGAAGTTCCACACGCTGGCTTCAGATACACTGATTTTGTTCATCCCTATTCAACGCTTGTTGGCAGAGGCGAAAACATTTCCTTAATAATTGAGGAGAAGTCAGGCCTGAATAAATATCGCCAAGGCTTCTGGCCAGAAGACAGGCCAAAGCAGGGAAAGATAAAATTTGCAGAAGTTGAATACATATCAGGGCTGGAAGGTGAAAAGGTAAGAAATCCAGTTCATCTTTCAGTATGGGTTATGTTCCATACCGGTTCTCACAAACAGGCAAAGGAATTTCAGCAGGAATTGGTTTCTCCGCTGTGCATTGTCTCAAACACAAATTAAAAACTGTTAATTGAGAGAGATGGTGAATTGATTCAAGATACCTCAAAAACAGGGGGTGTGGTATGAAAAGATTTTATATCTGGGTACTGGTTTTCGGGGTGTTTGCTGGAATGGGTTTGGCTTTTGCTGCAAAGGAAGAGAAGGGAACTGCGATATGTCTTACTGCAGACTACGCTGCAGCAGATGACTATGAGTATTGTTATCTGCATTTCATCGGTGGCGAGGATGAAATTGAAATACCGCAGAAGGCATTTCTTGAGTATGATGTATTTATACCCAGGACAAGTGCGGGTTTCACAGGCGGGGTTGATCTCGTGGGCGGGTCCCTTGGAACCCTGAGGGATAATGGTCGTGATGCAGGCTGCAAGGACCAGGATGGAAACAGTCCGCATCCGGCAGGCAGCCAGGAGAAGGCAAAGGGAACCTGGTGGCACAGAAAGATTGATTTAAGTCCTATAGGGGGAGAAACTTTTCTATTCGGTGTAATTGCTGTGGATGGCAGTTCCCATACAGACGGGGTCTATAAGGCGTATTATAAAAATATCCAGATTACTGACGGCAAGGGAAAGGTTCTGAAGGACCTATTTACGAACAGAGAAAAGCTTCCGATAGATGAAGTTTCTGAACATGCGGTAAAGGATATGGTTGACTATTCCCTTACTGTTGTGCCTTTGAGTGCTGTCAAATAATGGGATAATACCTGCACACATGTTTTACTGGTAAATGTTTTCAATTTCAGGAGGTGGGTATGTTTAAAAAAATGTGTTTATTTGTTTTTGCCGCAGTATTTATGGTTTCTGCGGTGGCAGTTTATGCACAGGAAGAGATGGAAAAAAAGCCACCTTCTTATGTGAAAGACCCTGAGAACAGTGTCTGGATAATACTGACAAAGAAGCCACAGAAAAACGGTTTGTATCTGCTTGAAAAAGGCGCAGAGGGCGACAACGAGCCTGTAACAAAAGGAGGAAGGGAGGCATGGCAATCCAAGGGTGTAAACAATGCTGTTCCTGATAACCCGGATGCTTCACCCTTTATGTATTTCAGGATTACAAAAAAGATTTTCAAGAAGGGGGCTGCACCAAAGGTTAAAATTATAGTTGAATATTTTGACGAGGGTGAGGCAGAGGTAGGGCTGGAATATGATTCTTCTGATGAATCAGTAAACAAATGCCAGATACCCGGAGCTTTCAAGGACCACGCCGAGAAAATAGTGATGGAGAATACCGGCAAGTGGAAAACATACACCTTTGAGATTGAGGACGCAAGGTTTGATAATGGCTGCAATGGCCAGGATTTCCGTTTCAATTTCCCGGGGGGATATAACTTTACAGTTGCTTCTGTTGCAGTGATAAAGGGAAAATGAGAGCAAGGCTGCAATAAAGATGTTTACTCCACTTATTACAGTTGCGCTCTTTTATATTCTGGGCATTGCATTGGCATCTATCCTTAAGGCCCCCATTTTTCTCCTGGTCCTGTTTTTACTTTGTTCCCTGGCACTGACAATTTTTTCTTTCAGGTTTCACAGGTTCCTGCTCAATTTTTTCTTAATACTTGATGTGGTGTTTACGGGTGCATCTCTTTATTCACTTAATTTCTCTCCAGTTTCTATTTCGCATGTCAGGAATTTCGTTCTTCCCTGGGAGGTTGAGCTTGCAGGAACAGTTGTGCAGGAACCCGAGTTTAAAAAAGGAAGGATTTCTTTTCTGCTTGAATCTGAGTGTATCAGGAGTTCGCTCTCTTTTGATACCTCTCTTCAGCCAGTAAGAGGGTTAGTAAAGGTCACAGGTTATACCGGCAGGAGATTTAAAGTTCCTGATTATGGCCAGAGGATTCTGGTTCGCGGCAAACTGAAAGATCCGCCACTTCCTTCTGTCCCGGGTACATTTAACTACAGAGATTATCTTAGAAATAAGAAAATTTTTGCAGTCTTCCAGGCAGATGAATTACAGATTCTGGGAAGGGGAAGGATAAATTTCTTTTCAGGCATTGCCGTGAAGTGCAGGCAGAGTATAAGAAACACAATTCAGAGGACACTCCCCGGGGATGAAGGAAGGCTTTTAAGAGGTGTGATGCTCGGGGAAAAAGGGTGTATTCCAGCGTACCTCAAGGATATGTTTATTTCAACAGGGCTGGCTCACACCCTTGTGGTTTCAGGGCTGCACGTAGGACTTGTGGCATCCATTGTCTTTTTCTTCTTTTTCAGGATTCTTCGTCTGCCCAGAAAGATAGTTTCTGTTATTACCATTCCATTTGTGGTTCTGTATTGCTTTATAACAGGTGCCAATCCTCCTGCTGTCAGGGCCTTAGTTCTTTCAATCGTGGTACTGATGGGATATGTACTGGAAAGAGAGCCAGATATGCTGAACAACCTCGCACTTGCAGCACTGATTATTCTAATTTTCAATCCCCTTTCGCTGTTTGATGCCAGTTTCCAGCTTTCCTTTCTGGCAACCCTTGGTATTGTATATCTGGTGCCTTTTTTTCAGAAGAATTTTGCAAAGATTCTTCCAGAATGGTTTGCAAGTCCGCTTGCAGTTTCTGTGAGCGCTCAGATAGGTGTGGCGCCACTTATTGCATATTATTTCAACAAGGTGTCCGTTATTGCACTTCTTGCGAACTTATTTGTTGTGCCGATACTCGGGATAATCCTTTCCATTGGTCTTGCTGCAAGCGTAGCTGGTTTATTTTCTATTCCTGTAGCAAGATTTATATCCCTGTTGAATTTTGTATTTCTGCGATACTTTATAAGTGCAATAAAATTTTTCAGTGCATTCAGATTTGCTTTTCTGAATGTCCCCAGACCCTCACATATCTTCATTGCCGGATATTATACAGGTATGTTTGCTCCTGCATTTAAATATGGAAAATGGATTTTTATGGGGCTGTGGGCAATACTGGCATTGTATGTGTGGCTTCTTGTTTTTGCCGGAGGATAAATGTTTTTTATAGCAGATTTTCACATTCATTCTAAATACAGCCGTGCCACAAGTAAAGATATGGATATTGAAAATCTTGCAAAATGGGCAAAACTAAAGGGTATAAAACTGGTGGGCACAGGTGATTTTACCCATCCTGACTGGCTGGCAGAAATTGAAAAGGAGGTGGAGCCTGCAGGGTACGGACTCTACAAGCACGGTGATATAAATTTTATTCTCACTGCTGAGGTGTGCAATAACTTTTTTAAGGACAATAAGGGACGCAGGATTCACAATATCATTTTTGCACCCTCTTTTGACATTGCAAGGAAGATAAACAGGGAACTGGAGAAATATGGAGATCTGGAATCAGATGGCAGGCCCATACTTGAACTGGATGCAAAAAATCTTGTAAAGATTGTTCTGGGTGTTTCTCAGGATTGCATGATAGTGCCAGCGCATATATGGACCCCCTGGTTTTCCCTTTTTGGAGCAAACTCAGGCTTTGATAGCATAGAAGAATGTTTTGAAGAACAGACAGCCAATATCTTCGGACTTGAGACAGGTCTTAGCAGTGACCCTGCTATGAACTGGCGTCTGAGTGCCCTGGATAGATACACCCTTCTTTCAAATTCTGATGCACATTCTCCCAGGAAAATTGGCAGGGAGGCAAATGCCTTTGATTGTGCTCTGGATTATAAGGAAATCCTGGAGGTAATACGGAGGAAGGACAAAACCCGTTTACTCTATACTATAGAATTCTTCCCTGAAGAGGGAAAGTACCACTACGATGGACATCGTGATTGCAACATTGTCCTTTCTCCGGAGGAAACGAGGAAGGCAAATTATATCTGTCCTAACTGCGGGAGGAAGATTACTGTTGGTGTTATGCACCGCGTGGAAACACTGGGAGATAGAAAAGAAGGCTTTGTTCCTGAAAATGCAATTCCATTCAAAAATTTGATTCCACTTGATGAGATTATAGCACATGCACTGGGCACAGGAAAGGAAGCATCTGTGGTTGAAAGGGAATACAGGAATCTGGTTTCCAGACTGGGAACAGAATTTGACATATTGCTCAATCTTTCTGATGCAGAAATTAAAAAAAATATTCCGCAGGAGATTGCAGATGGAATTATAAATATGAGACAGGGAAAGGTGAAGGTTTCTCCTGGTTATGACGGAGTTTATGGAAAGATTGAAATTCTGAAAGAGGAGAAAAAGGAAGCAGAGCAGCTGAGCCTATTTTAACCATCGTCTATGTATATAATTGTTTATATTCCTTGCGGGAATAGAGAAGAGGCAGAAAAGATAGCCATGGCAATTGTAGAAGAAAAACTTGCTGCCTGTGTCAATTATTTCCCAATAAATTCCATTTATCGCTGGCAGGGAAAAGTTGAGACAGGAGAGGAGTATGTCCTCATATGTAAAACTGCACGGGAAAAATTCACAAAATTAAAAAAAAGAGTCAAGCAATTGCATTCATATGAGTTGCCTGTTATTCTTTTCTGGAAATTTCGCGCAGAAAGGGAAGTGCTTGAATGGATAAATGAATCTACAGAATCACAGGCGGATGTTGAAAAAGATTATTAAATGCGCAGTAGATTGTTAGAAATTTATCAGAGATTGCTAAGGTATTTCGGACACCAGGACTGGTGGCCTGCAAGAACCAGATTTGAAGTAATAACAGGGGCAATATTAACGCAGAATACAAACTGGAAGAATGTGGAGAAGGCGATTGCAAATTTAAGAAAAGCAGGATTGCTTTCTCCTGAAAGATTGGCAGAGGTGAGTGAAAAAGAACTCTGTGAATACATAAGACCATCAGGGTTTTATAAACAGAAGGCAAAAAGACTTAAATGCTTTCTGGATTTTCTTAAAAAATATAGATATAATCTTTCCCTTTTGTTTCGTGAAGATGTCCATAGTTTAAGAAGGAAACTGCTTGCTCTGAACGGCATAGGTCCTGAAACAGCAGATTCTATTCTTCTCTATGCCGGAAACAAACTTTCATTTGTAATTGATGCCTATACAAAGAGAGTATTTTTACGTCTGGGTATGGGCAACCCGGAGGGCTTGCTGAAATACGAACAGCTGCAGAATTTTTTTCAAAGGAATATTCCACAGAGAGTGGATTTATATAAGGAATATCATGCCCTTCTGGTTGAACTGGCAAAGAAGCACTGCAGAAAAGAACCTGTGTGTAATGGCTGTCCACTTGTAGATGTCTGTAAATTTTATAGACTTACCCATTAAACTTGCTTTTTCTAAATTTTTGGATATAATTGAAGAATGGAATTTTATAGAGCAGGTTGAATAAGGCAATATCAGGAAATCATAAAATGAAAAAGAAGAAAAAATATGGCAAGTATACTAAGGGTATACTGAAACCAGTCAAAGAGGAAATGTTGTTTGTAGATACCTATCCAAAGGTTAGTTCTTCATCAGATTTGGGCAGTGTTAAAATTTATATAGGAGAAGTATCCAAGGCGTTATCTATGCTGGATGAAAATTCTATTGATTGTGTCATAACAAGCCCTCCGTACTGGAGACAAAGAGATTATAAAGATCCCCGGCAAATTGGTCAGGAAAATTCTTATTTTGAGTATATAGAAAGGCTTGCAGGAATATTTAATGGAATCAGAAGAGTTTTAAAATCCACAGGCACTTTCTTTCTTAATATAGGATATAAATATTTGGAAAAAGAGTTGCTACTTATTCCGGAACTGTTAGCCATAGAACTTCAGAAAAGCGGGTGGGCTCTTCTGAATAAAATTATCTGGCATAAACCCAACGCCATGCCTTCTTCGTTAGATAATAGATTTTCCAATACTTATGAACCCGTATTTTTATTTGTTAAAAAAGAAAGTAAATATAAATATTATCTATCACTTGATAATCTGAGGTTGCCAGTTAGTAATTTTACAAGCAATAGAGAACCCGAGGAAATATTAGGTTTAGATGTAGAGAATTCTTTGAATAAATCAAAAAATATTAAAGGAAAGGTTACGAAGGTTTTTAAAAATGATAAGGGAGATATTTTTGCTCAAGTAGAATGGGAAGATGGTAAAAAAACTTATGAATTAGTAAATGATTTTAACAGAGAATCTCAATTAGAAGTTGTATTAATTTGTGAAAAGTGTGGAGAAAAGATTATTCATGAGGTGGATATAGATAAACACCACTCCCTATTTTGTAGAGAGTGGTTAAAACCAATATTGCCACCAGTTCCTGATTTTAATAAAAGAGTGGAATTAAAACCCTCTCTGCTATTTAATATTCCTTTTTCAAGGACATCCTACAAAGGCAAATATAAAGTAAGTCCTGAAAATAGGGGAGCTTCGCCAGGTGCAAGAAAGTCTCTTTTTGGAGAGTATTTAGTTGTCCAGAGGAGGTATAGAATTTTCCAACCGCTAATTGCTGATTATCTGAGATTCTGGAGAGAGAAAAGAGGTATTCCAACAAAGGAGATAGATAGGTTATTGGGATACAGGGATACAGCGGGCCATTGGTTTAGAAAAGATACAGGTAGCTGGGGAAGGGGAGGGGCGATCCCTCTACCCGAGGATTGGTTCAGACTTAAAGAAATTCTCAGGTTTAATGAGATATATGACAGATGGGTAACTGAAACCCACCTTGTTCTGCAGACAGTAAGAGCTCACCCTAAAGGCAGGAATCCCGGCGATGTATGGAATATAAAGACACAGCAATTGCCTGAAGCTCATTTTGCGGTTTTTCCTGAAGAACTGGTTCGGAAATGCATAGAAGCAGGTTGTCCTTCAGGTGGTGTAGTTCTGGATCCCTTTGCTGGTTCAGGCACAACCGGTAAAGTTGCACAGGATTTGGGAAGGAATGCCATATTGATTGAGCTTATCCCTGATTATGTGGAGATTATAAAGAGGAGATGCAAAAAAATAGAGGAGATAATCTATGTTGAGTAACTTTGACCTTGAGAAAAAGGAAAGGGAATATTACGAATTGATTTCGCTTCACTTAAGACAGGATTTAAAAACACTGATTGAGGGATTAAACTCAAGAATAAAGATTCTTAATGACTGGTATCAGAGTTTCTTAAAAACAGCAAGAAAAGGTTATAAGTCTTCTGATTTAGATACTGGGGCAGAGAGAGTTTTTCACCATTTCTTTGCTCCAATCTTGCACTTTCCTAATTCATCCCCCCTGGGTTCTGATTTAATGTTTGAACTTCCCGATGCTTTTTTGCATATTGAGGTTAAGACAGCACTTGTCAATAATCCCTCAGATTACAAGGGTAGAATTAACATTGCAATTAACCAAAGTTCTTATGCAGTAAGAGGGTATTTTTCTCCGAACTTACCTCAGTATTATACACCGCAACAAAATAGTAAGAAACCTTGCTTGACTTATGTTATTCAAATAATCCACGAGCATGCTAAGCCGAATATTAAAGCCCTTAAATTAGTTTGTGTGCCAAATGGACAACTCTATCCTATTTATGGAAAAAGTATTTTTGGGGGAGGCAAGACAAAGGGAAAAAGTTTCCGCTATGTATATTCTTCTGCTCCCCATTTCAAACTCTTAAGGAAAAAATATAAGGAGAATATATTTAGAGTTGAGTTGATATATTTAACAAAAGGATTGAATCCAGAGGATATAACAGGAATTTCGGGTGTGCCTGTGCATTTTCAATTTTAACAAGATTCGTTTGTGTGATAGAAAAAGAGGAGTAAGAAATGAGTTATTCAGAAAATAAAATTAGAGAACTGGAGGAGAAAGCAAAAATAATAAGACGACACATTATTAAAATGCTGACCATTGCCGGTTCAGGTCATCCAGGTGGTTCATTATCTGCTGCAGACATAATGACCTGCCTTTACTTTTCAAAGATGAGGCATAATCCAAAAGACCCGAAATGGCAGGATAGAGACAGATTCATAATGTCAAAGGGACATGCCTGTCCTGTGGTTTATGCCTGTCTTGCTGAAAGCGGATATTTCCCTGTAGATGAATTGTGGACCCTTCGTAAAATAGGAAGTCGTCTTCAGGGTCATCCTGATATGGTAAAAACCCCGGGTGTGGAGATGTCCACAGGTTCCCTGGGTCAGGGTCTTGCTGTGGGTAATGGAATGGCGCTTGCAGCCAGGCTTGACAGAAAAAATTACAGGGTATATGTAATGTTAGGAGATGGAGAGATTGAAGAGGGTGAGGTATGGGAGGCAGCAATGGCAGCAGCGCATTATAAGCTTGACAATGTGTGTGCAATTCTTGACCACAATGGCCTTCAGATTGACGGGCCAAACAAAGAGGTGATGAATCCTGAACCCCTGGAGGAGAAGTGGAGGGCATTTGGCTGGAATGTAATAAATATTGATGGACATAATATAGGTGAAATTCTCAGGGCACTTGATGAAGCTGAGACCGTGAAGGGAAAACCGACCATAATTATTGCAAAAACAATTAAGGGCAAGGGCGTTTCTTTTATGGAGAATGTGGTAGATTTTCACGGCAAGGCACCTACTCCTGAGGAAGGAGAGAGGGCACTGAAAGAACTGGAGTGAAAGATGGAAATTGCAACAAGGGATGCCTATGGAAAGGCACTTGCTAAATTAGGGGAGATAAACCCTGATGTTGTAGTTCTGGATGCAGATTTGTCTAAATCAACCAAGACAATTGAATTTGCCAGAAAATTTCCTGAGAGATTTTTTAACCTTGGAGTTGCTGAGGCGAATATGATAGGGACCGCCGCGGGACTCGCAACCTGTGGCAAGATTCCCTTTGCATCCACATTTGCGGTTTTTGCTGCCGGCAGAGCTTATGACCAGATAAGGATGTGCGTCTGCTATCCCAGGACAAATGTAAAGATTGGTGCTACACATGCAGGACTTTCTGTTGGAGAGGACGGTGCTTCACATCAGGGCAATGAGGATATCGCACTTATGCGTGCACTTCCGAATATGACAGTGATAGTTCCTGCTGATGGTATTGAGACAGAGAAGGCCGTTTTTGCAAGCGCAGAATTTACAGGGCCGGTGTATCTTCGTCTGGGCAGGCCAAAACTTCCTGTTATCTTTGACCAGACTTATAAATTTGAAATCGGCAGAGGAGTACAGCTGCGGGATGGAGAGGACCTGACAATTATTGCATGTGGATTAATGGTTCATGAAGCACTGAAGGCAAGCGCAGAACTTGAAAAAGAAGGGGTAAAGGCAAGGGTTATAAATATGTCAACAGTGAAACCCGTGGATGAAAAGCTTATTATTAAGTGTGCAAGAGAAACGGGCGCAATTGTTACAGCAGAAGAGCATATGGTTACAGGTGGCCTGGGTGATGCAGTGGCAGAGGTGGCTGGAAGTAATTATCCTGTTCCTTTAAAGAGGATAGGGCTTACAGGATTTGGAGAATCAGGCAGTCCAGATGAGTTGCTGGAAAAATATGGATTGACTGCTAAGTCTATTGTGAAGGCATCAAAAGAAGCAATGAGGTTGAAGAGATGACAAGGCTGAGTACAGCAGTGATAACTATCACAATAATTGTTATTGCAGCTACTTCCTACGGCGTTTACAGATTTTTTGCTTTTTCCAGCCTTTTGAAAGAAAAGATTGAAATAGTAGTTTATCTGGAGCCTGCTGCAGATGCATCACGGATAAAGACAGATATCAGCAGGAATAGAGAGGTGAAGGAGATAATTTTCGTTTCAAAGGATGATGCACTGAGAATGTTCAGGAGGGAGATGGGAGGAGATTCCGGTATCTTTGAAGTGATGCCAGTAAATCCTCTGCCTGATTCATTTATTGTAAGACTGAAAGCGAAATACGCAATACCTGATGGATTTGAAAAAATATGCAGCCGTATTAAATTGCTGGAGGGCGTATCAGAAGTCAGGTATGAGAAAAAAATACTGGAAAGAGCCTTTCCATTGCTTCAACTTGGCGAGCGAATAGTTTTGATTTGCGGGATAGTGATGCTGGGTTATACCAGCCTTGTGATATTGACAATCCTTAAGTTGAACAGGGTTTAAGATAGATGGAAGGAATTTTAACAGAGATAGAAAAATTTGAAAATAGGTACAGGGAACTCAATGAGCTCTTCGCCAGATCTAATTTTCAGGGGAAGGAACTTGCAGAATATGCCAGGGAATTTGCATTTCTTGAAAAGCTCATTCCCAAAATTCAGGAATATAAAAAAGTGCTTAAGGAAATAGAGGATACCGCTACCCTTATTTCCAGCGAAGAAAAGGAGATAAAGACGCTTGCCAGCCAGGAATTGCAGAAGCTTGAGGAGTCTAAGTCCAGACTGGAAGAGGAAATAAGGAATGCGATTTCACCGGATTTACATATTGACAAAAATATCTTTATGGAAATACGGGCTGGAGCAGGAGGGGAGGAAGCTTCACTGTTTGCTGCGGACCTCTTCAGGATGTATTCCAGGTATATTGAACGCAAGGGCTGGAAAATTGAAATTATGGATTCCCATCCAGCAGAACTGGGCGGGTTCAAGGAAATTATATTCAGGGTTGAGGGGAAAGGTGCTTACAGGAATTTGAGATATGAAAGCGGGGTGCACAGGGTGCAGAGGGTTCCGGTGACAGAGTCAGGTGGCAGGATTCATACTTCCACTGTAACAGTTGCAGTGCTTCCAGAGCCAGAAGAGGTTGAGGTGGAGATAAAACCTGAAGAGATACGCATAGACACATTTCGTTCTTCAGGTCCTGGCGGGCAGCATATGCAGAAGACAGATTCAGCTGTCAGGATTACACACATTCCCACAGGTATTGTTGTATCCTGTCAGGATGACCGTTCCCAGCAGAAGAATAAAATGCATGCTATGGCTATACTGAGGGCAAGGCTTTTTTCTCTAAAAGAGCGCGAACAACAGGAAAGCATTTCAAAGGAGAGAAGGATTCAGGTGGGGACAGGAGAGCGCTGCGAAAAGATTCGCACATATAACTATCCCCAGAACCGTGTGACTGACCACAGGATAAATAAAAGCGTTTACAACCTTGCAGAGATTCTTGATGGAGATTTAGACGAATTTATTGAGGCACTTTCAAAAGAATTGAAATGAGCAGAGTTGGAGAAATTTTGTACTGGGCAGCAGAAAAACTCAGCCAGGCAGGGATTGAGGAGGCAGGGCTTGAGTCAGAAATTATGCTGCGGGAAGAATTGCATTTGAGCCGAGCAGAGCTGTATTTGAATTTGAATAATAATATTGAATTTCCTGCTCTCATAGATTCATTCAGGAAGAAAGTTATGCTCAGGGCAGGCCATGTTCCGCTTGCCTATATCTTAAAGAAAGTCAGGTTTATGGGACTTGACTTTCTTGTGGATGAAAGGGCAATGATTCCCAGGCAGGAAACTGAGTTACTGGTTGAGGTGGTTGTCAATTGTGTAAACAATGCGATAAATCGCACCGCTACAATTCTGGATATAGGAACAGGGAGCGGGAATATTGCGGTTTCAATTGCTAAACTTGTTTCCAACGCAGAGATTTATGCGATTGATATTTCCGGAGAGGCAATTGAACTTGCCCGGCAGAACGCTATTCTTAACAATGTGGCTGAGAAAATTTCATTTATTCAGTGCGATTTATTTTCCGCATTGAACGGGGTGGAACTGAATGGTGGTTTTGACATTGTAGTTTCTAATCCCCCGTATGTTCCATCTTATGACATTGAAAAACTCCAGCCCGAAATTCAGGCCGAACCACATATTGCACTTGATGGTGGAGAAGACGGACTTGCCTTTTACCGCAGGATAATACAGGACCTCCCGTGCTATTTAAAAAAAGGTGGATATTTATTTCTGGAGACGGGCTCTGGACAGGCAGGCAAGGTCATAGAGATGATATTAGAAAGTAGAAGCTTCAGTGAATGGGGGACAATAAAAGACTATAATGGAATAGAGCGGATAATCTGGGGATGCTCTGGAAAAAGGGAAGTAAATGGATAAGTTTTTGATTGAAGGCAATCAACCGCTTAATGGAGAAATAAAGATATCAGGCTCAAAGAATGCTGCACTTCCTGTAATGGCTGCTGCAATTCTAACAGAAGGGGAAACTATACTGGATAATGTTCCCAGGGTGTGGGATATAAGGACTATGTCCTTTGTGCTGCGCACACTTGGTGTGAGGGTTGAAGAATTAAATGGAAGGCTAAAAATAATCCCGCCTAAATTACTTCATTATGAAGCTCCATATGAACTGGTAAAAACAATGCGTGCCTCTGTACTGGTGATGGGCCCTCTCCTGGCAAAGGTAAAAAGAGCAAGGGTTTCATTTCCAGGGGGCTGCGCTATAGGTGTCAGACCCATAGACCTTCATCTGAAGGGCCTTGCAAAAATGGGTGCTGATATAGCTATAAAAGATGGATATGTTGAAGGGTATGCAAAAACACTTGTTGGCACAAGAATCTGTTTTAAAAATCCGAGCGTGGGTGCCACAGAGAATATAATGATGGCGGCAGTGCTTGCAAGAGGAAAGACTTATATAGAAAATGCTGCCAGAGAACCGGAGATTGTGGACCTGGCAAACTTTTTAAATCAGGCCGGAGCAAAGATAAAGAATGCCGGTTCTAAAACTATAGAGATTACAGGAGTGGACAGACTGAAAGGTATTCATTATAAAATAATTCCTGACAGGATTGAAACAGGAACCTTTTTGATTGCCTGTGCTGCCACAGGTGGAAATCTCACTGTTAAGGATACTGAACCTGAAAATGTCCGCTCACTCATAGATAAATTGCAAAAAATGGGTGTGAAGATATCTACTGGAGATAACACAATAACTGTTGAGAGGAAATCCAGACTCAGGGGAGTTGATATAACTACTTCTCCCTATCCCGGATTTCCAACTGATTTACAACCACAGATTATGAGTCTTCTGTGTACCTGTGCTGGCAGTAGTGTTGTGAGGGAGAGAATATTTGAGAACAGGTTTACACATGTAGGTGAACTTCAGAGGATGGGTGCAAACATAGAGGTTCAGGGGAACAGGGCGTTGATAAAGGGTGTTCATACTCTCAATGGAACTTCAGTAATGGCATCAGACATTCGTTGCGGGGCTGCACTCGTGATAGCAGGGTTGTCTGCGCGAGGCGAAACAAAAATTTCCAGGGTTTATCACATAGACCGTGGATATGAAAAGATTGAAGAAAAACTGAGTGCGGTGGGCGCCCGGATTAAAAGGATAAAATAATAGACTGGTCAGGAATAAAATGCAGATATTAAGATTGAATACAAAAAAAGCACATGATTATGTAAAGAAACTCAAAGAGAGAAACAGGCTCAGGGTTGATAAAGAGGAGGTGGTGCGCAGGATTATAGAAGATGTGCGCAGGAAAGGAGATAGTGCGCTTTTAAAATATACCAGAAAATTTGATTTTCCAATTACCGATATAAAAGTGTCTCCAGGAGAAATAATTGAAGGATGGAAGAATGTAGAAAGGTCATATATTTCAAGTATTGACGCTCTCATTGAAAGGATAAAAAATTTTGAAAAAAGGACAATTCCGAAATCATGGATCAGGGAATCCAGGGGTGTGCTCACGGGGCAGTATGTGAATCCGATTGAGAGCGTGGGAATATATGTTCCAGGCGGAAAGGCATCATATCCTTCTTCCCTTCTTATGTGTGCGGTCCCGGCAAAAATGGCAGGTGTCAAAAGGATTGTTGTGGTTTCTCCTCCGGATAAAAGGGGAAAGATAAACCCGCATATCCTTGTAGCAGCAAGTAGACTGTCCATCAAAGAGATATATAAGGCAGGTGGTGCACAGGCAATTGCAGCACTTGCCTGTGGTACCCAGACCATACCAAAGGTAGAGAAGATTGTTGGGCCGGGAAATATTTATGTAGCACTTGCAAAGAAACTTGTAAGGGGAGAGGTTGAGATTGATACCCTGGCAGGTCCGTCTGAAATCTGTATCCTTGCAGCTAGCAGTGCAAATCCCCAAATTATTGCTGCTGATATTCTTTCACAGGCAGAGCATGACAGAGATGCTGTATGTGTTTGTATTACTCCTTCTATGAAACTGGCAGAAAAAATAGAAAGGCAGATTCAGGTTCAGAAGAGAAAACTGAGGCGCACCGGGATTTTGAATTCAGCCCTGAAAAAAGGCGCAATAATAATTACCAGGAATATATCAGAGGGTGTGGAAATTGTGAACACAATTGCACCCGAACATCTTGAGATTCTGACTGAAAACCCATTCGGCATACTTCCGAGAATAAAAAATGCAGGTGCCATATTCCTGGGTAAGTATTCGCCTGTAGCATTTGGTGACTACATCGCAGGTCCAAACCATGTGATTCCTACAGGTGGCACTGCCAGGTTTTCTTCCCCGCTTTCAATAAGAGACTTTTTTAAAGTGTCAAATGTGATATCATGTAATGCAGATGGTTTTGGAAAACTTGTAAACACAGGAATAAAACTGGCCGGGATTGAGGAGATGGATGCACATATAAATGCATTGAAAATTCGACAGAAGATAAATTGATCTGCCAGATAAAAATTGGAGGAAAGATGCGAAAGGGGAAGGTTGAGAGAAAAACAGGAGAGACAAGTATCAAACTGGAATTGAATCTGGATGGCAGAGGGCTTTATAAGATTGAAACAGGTATACCATTCTTTAACCATATGCTCCAGCTTATGAGCAAACACGGATTATTTGACCTGAACATAAGTGCAAGAGGAGATATAGATGTGGATTTTCATCATTTAGTTGAGGATGTGGGAATATGCCTGGGCAGGGCTATGAAAGAAGCACTCGGGAAAAAAGAGAGGATAAGACGATTCGGGTTCTTTGTTCTTCCCATGGATGAGGCACTGGCAATGGCTTCAGTTGATATAAGCGGAAGAGGTATTCTTGTTTTCAATACTTCAATAAAGAAAAAAACGAAGGCGCCATTTGACCTGGAACTGGCTGAGGAATTCTTCACTGCATTTGCCCGCAGCGCAGAGATTACGCTCCACATAAACCTTCTGTACGGAAAGAATTTGCACCACATCATAGAGGCAATTTTTAAGGCGGTTGGAAGGGCAATTTCTGAAGCAATTTCTATTGACAGGAGGGTTAAGGGAATTCCATCCACAAAGGGAGTGCTGTAAGAAAAGGGGTATTCACGGAGTTAAAAAATGCTTTTGATACCGGCAGTGGATTTGCGTCGTGGTAAATGTGTCCGACTTGTTCAGGGCAAGGTTGAAAGGGAAACGGTTTTTTCACAGGAGCCACTATCCATTGCCCAGCTCTGGCAGCACCGCGGGGCAAAGATGCTGCATATTATTGACCTGGATGGTGCACTTACAGGAGAACCTCAAAACCTTGACATTGTATACAGGATAGTGAAGAAGGTAAAAGTGCCGGTGCAATTAGGTGGAGGTTTGCGCACTCTTGAAATAATAGATGAAGTGCTTGATAAGGGTGTGTATAGAGTGATAATAGGCACTATGTCCCTGGAAAAGGACTTCATAGAGGCTGCGTGTAATAAATATAAGGATAAGATTGTGGTTGGAATTGATACAAGAGGGGGATGGGTAGCAATAAAGGGCTGGAAGGAAACCAGCTCCAGGAGGCCAATAATACTGGCTAAGTCTCTGGAGAAAATAGGAGTTAAAAGATTTCTTTACACTGATGTAAAAAGGGATGGAACCCTTAAGGGTCCCAATATGGATAACATCCGCACAATAGTAAAAAGCCTGCGGGTTCCTGTGCTGGCATCCGGTGGAATATCTTCTCTTGAGGATATTCAGAAACTGAAAAAACTGGAGGAATACGGGCTTGAAGGTGTGGTGGTGGGTAAGGCACTCTACACAGGTGCTATAGACCTTAAGGAGGCTATTAAAATTGCTGAAGAAAAAGAAGAAAATAAAGAACAATAGTCCAGGGATATCAAGAGGTTTTAGTCTGCGAGGATTGAAATTTGATAACACCGGTTTGATTCCTGCAATAATTCAGGATTATAAAACTAAAAAAGTCCTGATGTTAGCATATATGAACCGCGAGTCTCTCAAAAAAACCCTTAAGACCGGAAAAACTTGTTTCTGGAGCAGGTCCCGCGGGAAATTGTGGACCAAAGGCGAGACCTCTGGAAATTTCCAGTTTGTCAGGGAAATTTTTTATGACTGTGATGCAGATGCCCTGTTGATTACAGTGAAGCAGATAGGCGTTGCCTGTCATACAGGCAATCCTTCCTGCTTCTACCGCAAAATCAATTGAATCTAAATGGAGTTTAAAATGGCTTTGTTCAAAAAACCACAGCAGTATGCTACTGTAAAGGGAGGCAAGTCTGTAGAGATTCCACCTGGATTGTGGACAAAATGTGAGGGATGCGGCCAGATAATCTTTAATAAGGAACTTGCCCAGAACTTTAAAGTCTGCCCAAAATGTAAATATCATTTTTATTTTTCTGCTAAGGAATGGATAAATCTATTGATTGAAAACGGTACCTTTAAGGAATACGACGCCCGTATGGAATCTGCAGATCCATTAAATTTTGTGGATACAAAGAGATACAGTGAACGCCTGAAGGAAGATAAGGAAAAAACTAAATTGAGGGAAGCGGTTATTACAGGAGAGGGTTTTATTGGTAAATACAGGACAGGGATTGGGGCAATGGATTTTTCTTTTCGTGGTGGAAGTATGGGCTCGGTGGTGGGAGAGAAAATTACAAGGCTTGCGGAGCGTGTAATTCAGGAAAAAATGCCGCTTATAATAATTTCAACCTCAGGCGGAGCCCGGATGCAGGAGGGAATACTTTCCCTCATGCAGATGGCAAAAACCAGCGCTGCAATAGGGAAATTGAATAAAGCAGGACTTTTATATATTTCAATTCTCACAAATCCCACAACAGGGGGTGTGGCTGCAAGCTTTGCAGCCCTGGGCGATATAGTTATTTCTGAACCGCAATCCATTATTGGATTTGCAGGTCCGAGGGTTATAGAACAGACCATAAAACAGAAATTGCCCTCGCATTTTCAGAAGGCTGAATTCCTTCTTGAACATGGCTTTGTGGATATGGTGGTTGAAAGACGCAATATTAAGGATACCATTCTCAGAATCCTGGATATGCTCTGGAATAAATCCGCACAGGAATCCCGGGATTTATGATTTATATGACCTACCGCCAGGCAATTTCCTATATTTATAGCCTTGAAGAGGAGCGGATAAACTTAGGGCTTTCCCGCATTAAATCAGTCCTGACTCTATTACAGATTTCTCCAGAAGTATTGAAGGTTATTCATATTGCAGGCACAAATGGCAAAGGTTCTGTGGCTGAGATGGTTAGCAACATCCTCGCATACAGCGGTTATAAGGTGGGGGTTTATACCTCTCCACACCTGAAAGATTTCAGGGAACGCATTGTAATAAAGAGATTTATCGCCCGGAAAGATAGCATTGATAGAGAATTGATACCAGAGAAAAAACTGGTGGCTTTAGTCAGAGAAATTAAACCACTGGTTGAAAGAATAGCAAGGACGAAGGCAGGCAGGCCAACTTTCTTTGAGGTGACAACTGCAATTATGTTTGCATATTTCATAAGGGAGAAGGTGGATTTCGCAGTAATAGAAGTGGGACTGGGTGGAAGGCTTGATGCAACAAATGTGGTCAGTCCCCTCGTTTCTGTTATAACCAATATTGGTTTAGAGCATACTGATAGACTGGGTAAGACTTTGAGGAAAATAGCACGGGAGAAGTGCGGGATTATCAAGAGGGAATCTACTGTAGTAACTGCTGATTGCAACCCTGAAGTACTTGGAGTAATCAGGAAAGTCTGCACTCAGAAGAAAGCAAGATTGATAAGGGTGAGAAAATTTGCAGGCAGGATTTTCACACCGGCGGTACGCTTTTATAAATTCCGGCATTTCCATGCCAGGCAGCAGTCCTTTGATTATTATGGAAGTAAATATAGACTGAAGGGCCTTGCAATTCCTTTGATGGGAGAATATCAGCTGGCAAACGCTTCCTGTGCAATTGCTGCACTTGAATGCGTTGATTCTTTGCGTCTTACACCCGGCATTATCAGAAAAGGTTTAAGGTATGCAAAGTGGCCCGCAAGATTAGAGGTATTGAGAAAAGCCCCTTTTATTATTGCAGATGGGGCACATAACCCTCCTGCAGCAAGGATGCTCAAAAAAGCGATAGAGAAATATTTTAAGTATGAAAATTTAATTCTGGTAATTGGAATCTTAAATGATAAAGATGCAAAAGGGATTCTGGACTGTCTCCTTCCACTTGCCAGCAAGGTAATCCTCACCAGGCCTTTTAGCCCCCGCGCATCTATTCCTTTTAACCTTGCATCCCTTTTGCCGCCAGTGTTCCATTCTGACATTTTTATTATTCCTGACCCTGCAGAGGGATTGAAATATGCAGTTGATATTGCTGGAAGAAATGATTTAGTTCTTGTTACAGGTTCCCTGTACCTGGCAGGTGCAATTTTAAAAAAATAATAAAAAATGATTTTTCACTTGACATTTTAGAAATATGTGATAATATATTAATGTATGTAATATATGGAAAAAGGGGGAGAAAAAGGTGAAGTATAGAATATCGAAAATTCTGGTTATTTTTCTTCTGATATCACCCCGGTTTGTGCTGGGTGGTTCTCTGCCCTGGAAACAGGAAGGCAAGGATTTTCTTTCAGGAACTACTCTGGATGTGGTATTTAATTCAGAAGGAAATATTACCCTGCCACCACCAGCCAGGCCAAATTTGATTCCAAACGGTTCATTTGAGAATGGGAGTGGAGTGGATGCAGAGAATTGGACCGAGGGTACTGGCTACACCAGAGATTCAACATATGCACACAGTGGTGGATGGGCAATGAAATTTGTGTCTTCAGGTCCAGGGCCATGGGCATGTAATAATTCTTCTGTCAGCGTAACAGTTGGTCATACGTACAGGTTATCAGCCTGGTTTTATGTTACTGAGCACTCAGCTGGAAGCTGGACATTTCTGGACCTCAACGATGTATCAGGAGACCCAGAGATTTATGCCAACACTATTGGCTCATGGCACTATGTTTCAAATACATGGGTTGCGACAACCGGTTCAGTAAATCCACGCATTGCTGCGCATGCAGGGACTGGTATTATAAGCTGGGTTGACGATGTGCGTTTTGAAGACCTTAATAGTGCAGAAGTTCCATATACCTGCGGGATATATACTTCTCAGGGTTACGAGTGCGATACACCCACTACTTTTGGAACCATATCCTGGGTTGCGGATATCCCGGAGGGGTGTTCAATTACACTCCTGACTTCAACTGCTTCTACACTCAGCGGCCTGGGAGCAACGTTTGAAACATCTACAACCACAACTTCCGGTACCGGAGAAGCTGAAATTATGAGCCCACCAAATAAATGTATTCAGTTCAGGGCAATCCTCAGAAGTTCTGGTGTAGCAACCCCCGTACTCAAAAAAGTAGTAATTAAGCCTGCTGTAAAGGCTATAAGCACATCCCCTTCATTTATGCCTGTTATAAAACCAAAGGACATTCCAAATTTCAGGATATATTTTAATATCCCTATGAGTACTGCTGACACCCCTGTTATTACTATAGTTCCTCAAACAGGCACTCCTGTTACACTTCCTCCAGCAGGAACCTGGGAGGACAGCAAAACCTTTGTGACCGCGAATAATACCCAGACCCTTGCAGGCGCAGGCGGTGGGTATGCTACAGTGAATATTTCAGGTGCAAAGACTGCTACAAACGGTTTTGACCTGTATCATTCTTTCCCGGGTTTTATTCTCATAGACTCTGAGGAAATAGTCTCACTTGAGAAGCTCAGTTTCTTTCCTGATCCTTTTTCACCGAATGGAGATGGAAGAAATGATAATACAAAACTGAGTTTTTCTGCTGGCTCGGAGCCTGTGGATGTGTCCTGCAGGATTTATGACCTGAAAGGAAGGTTAATCAAAACTATTTATGAACAGCAGGGAGTGATGGGTAACCAGATAGCATCCTGGGATGGCACAGATGAAAACAATAAAATCTGTCCTGTTGGTATATACCTCTTTCAGCTTAAGAAGGGAACCCAAACACAGAATGGAACTGTAGTGCTTACCAAATGAAATTTTAATTTAATGAGGGGGAATGATGAAAAAAATACTCAGTTTAATTATTATTGCAGGCTTTCTCGTTGGTGTTTACAGCACGGGAGAAGCCCAGGAGTGGAAGAGGCCAAAAGCACCTGAGAAGCGCAATTACTATGACCTGTTTGGAGAGTCTCTTCAGGCAAGACTGTGGTCACTGGGGCTGGTGGATATAAATGGGCTTACGGGTGGGAGTTCTGTGCTGCGTCAGGAGGCATGGGGCTTTATTACTGACCAGGGCTACAATGTAACCTATTCGGATAAATACAAGAAAATATCTGCAACCTTTAAACTCGGGTACTACTACTGGGGTATTGTGGGTCTGCCATATTTCTGTACCGAATTATTTGATGTTAACATTACTCCCTATACTTTCCAGAAGATCTGGGTTCCTGGAATGATAGGTACTCTTAAAACTCCCCAGCACAACGGAACACTTTTCTTTGCAAGAACCTCCAATATGACCCCGGGTGCTTCTGAATCTGCCTCTTCCACTTATCTTTTGCTCCTGAGAGATGAATTTCCTGTAAAAATAGATGAGATAAACCTGAAAGTGGGTGGCACCTATATGCATCACTGGAAGGACACCCACAGGATAGATGAGATGGATTACAGGGGCAATATTGCCAATGCCCCTCCAAATACTGTTACTCTGCGCTTCAGCGATGATTCACCGGAAGATGGAGGGGGTGCGGCACTTTATGACTTCTGGTATTCTATAGATGGAGGTGATTATGTGCATGTTCCTCCACCTGCTCCGCCAATGGAAGCAAACGGGGCTTTTAGTTTTGAATGGCCTACCGGCGGAATTTCTGTTCCTTCTGGTGCAAAGAGCGTGAAGGTTAAGTTCTTGATTGCTGGCGACTATAAAGTTGAGATTAAATCAGACCAGGTTGCGTATGCTACAATTCTTCGTGCTCCTGGAAATCCAAAGGATATTAATGAGAAAAAGGAAATTACCTACTCCTATGGGCTTCCAAGTGCAAGCGATGTGTTTGGCATTACTGCAAAGGGGACAGTATATGGTGTGAATGTGGAAATGGAATGCAACTTCAACAATCAGTACAGGAAATATCCAGTCACTGGTGGAGAAAGGGATTTTGATATGTTTCCTGTTGCATATGTAAAGGCTGAGAGAAAGATAGACTTTACAGGGCTAAAGTTCATAGATGATAAACTTGTTGTTGGCGGGGATTATTTCTACACGCATCCCAGCTACCTTTCTCCCAACTGGGGTGCTTCCACTTTTGAGAGCTATAAATATGTGGATGATAATGACGACTATGACTGGTATGTGGATAAAGAGGGAAAGGGAATAGGTGAGATTTCCTGCAATCCTGTTCCACAGTACCATATGGCTTATGACAGGGATTCCTATGGGGATGCTGATTGGGAGCAGGATTTCTTTCTGTTCAATACTGACCCTCCAAGGTTCTGGGTCGGGATTGACCGCAATAATAATATGATTGCGGATGTATATGAGGATGACAATTATCCTGATTATCCCTACAAACTGGACAGGCATGGCTATGGAATCTACGCCACCTATCCTTTATTAAAAGATATTGGAATCATGGGTGGATATGATGATTTTGGAGAGGCATTCGGAACAAGGAAGACCGTGAATATTTATCTTCAAACCCAGTATAAGACAAAGATTTCTGATTTTGGAGATATTACACTCTGGCATACAATAAAAAGAGCATGGGATGACATCCCGGATGACCTTGTAGAGTTGAAGTCCAAGGATAGTCCAAACGAAACCTTTATGGGAAGCGACCCACTTGCATTTCAGGACAGCCTTTACAACGCCTTTTATGTGGAAAGCAAATACACAGGATTCAAGGGCCTGACAGTTTCAAATAAATTCAAATTTGAAAATAACTATCAATATGCTGATGCAAGAAATGTGAGATGGGCAGGATTTATTACAAATGCTGTATATGCGTACCAGCCTACAAAGCTTTTTACACTTGCTCCCCAGTGGAAGTGCTGGACAGAAAAGGGCTTGAGTTTTCCAGAGTATTCTCTGTATGCTTCTGACAGGCAGGTGAATGCATTCCTGCTGAAGGCAATATATAAACTGTTTGACAAAACCACAGTTACAGCCGGGATACAGTACAAACTGGTCCGTCTACCCCTGGACACAGCAAACGAATACAACAAATTGAGCTTTGCAGCACAGCTTGTTTCAAAGGCAGGTTCATATCCGCTGGTGTTGGGTTATCTCAGGAACCTGAGCTATTTTATAAATGACCCTTCAAGAAATTCAAAGGATGAGACAATCTTTTTAAAGATATATTCTGTTAGATAAAATAATAGAGTGGGGTTTTCAGGACCGTAAAAACACGAAGATTCCACTCATAAAAGGGGTTGAAGATGCACAAGAAAAAAATCTGGATTTGTAGCTGGAAAGTTCTGTTAGTTTTTCTGGTGTGTGGAGTGTGGATAATATCTGGTGGTGTTTGCAGGGCTGCATTTGAAGAGTTGATTACCACAGGTGCACGTGCACAGGGAATGGGAGAGGCATTCTGTGGCATTGGTGGGGATGTAAGTGGAATACTCATTAACCCTGCCGGAATAGGAATCCTTGATAAGATACAGGTTTCCTTCACAGGTTCTTTTCCATTTCTTGGTATGTTAGAAAATGATTTACTTATGAATCACTTCGCTGCATTTGCAACTCCTGTGATGAAAGGACATACTGTTGGTGGAGGAATAAACTATTTTAAGGCAAATAAATATAATGAAATGGTCTTCTTTGGAACATATGCCTATAAACTTTTTGAGGATTTGACGGTTGCAGGAACCCTCAAATATCTCTCCTGGGACAGTGCAGAGAGTAAGTTCTATTCCGGTGGCGTGCTGGATATGGAAGATCTGAGATGGGATGGAATAAGCGTGGATGCAGGATTGTTTTATAAGCCAGGCGAGAATGTAGGCCTGGGCCTTGTAGTCACTGATATCAATCAGCCAAACATAGTTTCTACAGGTTCTGTAGGAAGGTGCACAGATCCGCTTCCACTCGGGCTACGTGCTGGCGCAAGTTTCTCGGTTTTTGATTTCATAGTAGATTTTGACTACATCTATAAATATTATCAGCTGAGGGATATGGCATATTCCACGATCTGTCTTGGAATGGAGAGGGACCTGAAAGAGATTGTGGGCCTGCCAATTCTTGTGCGCGGAGGGGTAACATTCCTGGATATGGCAAAGGGAACGAATGTAAGTGTTGGAGGAAGTTATAGACAGACAGAAGGGTTTGCCTATCAGATAGACTATGCCATGAATATATATTTAATGGACGCAGTTCTTCTTACCCACAGGTTCTCCTTCTCCACAACGCTTGAGACATTTGAGGAGATGGCAAAAAGAGCAGCTGAAGAGAGAAAGAGGAAGGCAGAAGAAGAAAGGGCAAGGCTGGAGGAAGAGGCAAGAAAGAAAGCAGAGGCAGAAGCAAGAAGGAAGGAACTGGAAGAGGAGAAAAAGAGGAAGGAAGAGGAAGAGGCAAGAAGGATTCTTGAAGAGAAAATGAAGAAAGAGGAGGAAGAGAAATTAAAAGCCCAGGAGGCTGAGCGCCTGCGCCTTGAAGCAGAAAAGATTGCAAAGGAAGCTGAACTTGCTGCTGCAACAAAGGACGCAGAGAGATTAAAGGCTGAGGCAGAGAGATTAAAGGCAGAAGCAGAAAAGGCAAAGACAGAAGCAGAAAAGGCAAAGGCAGAAGCTGAGGCAGCAGCAGAAAAGGAAAGACAGGCAAGGCTTGAGGCAGAAGCAAAGGTTAGTGAACTGAAGGCAAAGCTGGATGCCTTGAGCAGGGAAAGGCCAAAAGAGGTGACAATAAGGGAAACCACCAGGGGGCTGAGTGTGAATCTTGCTGCAGCAGCACTTTTTGCCACAGGAAAGTCTGTGCTCAGTCCTGCAGCCAGGCCCCTGTTAGACAGGATAATAGAAGTGATAAACGCCTGCCCTGAAAATTATATAAGTGTGGAAGGACATACTGATTCAATAGGTAGCCGGGATGCAAACATAAAACTTTCCACAGCCAGGGCTGAGGCAGTTGCAAAATATCTCATTGAAAAAGGCGTTGCAATGGAGCGCATATCAAGTGCTGGCTATGGTCCTGACAGGCCCATTGCATCAAATGCCACAAAGGAAGGCAGGGAGCAGAACCGCCGCATTGAAATTATAATTTTGAAGTAGGGCAAACTTTTAATGCGCAGAGTTTTATTGTTCTTTCTCTTAAGTTTTTTCACAGGAGTTTCCTTTGTTTCTCCTCAGGAAACATTACATCTTCCAAATATAATAATAACAAATTTTATAGATGAAAGTGGCTACAGCGGTGACTGGGATCTGGAAAATGAAATTCCCGGCCTTATAACCGAAGCCATTGTCAGAAAGTACCAGGAGATTCCAGTGTGGAGAAAGAGGTCCTGGAGGGACAATGCCGAGGATGTACAGAGGAAATTCCCGGGCTTCTTTATAATCACAGGACGGATTACAAGTTTTGGCTATATGGATAATTCTGCAGTGTTCTGGCCATTTGCATATACAAGCATAAAGGCAAGTGTTGAGATTCAACTGGAGATTATATCAGGGGGCAAGATTTATACCGAAATCTGTACAGGAGAAGAAGGCAAGGACGAATTTAAGTTTCAGCTATATGCCCCTGAAGAACAGAAAGAAAAGGATGAGCTTGCCGGTGTAAAGTTCGGGGATGCTGCTTTCTGGAATTCATTGCCGGGCAGGGCAGTTCAAAAGGCAATTGATGAATGTATGCGCAAGATTGAGCAGCATTTTCCAGAGGAGTGAAGAGAAAAGATATAAATGACACAACTACAAGATAGTTGTAGTTGTCAGGTTTTATCTGAACTTTTTCAAAGGCAGAGAAAGAAATATTTAAGAATCTATGTGATATTTAAGGGTCCCTCTTGCTTGCTGTGAGGAGCAAGAGGGATTTTTTTATTGATTTTTTTAAATTTTTATGGTATAATATATAATAGAGTATAATATTAAATGTGATAGTCTATTCTTGAGGGGGTGGTTTTATGTTCGGGAGATTTACAGAAAGGGCAAGCCGCGCCCTCCTTCTAGCTCAGGAAGAAGCACGCAGGCTTAATCACGATTATGTGGGAACAGAACATATTCTTCTGGGTCTTGTGCGCCTGGGTGAAGGAGTGGCTGCTGATGTTCTTCAGAACTTAGGAATTGACCTTGAAAGGGTCAGGATTGAGGTGGAGAAACTGGTGGGCAAGGGTCGCTCTATGTTAGTGCTGGGAGAAATTCCTTTTACTCCAAGAGCCAAGAAGGTGCTGGAACTCGCAATGGAGGAAGCGCAGGCATTGAAGCACAATTATATGGGAACAGAACACTTACTCTTAGGCCTGATAAGAGAAGAGGAGGGAATAGCTGCGAGGGTTCTACAGAATCTTGGTGCAGACCTGGAAAAGATTCGCGAGGCAGTCATTTCTCAGCTGGAGGGAATGGGTGTGGATTCCACTGCAGGGATGAAGAAGAAAAGCAGGACCCCGACCATTGATGCATTTGGTCGGGACCTCACCGAGCTTGCACTTAAAGGCAAGCTGGATCCTGTGATTGACAGGAATGACGAGATAGAGAGGATTACCCAGATACTCTCAAGGCGCACAAAGAATAATCCTGTTTTGATAGGAGACCCTGGTGTTGGAAAGACAGCGATTGTGGAAGGACTTGCCCAGAGGATAGTATCCAGGAATGTCCCCGAGGTATTACTTGATAAAAGGGTGATATGTCTGGACCTGCCTGCACTTGTGGCTGGAACTAAATACAGGGGAGAATTTGAGGAGCGTTTGAAGAGGGTAGTGGATGAAATAAAGAGAGCCAACAACATCATTGTTTTCATAGATGAGATTCATACCCTTGTAGGTGCAGGAGCAGCAGAAGGCGCAATAGATGCTGCCAGTATTTTAAAACCTGCGCTTGCCAGGGGTGAGATTCAATGTATTGGTTCCACCACCCTTGATGATTACAGAAAATATGTTGAGCGCGATGCCGCACTGGAGAGAAGATTCCAGACAGTGATGGTTAAGGAACCCAGCGTGCAGGAGACAGTTGAAATCCTGAAAGGACTGCGCGATAAATATGAGGCACACCATCGGGTAAAGATTACTGACAGGGCTCTGGAAGCAGCAGCAGAACTGAGCCATAGATATATCTCTGACAGATTCCTTCCGGACAAGGCGATAGATCTTATAGATGAGGCAGGTTCCAGGGCAAGGCTTAGAACAACAACACGTCCACCCGATATTAAGAGTATGGAATCTGAGCTTGAAGAGGTTACAAAGGAAAAAGAATCCGCTATAAAGAATCAGGAATTTGAGAAGGCAGCAAACCTCAGGGATAAAGAGAAAAAGCTAAAGGATAGGCTTGAAGCCACCAAAAAGGAGTGGGAGAAACGCAGGTTTGAAAATGGAGAAGCTGTTGTGGATGAAGAGGATATTGCATACATAGTTTCTAAGTGGACAGGGATTCCGATAATTAAGCTTACCCAGAAGGAACAGGAAAAACTGTTGCATATGGAAGAAGAACTTCAGAAGAGCGTTGTGGGTCAGAAAGAGGCAATAGCAGCAATAAGCAGGGCAATGCGCCGGGCAAGGACAGGGCTGAAAGATGCACGCAGGCCTACAGGTTCTTTCCTGTTCCTTGGACCGACAGGGGTTGGAAAAACAAAATTAGCCAGGAGCCTTGCTGGATTCCTGTTTGGAGATGAAGATGCGCTTATCCGCATTGATATGTCAGAATTTATGGAGAAATTTGCTGTTTCCCGGCTCATAGGGGCTCCTCCAGGATATGTAGGATATGATGAAGGAGGGGTATTGACTGAGGCAGTGAGACGAAAGCCTTATTCGGTAGTGCTCCTGGACGAAATAGAAAAAGCACATCCAGATGTTTTTAATATTCTCCTTCAGATACTTGACGATGGAAGACTCACAGACAATCTGGGACATACTGTTGATTTCCGCAATACAGTTGTAATTATGACTGCAAACATAGGAGCCAGGGAAATTGTGAAGGGGAAAACATCTATGGGTTTTCAGGCAGGGGAGGATAAGGAAGGGACATATCAGGAAATGAAGGAGAAAGTTATGTCAGAGGTTAAAAGGACATTCAATCCTGAATTTCTGAATCGCCTTGACGAAATAGTCGTTTTTCATCCACTTGGAAGAGAGGAGATATTGAAAATAACTGATTTAATGTTGAAGGAAATAAACGAAGGATTGAATCAGAAAGGTATAACACTTATAGTGGATGATGAGGCAAAAGAACTGCTTGCAAAAGCGGGTTATGACCCATCTTTTGGTGCCCGTCCCCTGCGCAGAACAATACAGAAGATGTTAGAAGACCCACTCGCGATTGAAATGCTAAAAGGTAGATTCAAAAGTGGTGAAATCTTTGTCAGGGTTAAGGAAGGCTCTATTGTATTTGAGGATGCAGTGCCAGCGCAGAGATAAAACAGGTGTGTGTAAGAAACTGATTATTCTTCTTTCTATGTCCTGTTTGTTCGTATGTGCCAGTGCGAGAGGTTTACATTTTTCTTATGGTCAGGATATGAATGAGGAAGAGGAGTATCGCCTGGCCTGTGGAATTTATGAACAGGGTCTTTATGATCTTGCAATTACACGCCTGCTGTCCTTTAAGGATTCGCATCCAGCAAGTTCCAGAATTAATGATGTGGAATTTCTATTAGGGGAATGCGCCTTTCAGCTATCCAGATTCAAACAGGCCCTGGAACATTATGAAAGGGTGAGTAAAAAAGAATATGAAGAAATTCTGTGTGTACGCACAGGGCAGATTTACTTCTATGAGGGCGAATATGACAGGGCTATTCAAAAATTTCAGAGAGTCATTTCAGATTTTCCAAAATCTAAATGGGCAGATACAGCATTGTATTTCCTGGGCGAATCTTATTTTAAAAAGGGCGATTGCCTTTCTGCAATAGATGTGTACAAAGTATTTCTAAGGGAATACCCTGACTCATCCTATCTGGACCAGTGCTATTATTCACTTGCCTACTGCTATTATAAAAAGAATGATTTTGTAAATGCAATTCTAAATCTGGATAAGGTTCTAAAGGATTTTCCTTCTTCCAGTATTATTCCTGAAGTAAAGATATTGAAGGGACAGATTCTGGCTGAAACAGGAGATTATGCGGGGGCGCTTGAAGCCTATAAAAAGGTACTTTCAGAGCTTTCTTCAGGAGAGAGCGGAAGGGATTTTGTCCTTTTTCATGCTGGAACAGCATATTTCAATCTCAATAATTATACGGATGCAGAGACAAGTTTCCAGATTCTGGTAAGTGAATATCCCCGGAGTAAATTTGTTCCCTGGGCAAGAAAGGGGATAGCTGATTGTCTCTATAAACGGGGAGATTTTCAGCAGGCACTGCAGACCTATAAAAAGCTCCTTGCAGATTTTCCCGGACATGAGATTGTTCCTGAACTCAAATACTGGATTGCAAATACACTGTGGAAAACAGGGAATATAGAAGATGCAATCTCGGGCTTCAGGAATTTTATTGATGAATACAGGGGAAAAGGGATAAGGGATGAACTTGTGCTTGATTCCTGGATTCAGATCGGTGAGATTCTTTATGCAAAAGGTGATTTCTCAGGTGCCAGGGATGCCTTCGCTGAAGCAATTTCTGCACCTGCCCGGTTTGGCAATCTTCGCAGGTATGCAATAATAAGAACCGCAGATTGTTTCCTGGCTGAAAAAAAATATGAAAGGGCTGTTGAGTATTACAGGAGGGCACAGGAAGAGACGGCAGGTGAATCAGAACAGATTCGGGTTAAATTCCAGATTGCCTACTCTTATTATAAACAGAATGATTTTGGCAGGGCAATCCCTCTATTTCAGGATATCCTTCTAAAGGAAAGTTCCATCCCTGCTGAGAAGAGAGAGGATATAATCTCTAATACCCTTTACTGGCTGGGATGGGCATATTTCAAACAGGGAAAATTTAAAGAAGCATCCGAAGCATATAAGAAACTGGTGGAAAAATATCCTTCAAGCAACTGGTACATAGATGCCCTTTACAGACTGGGTGATTCACTTTACAATATGGGCAGCTATGCCCAGGCAAGAAAGGCTTACGAGCAGGTATTTTCATCAGGGAATCTGGAACCCGAATCCCTTTATGCCATAGCCTGCAGCTATTATCTTGAAGGCAAAACAGAAGATGCAATGAAAACATACAGGGTAGTTTTTGAGAAATATCCACAGCACGAGCTTGCAATTGAATCGGCTTTTAAAATAGCTGAATTTGAAAATCAATCCGGCAGAGTGGAAGAGGCTATTTCATTTTACAGGTTCATAATCGCCAACTCTGGAGGTGGCAGTACCTGTGCCCGCGCCCAGATGGGTATAGGAGATGCACTTTTCAAAAGTGGAAAATACAGAGAAGCAATTACAGCCTACAGGGAGCTGACTGAGAAGTATCCTGCGGAAGAGCGTCTGAAAATAGAATCTGAATTCAAAATTGGAAATTGTTATTTTCAGCTCGGGGAGAATGCAAAGGCACTGGAGGCTTATCTGGCATTTATTCAGAAATATCAGTCAAGTGATTTTATCTCTGAAGTGAACTACAGGGTCGGGTTTATATATTTTAATGATAATAAATTTGAAAAGGCACTTCCATATTTCCAGAAGTCGGCATCCCTTTCATCCAGGTCCAGTGAAATGGGTGCTATTTCTCAGGTCCGGGTAGGGGATTGTCTTTTTAACCTTGGTAAATATGAGGATGCTACAGCAGAATATGTGAAGGTGCTTGTTCTCTATCCTGCAGCAACCAGATTCCATCCTGAGTCACAGTACAAGATAGGGGTATCTCTGTTAATGAGTGGAAAGATAAAAGAGGCAAAGGAGTCCTTTCAGAGGGTAATTGAAAAATATCCTGCAAGCACCTGGGCCAAAGATGCAAAAGAAGAACTCAATAAATTACAGCAGTAGAGAGGGCAATATTAAAAACTTTAAAAAACTTTCCATTTTTTATCTTTCTTTTATTTTTTACCTTTTACCTTTTATTGTTTTTAGCCAGGAGCCCATTATCCTTCCGCCTGTTACCATTACCGGACAGGATAAATCAACAGATTTGTTTGAAAGGGTAGAGAGAAGTCCAGGACCTGCTTTAAAAGAGGAGCTGCCAAAGGGTTCTGGGCTGAAGGGTACCCGGCCCAGTCCCTCGCTCTTTTCAGTCGGTTTATTTGCAGGTGGCTATGACTACCTTGAGTGGAAGGTTATGGGTGGAAAAGAGACAGGCTTAAATTTCTTGCTTTTCCTTAATAGAATTAAGACAGGTAATTACGGCATCCCGGGAAAACTCCAGCGCTACAGCAAGGACAACTTCAATATAGATTTTTCTTTTCCATTTCTTAACAATCACTGCCTGTTTTCTTCATTGAGATATTATGAAAGGGACGAATTTATTACACATTCTATTTTCGGGGGGAACACCCTTGAGCATCATCCCAGGAAAATAGGAATTGGTGCTGGCTGGAGGGGAAGGATAGGAAATCTAAATCTTGTGATTGGCCCGGAGTATTCTTATACGGTCCTGGATGATAAAAGATTTGATGTTGACACTGATATAATTGCTGCAGAGGAATTCAAGGGGGGTATAAAGGCTGGAGTTAATACCCAGCTCTTTGAACATTTTCTCTCAGGTGAAATCTATTATGAAAATGAGAATAGAAAAAATTTATCCCAGCCAGGAAACAACTTTACAGTTTACATAGGAGATATCTTCAGGATTGCAAGGATTCCCTCCTGGAAGTTTAAGTGTGGCGCAAGGTATTTCTATTTATACAGATTCAATCCAGAGTTCAATTTTGAAATAGATATTTGTTCCGAAACAAAAAACGGTATAGCCTTCAATGCAAATTTAAAACGGGAGAGCGTTCTACCTGACTGTTCAATGTTTCTGGAAAATTATGTTAAGTTCGCTCCTGATCTGAAAGTGCAGAATTCCTGGATTGCAGACCTCGGAGCAAAAGGAAGACTTGCTGCCATAGAAGGAAATCTCAGAGGTCTATGGAATGCAGGTATTTTGCTTAAGACATCTACAAATTTTATTGCGTATGGAGATACGGATTCCAGATGGCAACCCTTTCCCATCCCGATAGTCAATCAATTCGGGCCTTATGCATCAGTGGAGTTAAGGTATCCATTTTTGAGCGGGGAAATTGCCGGAAAATTCGAGCTGGTGCACAGGGAAGCTACGACCCTGGATACATCCAGGATTCCACATTTTCCAAAGGATGAGATTGCAGCAAAGATTGGTTATGATATGGAAAATTTTAAAATCTTCTTAACAGGAAATTACAGGGGTGGCGTATATTCTGATACATCTGTAAATGCAAGGGAGATTCCGGGATATTTTATAACAAACCTAAGTGTTTCATTTGATATCAAAAAAGGGATTCGCTTACTTGTAGAAGGCGAAAATTTATTTGATGTTCCCTATGAAATTTTAAGCTATTATCCTGTGAAGGGCAGGAATTTCAGGGGTGGCGTTGAGATAAAGTTTTAAAATTCGGGCTTTTCTCCAATTTGTGTTAAATAATAGAATATGAAATCCTTGTTAATTTAAACAGCCATGTATCATAAACCTCTTATTTAACAAGCATTAAAACAGAAGTAGTGCCTAATATATTATATGCAATTCACAGGCACCTGCACCACTGCCCTTGACAAACCTGCAGGCATCTGCCTTGACAGAGAGGGTAACCTCTGGATAGCAGATGAAGAAAATGACAGGATAATTAAGATTGGTGCTCCCACAGTGGATGACACATTTTCAAGACGCATCCTCTCTTTGCCCAGGACAGCAAAAACCATAAAGGACGCTTATGCATATCCAGTTCCATTCAAGCCATCTGCAGGGCACACTGGGATTAACTTCAGGTTATACAGCAACCTGAATGTCGTATTAAGAATCTATAACATAGCAGGAGAACTCGTATTTGAACAGACAGGAATCACTTCAGGTTTATATATGTGGAATGCAAAGAATAACTGGGAAGAGCCAGTTGCAAGTGGAGTTTACATTTACTTCTTAACAGATGATACAAGGGAAAAGAAGATTGGAAAGATTATAGTTATTCGTTAATGACAGTAGAAGAGAATATTCCTAAATAAAAGGAGGAGAGATGCCCAGATGGTTTATTGAAGGCGGGCCGGTTATGTATCCGCTCTTGCTTTGCTCTGTGTTTGCGCTGGCGATTATACTGGAGAGATTTTACACCCTTTCAAAGATAAAAGGAGATACAAGGACATTCACGCGAAAGGTTAAAAAGTTCCTCCTGGCTAATGAGCCAGAGAAAGCTCTTTCTCTGTGTGAAGAATCCAGGACCCCAATTTCATTTATCTTCAAGACAGGGCTGCTCAGGCGCACACTGTCAAAGGAAGAAATTGAAAAATCTATGGAGGATGAAGCAGTTCATCAGGTATCATTTCTGCAAAAGTATCTCAAGGGTCTTGCAATTATTTCCAATATCTCTCCCCTCCTTGGATTTCTGGGAACAGTTACAGGGCTATATCGTGCCTTTAAGGCAATTGTAATGGCAGGAGGAGTTACAAGTACCTCAGTTGTAGCTGAAGGAATAGCAGAGGCGCTCATTACCACAGTCGCGGGTTTGTGTATAGCCATTCCAGTGGTAATATTTCACGGTTATTTCATAAGCAGTATTGACAACTTAATTCTTGAGATGGAGAGGGAATCTACTGAATTGATAGAGATATTAAAGAGAGATGAAAAATGAAATTCAAAAGGAATTTGAGAATTGAAGCAAGCATTCCAACTACAAGCCTTGCGGATATCGTGTTTCTATTACTCGTCTTTTTTATTATTTCCACCACTTTTGTTACCCAGCCTGCAATAAAGATAAAATTGCCTGAAGCAACCACGAGGGAGCTTGAACCTACAGAGGCAGTAATCATATTCCTGGATGCACAGGACCATCTCTACATCAATGAGGAAGAGGTGAGGTGGGACAGGAATTTATCTGATATTTTAAAGCCAAAGATTTATGCCAGCCGGGACAAGCTTGTGGTTATTAAGGCGGACAGAGATGTATATTTTGGAAAGGTCGTGAAGCTTATGGACATTGCAAAACAGGCAGGGGCACAAAGATTGGCAGTGGCTACCCAGCCTCCTGCAGAAAAAGAGAGGTGAGGGGTCAGATCTGCCCGAGCAAAATAGATGGTTAAAGAAACAAAATTTAATCAATTTCTTTCTTTCTCATTTGCCATACACATTTTACTTCTATTATTATTTTCATTTTTCTCTGTAGAGGTCCAGCAAAAGGAAATTCCCTTAATAGAGGTAAGTCTCTTAGATTTAAAAATGGAACCCGGTGGGAAACCGTTATATGGCAGAAAATTTTCCAGAAGATTCTTTACTGCATCAGGGGTTACACATCCTTTTCGTCTGGAAAGCCCGGTTCCTGGCGAAGTTCGTCCGCACAGAGAATATAGTGAGCCGGCATACAATCCTGTATCTTCAGTTCCTTCAATAAAGGGAGATATGGTGAGTGCTGGCTGGGAGAAAAAGTCTCCAGTTCCGCAGGGTATGTCCGGGCCGGCAAAGAAGGGACCTGAACTCCCATCCGGAAGCGAGACCAGCAGGTATGCTGGAGAAAGGCTGGGAATTGCGGGTCCGGCTGCTTCAAGGGGAGTACTTTACTTTGAATATCCCTCATATCCTGAATGGGCACAGAAAAGGGGTATAGAAGCAAGGGTTAAATTAAAATTCTGGGTAGAACCTGAGGGAAATGTGGAAGAAGTAATTGTGGAAAGAAGGGGGTATCTCCAGCTGGACAACATAGCTATTCAATGTCTTAAGAAATGGCGATTTGAACCTCTTGCACCAGGCACAAGCAGGACAAGGCAGTGGGGTACAATTGAGATTATATTTACGCTCAAACGATGAAGAAAAAGTGGAGATTATTAATCTTGATTCTTATTTTAATATGTGCTGCAATTTATGCAGCCTGGGAAAAAGGATATGTGCTGCGGGCTGCTGGAGGAATCCTTGCTGCAGAGATGAGTAAAATGCTTGAGGCAAAGGTTTCCCTGAAGGATATAAATCTCTACGGGAATGTTGTTGTTCTGCACAATCTGAATATCTCCCACAGAGACTATTCCATTTCCGCAGGTGAGGTTATTGTTGAATACAGCCTGAAGGATATATTTTCTGGCAAGGTAAAACCACTATCCAGGATTAAGAAGGTAACCCTGCTTGCGCCTGTGCTCTGGTTCAGGGAGATGAAATGGGAAGAGATTAAGCCCCAGACTCTTTTGTTCTGGCAGAACTTTGTTAAGTTTGCCCCTGAGATACAGAACATGCAGATTTATTTCATCAGGGGCAAATTAGAATCGGGCAGTACTAACCTCAATAATATTTCTCTGGCTGTTAACCTTCCCGGAAAGAAGGATGAATTAATTCCCGTACATATATACACAAGGGCTTCTTTTATGGCTCGTGAAATAGAAATTCCTGTGAAACTTAAAGGGGATATAAATGTAGATTCTGAGCAAATGTATTTTAATGGAAGGATAGATATAGGAACCAATCTTTCTCACATAGGCACTGCAGAAATAAAGGGAAGGGTATATGACCCCGGGTCTCCCGGGGTAATGCTTGATATTGCTTTCAGCTCAAGGTCCTTTGCACTTGGAGATTTTCATCTGGATTCTGCATCCCTTATCGCCAGGATTTCTGGAGAAATAGGCAGCCAGTGTACAGATGGAAGATTTACCGCCAGGTGCTTCAGTATATACGGGCTGAAATTGAGTGATTTGTTGCTGACATTCAGGGATGAACCAGAAAAATTGCTTATAGAAGGGGATGCGAACTTTGAAAAATCCAGAATAGGTGTGAAGGGTACTTATAGAAAGGAGAAAATTCCCTCACTTGAAGGTGAAATATATTACCTTGCAGGAGACTATAGATTCTGGACTAAAATTGCATACAGGGAAAATGCGCTTACCTTTCGCGATCTTCTTCTTCAATCCAGGGGTGATACGCTCTTTCTTGGTAGCGGAAGCGGAAGTTTAACAGGGAAAAGGTTTTCTGCAGAATTAAATTTAAGAAGATATCCCAAAGAAAGATATCCTGATATTTCGCTGGGCATTGCCTTTCCATTTGCAGCAAATCTTGAGAAGAAATTAAGTATATCATATGGCAACCAGGTCAGGGTGAATGCTACCTTCAGGATAGAAAAAGAAAGAATTCCTCTGAAATCCACTTTTGTTCTGACTTCTTTTCCGGCAGGCAGATTTTTAGCCTGCGGGGAATTTGGATTTTCAGGCAGGATGCAATTTAAAGAAGGTTTTTCCTTAAGTGGAGATATAGCGATTGATTCCCTTTCCATTTCTCAGAGTGATACAGAGAATGGAAAAATAAATTATGCCATTTTCAATTCAGTGGTTGGGCTCAGATATGAAAATAATGCGATAAGTTTATATCCCAGTATTCTCAATGGAAGACAGGCAGGGGGAGAGGTGACAATAAAGGATAAAACCTGTGTCCTGAATTTAACCTATTTTTTTGAGCCCACAATTCGCCTATCCGGCAATCTGAATTATGAAGGAGATACTCTGTATCTTTCTTCTTTAAAACTCAACAGGACACAGGTTGGTGGAAAGCTGAACTTTAAAAATAAAAATATGAATCTGAGTGTCTTTCTGGATGGGGAGGACCCCCTTCTCCTTACCAGGCTTGCAGCACTCCTTTTTCCGGGCCTGGGTGGATTAAAACCTGAAGAGGATTCTACCCTGCATGGAAAGATTGATATTGCAGGAACCTTTGAAAATCCTGTGGTTCTGGGTGCAATGGAATATAAGGGAAAGGTGGTGAAGTCAGCCAGGATAGACCAGTTTAAATTTGAAGGAGAAACACTTACCTTCAGTCTGGACCTGAAAATTGCAGAAAGTTCAATTCTGGTTAAAAGGGGCAGGGTACTGTTTTCAGAGAAAGAAACAGGGATTTTCCTGGACGGTGGATTAAATTTAAAAATAGGCGATGGAGAGAACCCTCCATTCCTTATGACAGCGAATTTTTATCTCAGGGGGAAGGTTATAGATTTTCAGAACTCTCCACAATTTTTGTGTGAGGCCGGGATTCGGGATCCACTTATAAATAAAAAACTGGGCAGGGCAATAAAGATAGACCTCAGATATTCAGAAGGAAAACTGGAGTTTATTCCGGTTAGTTCAGGGATGGATTACTGTCTTGCTGGAGGGATTGCATTTGATAAGGGGATAATAAAAATTCAAAATCTGGCTCTCTGTCAGGGAATTTTAAAGCCCCTTCTGGCTAATGGGGAGATTCTTCTGGATGACCAGGAGATACATCTGAATGTCCTGTTTAGGGAGAATATGAATAACCTGGCTATTTTCTTTCCTGCTGATATAAAGAGTGCTAATGGTAGCATTGATATGGATCTCAATATTTCTGGAGATTTCAGGGATCCGGTCCTGACCGGTTTCGTCAGGGTTGTAAATGGAGAAATTGTATTTGTTGGTGCTCAGGAGCCGGTGAGGAATATCAATGCCTCCTTAAATTTTGAGACCGGGGCTATAAAAATAGATTCAAGGGTATGGATGGGGGGGACCACGCTTTTTTTAACGGGCGATATTGCATACAGCAGATGGGTTCCATCCATGATTAACCTGCATGTAAAAAATGATTTTAAAAATCCTATGAGGGTCAACATCCCGAATTTCATAAACGGGGATGTAGCAATTTTACTGGATATTACAGGCCCTCCTGATTCTCTCCTTGCAAAAGGCAGGGTGAATATTATGAATATGTCCTTTACAGACTGGCCAGCAAAAGGGGGAGGTCTTGATTTTCTGTCATTTCTTAAGTGGGAAGTGGAAATGGTTTTCAAGAGCAATAATAGATATTATAACGATTATGTGGAGGCAGAAGTAGCAAGGGATTCCATTTTCGTATTCAAATGGGATGGCTCCTCACTCTATGTGAAAGGAAGGGGTGAAGCAGAGAAAGGGAGATTTACATATATGAATCAGGAATTTCAGGTTGTAAAGGGTTCTTCTTACACAGTGGATACAGTTGAGGAAGGAGGGGTTCCTGTTATAAAGGGATATCTGGATGCAAGAGGTATAGCAAAGGTTGCAACAAGAACCGGAACAGCAAAATTGATACTTGAATTTAAAGGAGAAATGGGAAAGATTGAACCGGTGCTGACAAGCGACCCGCCACTTACCAGAACAGAGATGCTGGCAATGCTGAATCCGGATTACTACAGGAGCCTTGAAGGTCCGGTTACAGAAGAGCAATTCAGGGAGCTGCTCAAAAAAGAAGCCTTGAACCTGGTGGCAGGGAGTCTTGAGTCTCAATACATAACAAAGCCCATTTCAAATGTTGTTAAGAGGGCACTGAATGTGGATGTATTCAGGATAAAAACTGAAATGTTAAAAAATATTGTTATTGCCACTTCAGCCACTGCAGAGACTGTGAGTCTGACTACCCCATTTGAAAATTCAAGTATTGAAATCGGGAAATATATTGGAGAGAGCCTTTATGTTGACTACAAGGCAATTCTTGAAAAAGGAGGGGTTGTAGCCAGTGAATGGGGAGTGGAGTATGCGTTCGCTGGAAGATACAGGGCGCGGTTCACTTTTCGCCCGAAAGAAGACCCCCTGAAAAATGAATATGAAGCATTCATTGAAGCAAGTTTTCACTTTTAGGAGGCCCGGAGAAATGTTTAAAAAGCTGTCTTTTATCTTTTTTTGTGTGATTGCTGTTAATGTCTTTTCCCAGACCACCATAATCAGGAAGATTGAAGTGAGGGGAAACAAGGTGGTAAGCAATACAGAGGTTCTGGATGTGGTATCTACCAGGCCGGGCGATGATTTCTCTTCTTCAAGGTTGCGTGAAGACCTGAGGTCTATATACAAGATGGGTTCTTTTATGGATGCATCTATAGAAGTGGAGGATTATAAAGATGGGTTAAAGGTAATTTTTGTACTTGTTGAGAAGCCTTCAGCAGGGGAGATAAAATTCAGGGGCAGGAAATCAATCTGGGAAAGCACTCTGAAGGATGCCTTAGATATAAAAAAGGGTGATACCTGTGCTGTAGATGAACTGAGGCTAAAGCAGAATGAAAGAAAAATCCTGAATCTTTATGAGGAAAGAGGCTTTCCATTTGCAACTGTATCTCACGAGATAGAAGTAGTGAAGGATGCTGCGAATATTACCTTCATTATAAACGAAGGACCCAGGGTTAAGGTTGATGAAGTGAATATTACAGGAAATAAATTTTTCTCCACAAAGACATTACTGGGAAAGATGAGAATCAGACCTGGAAGATGGTACAGCGAGACAAAACTTGAAGAGGACCTGGAGAAAATAGCGGATTTCTACAGGGACGAAGGCTTTATACTGGTAGATATTGAACCGCCCCAGGCCGGTTATAAAACTGTTGCCGGGATTCCGGAAAAAGAAAAACCAAAAGAAAAATTTACCGTTAATATAAAAATTAATGAAGGACCACAGATAAAGGTTGAAAGGATACAGGTTAAAGGGAATACCATTTTCTCTGAAAAGGAAATAAGGGAAAAGATGCTTACAAAGGAAAAGGCAATATTCAATCAATCCAGATTTATTGAAGATATGAGGGCACTTCAGGGGAAATATGCCGAGAAAGGTTATATACTCTGCAGAATTACTCCCCTGACAGATATAGATGAGGATAGCGGGAATATATCCATTGTAGTTGATATAACGGAAGAGGAGCTGGTGTACATAGAAAATATTAAGATTGAAGGCAACCTGGTAACCAAAGATAAGGTAATACGAAGGGAGCTTACAATTAAACCCGGTGAAATCTTTAATACTCAGAAGATAATAAGAAGTCGCCAGAAGATTTATAACTTGGGGTTTTTTGAAGAGGTGGATATCTCCACAGAACCAGGAACCGAAAAGGGGAAGATGATACTTGTGGTTAAGGTAAAAGAGAAAAAAACAGGTATGATGAGTTTTGGTGCAGGCTATAATTCCATAGATGGCTTAATGGGGTATATTGAATACAGCAAGAACAATTTTCTCGGGCTGGGACAGTATTTGAGTTTAAAATATGAATTTGGTGCACAGAAACAGAATATTGAGACAAGTTTTGTAGAACCCTGGTTTCTCAATACGCCCACCTCTGTAGGTATTGAGCTTTTTCATACTGTAAGGGACAGGCCTGAATATTACTACAAAGAGAAAAGGATAGGCGGGAATTTAAATCTTGGCAGGCCCGTAACGGATTATGATAAACTTTTTTTCAGGTATAAATATGAAAGTGTTGAGATTTTTGATATTGCTGAGTCAGCATCGCAGGAGGTAAAAAGCCAGAAGGGAATAAATGTCACTTCCAGTATAGCGCTGTCCTATGTAAGGGATACAAGGGATAACATATTTGATGCCTCTTCAGGAATATATCTGAACCTTTCTACAGAAATCTCGGGAGGAATCCTCGGGGGCAATAACAATTTCTACAGGCCAACAATAGACTTCTCTACTTATTCAAAGCTGTTAGGGCTAAAATGGCTGGTACTGGCATTTCATATGAGGGCAGGCACGGTGGATTCATATGCCTGCGGAGAGGTGCCTGTCTATGAAAAGTTTTATGGTGGTGGAGCAGATACTGTAAGGGGTTATCCGGAGAGGTCTCTTCCTGAGAATGCAACAGGTGGAAAAACAATTCTTTTCGGAAATGCAGAGATAAGGTTTCCCATTCCTGGCACAGAGAATCTTTTGAAAGGAATTTTATTTTTTGATATAGGGAATGTCTGGAAAGAAAGAGAAGTGGATTTCAGTTCTCTTAAAAAGGGTGCAGGAATGGGTATTCGCATAAATACACCTGTTGGAATTATTCGGTTTGACTTCGGTTATCGGTTTGATTCAGTGGGCAAATATATTTATGCAGATCGCTGGGAACCTCATTTCAGTATAGGCCAGATGTTTTAATTTTTTAGTTGATTTTTTTAAAAAAGTGTATATAATAATATATTCTATAAATGAGTAAGAGGAGAAAATGCAAAAATCTTTAATATTAGCTACAATACTGGCAGGTCTGGTTTCAGTATCGGTTTATGGTGCAGAGGTTTCCAGCAGGAGATTTAAAGTGGGATTTGTGGACATAAGAAAGGTTTTTGATTCCTGTACCGCTACCCAGCAGGCTACCCTTTCTCTCAAGAGGGAAATAGAGCAGAAGCAGGAGGCGCTTCTCAGGGAGGAGGAAGAAGTGGCACGTCTTCAAAAGGAATTGAGGGAGAAAGAGGTGGTGTTGAGTGAGGCAGAAAAGAATAAAAGACAGATGGAGATTGAGGCAAGGATTTCTGCACTTCAGAAGGAGGCAGAACGTGCCCGCCAGGAGCTGGTGGATAAGGAAAGACAGCTTACGGAGTCTATTATAAAATCCATCAAGGGTGTAATAGTGAAGATTGCAAAATCTGAAGGCTTTGATTTAATTCTTGAGAAGGATAGTATTCTTTATGGAGAGGAGATAATTGATTTAACTGATAAGGTTATTGCAGAACTCAATAAATAATATTTTGCAATCCACTCCCGTGAAATGCCCTCTTTCAGGAGATGGTGCCATAAAAAATGAGAAAGACACTGGGTGAAATAGCAAAATTAATTGGTGGAGAGGTAGTTGGAGACCCTGAAATTTTGATAACCCGCTTGACAGGGATTGAGAAAGCAGGGGAAGGTGATCTCATATTTGCCAGGGATATAAGATACCTCAGGGAGGCAGAGGAAACTGGTGCATCTGCAGTAATAGTTCCGCTTGAGATAGAGAAATCAAGCAAGCCATTGATTCGGGTTAAGAATCCAGATTATGCCTTTTCCAGACTTATTGAAATGGATGCTCCCAGGCGTAAATTTCAGAAGGGGATACATCCCACAGCAGTGATAGGAAAGGATGTGAAAATAGGAAAGGATGTATCCATCGGTCCGCATGCTGTTATCGGAGATGATACAGAAATTGGAGAGGGTACAGTAATCTATCCCCTTGTGTATATAGGAGAAAATGTAAAAATTGGAAAAAATACATTGATATATTCAAATGTCAGCATCAGGGAAGAGACATCCATCGGGAACAATGTGATAATTCACAGTGGCACTGTGATAGGCAGTGACGGCTTTGGTTTTGTCAGGGAAGAAGGAAAATATTACAAGGTTCCCCAGATAGGCAGGGTTGTGATTGAAGATGATGTAGAAATAGGTGCCAATGTTACAGTGGACCGTGCAACACTGGGCGAAACCATTATCAGGAAGGGAACAAAAATTGATAACCTGGTTCAGATTGCCCATAATGTTGTGATTGGAGAAAACTGCGCAATAGTGGCACAGGTTGGGATTTCAGGAAGCGTGGAGATTGGCAACAATGTTACCCTTGCAGGGCAGGTTGGTGTAGCAGGACACCTCACTATTGGAGAGAATTCAGTGGTGGCAGGTAAAAGCGGGGTGACAAAAAGTATCCCGCCCAATTCCTATGTATCCGGTTTTCCGGCACAGCCCCACAAGGAGGAATTGAAAATAAAAGCAAGCCTTCAGAGGCTGCCATTGCTTTTGAAAATAGTTCAGGATTTGCAGGAGAAGGTTAAAAAGATAGGAAAGATTGTTGGCGGTATAGGCATACGCTAAAGGGGCAATAAATGGATATGCAGAGGACAATAAAAAATGAGATGGGAATTAAAGGGATAGGGATTCATACCGGAGAAGAGGTTTCTGTGCGCATAAGTCCCTTGCCCGAAGATAGTGGTGTAATATTTTCAAGAACAGATTTGCCCGGCAATCCCCGCATTAGAGCACATATTTCAAACCTTGCTGATACGCGCTATGCACTTACCCTGAGCGAGGGGGGAATCAATATTATGACTGTTGAACACATACTTGCTGCCCTTTCAGGATTAAAAATTGACAACATCCTGGTAGAAGTAGATGGTCCTGAAATCCCGATAATGGATGGAAGCGCCCTTCCCTTCGTAAGGCTTTTGCTGGATGCAGGAATACAGGAGCAGAAAAAGGAGAAGGAATATCTATCCTTTCAGGATGCAACCTGGGTTACAGAAGGGGATAGATACCTTATATTTCTTCCTGGAGAGGAGTTCAGGGTTAGTTATACAATTGACTACGGGCACAGAATGCTGGGTGCACAATATGCCTCCCTGGCGATCAATGAGGAAGCCTTTGTTAAGGAAATAGCACCCGCGCGGACATTCGGTTTTATGAAGGATGTTCAGCAGATGAAAGAACAGGGATTGATTAAGGGAGCAAGCAAAGAAAATGTTGTTCCCATTGAAGAGGATAAATTCACAGTGCCACTGAGGGCGGAAAAGGAATTTGTATTCCATAAAATCCTGGATTTAATCGGTGACCTTTATCTTTTTGGCAAACCGGTTTTAGGACATATAATTGTTGCAAAAGGTGGGCATTCCCTGGATTCAAAGCTGGTTAAGAAAATATTGCAAAAAATGGAGGAGGCAAAGAGAGGAGGACTGCTGGTCAGCACACATTTTGAAACAGAGAAGGAAACCCTTAACATAGATGCTATATCCCAGATTTTACCTCACAGGTACCCATTTTTGATGATAGACAGAGTGCTGGAATGTGTGGAGGATAAAAGAATAGTTGCCATCAAGAATGTTTCTATAAATGAAAACTATTTTCAGGGACATTTTCCCGGGCAGCCAGTAATGCCAGGGGTATTAATTCTGGAAGGTTTGGCTCAGGCAGGAGGGATTTTAATATTGAAGAAAGTAGAAAACCTGGGAAAGCTGATTTACTTTGGTGGTATGGACAGTGTGAGATTCCGCAGGCCTGTGGTGCCTGGAGACCAGCTGAGATTTGAGGTAGAAGTTTTAAAGATGAGACAGAAGATAGGTGTGATGAAAGGGGAGGCATTTGTCGCCGGAAAACTTGTTGCTGAGGCTGAACTTATGTTTTCCCTTGTTGAGCCTTAAGGAAAATTATGAGCAAATTCAGACTATTACAATAAAAGGGGACGTTGCTGCCAACATTCTTTTAATCTGCTAATGCAAGGAAAAACCAGAGGAGGAGACAATGGTCAAGATATATTATGAGAAGGATGCTGACTTAAAATTCTTAAAGGGAAGGAAGATAGCGATAATTGGATATGGTATTCAGGGGCGGGCTCATTCCCTCTGTTTGAGAGACAGTGGCATGGATGTAATTGTCAGCGATCTGAAAGGTACTCCAAATTTCAGACAGGCTGAGAAGGATGGATTCAAGCCAGTTTCAGCAAGTGAGGCGGCAAAAAATTCAGATCTCATTTCTATTCTGACTGAAGATACTGTTCAGCCAGAGGTCTATAGAAAAGAGATTGAACCTGTGTTGAAAAAGGGGAATATATTGCTTTTTGCACACGGTTTCAATATACATTTCAACCAGATTAAACCTCCACAGGATGTGGATGTCATTATGGTTGCCCCAAAGGGTCCTGGCAGCCTTGTCAGACAGATGTATGAAAAGGGTATGGGAGTTCCCTGTCTGCTTGCAGTGCATCAGGATTTCAGCGGAAAGGCAAGGCAGATTGGTCTTGCCTATGCAAGGGCAATCGGCGGAACAAAGGCAGGGGTGATAGAAACTACTTTTAAGGAAGAGACCGAGACCGATCTGTTCGGTGAACAGACAGTTTTATGCGGAGGAGTGAGTGCGCTTATAAAAGCCGGGTTTGAAGTCCTTGTGGAAGCAGGATATGCCCCTGAAATGGCATATTTTGAATGTCTGCATGAACTGAAGTTAATAACGGATATGATTCAGGAGGCAGGTATTTCAGGGATGAGAGAAAGGGTCAGCGATACTGCTGAGTACGGTGATTTAACAAGGGGTCCCAGGATTATTACCGAGCAGACAAAGCAGGAGATGAGACGTATATTAAAGGAAATTCAGAGTGGAGAATTTGCAAGGGAATGGATTCTTGAAAATCAGGCTGGCAGGCCTGTTTTCAATGCCCTTTCTAAAAAGGACGAGGAACACGAAATTGAAAAGGTCGGTAAAAAACTCAGGTCAATGATGCCCTGGATTAAGAAATAGTACTTGAGGAACTGAAATTCTTAAAAGGATAAAAATATGAAAGAAAGTATAATTATTTTTGATACGACACTCAGGGATGGAGAGCAGTCTCCTGGAGCAAGTCTCAATATAAATGAAAAACTTGAGATAGCACTTGCACTTGCTCAGCTCAGGGTGGATGTGATTGAGGCTGGTTTTCCTGTTTCTTCTCCAGGGGAATTTGAGGCAGTGAGTCTTATATCCAGAAAAGTGAGTGGCCCTGTAATAGCAGCCCTTGCCCGGGTGGTTAAGAAAGATATAGAACAGGCTGGTCTTGCAGTGAAAAAAGCCAGGCATTCCAGGATTCATACTTTCATTGCCACTTCTCCCATACAGATGAAATATAAGCTGCGAATGAATCCAGAAGAGGTTGTGGAAAAAACAGCCTGGGCAGTGAAGTATGCAAGAAGATTTACAGATGATGTAGAATTTTCCCCTGAGGATGCAACCCGCAGTAATAAAGATTTTCTTTGCAGGGTTATTGATAGAGCTATAAAAGCAGGTGCAACAGTGATAAATATTCCGGATACAGTGGGATATATCACACCTGAGGAATTTGCCATACTTATAAAAGAGATAAAAAATAGGGTATCCAATATAAATAAGGCTGTAATAAGTGTGCACTGCCACAATGACCTCGGGCTTGCAGTGGCAAACTCTCTTGCTGCAGTGAAGGCAGGTGCAAGGCAGGTGGAGTGCACAATTAATGGCATAGGAGAACGCGCGGGCAATGCCTCACTTGAAGAAATCGTAATGGCTATAAAGACAAGAAAGGACTTTTTTAAAGAATCGGTTCATATCAAGACAGATGAAATATATCGCACCAGCCGACTTGTCAGTACACTCACAGGTATTCCTGTTCAACCCAACAAGGCGATAGTTGGTGCCAATGCCTTTGCCCATGAAGCTGGAATTCATCAGGACGGGGTGCTCAAGAAGAGAACTACATACGAAATTATATCTCCCAGAAGTATAGGATTAAAGGAGGGACGGATAGTGCTGGGAAAACACTCCGGCAGGCATGCCTTTAAGAGAAAACTTTTAGAACTGGGATGCAGGTTAAAGGGTATTGAGTTTGAAAAGGCTTTTGTGCAATTTAAGAATCTGGCAGATAAGAAAAAGGAGATATTTGATGAGGATATTGAGGCACTTGTTGAGGAACACATAAAGGCAACTCCACAGGTATTTTCACTTGAATATATTCAGGTTGCAACTGGCAATAAGACTATCCCAACTGCCACTGTGAGGATAAATAAAAAAGGAACAATTTTCCAGGAGGCATCCTGCGGAGATGGTCCTGTAGATGCTGCTTATAAAGCAATAGATAAGATAACCAAAATTCCTGTAATGCTGGTAGATTATTCTCTGAAGGCAGTTACAAAGGGTAAGGATGCACTTGGAGAAGTGAATGTTAAAATTGAAGATAAAAAGGGGCGTACAGTCACCGGAAGGGGTGTCAGCACAGATATTATAGAGGCGAGTGCACTGGCGTATGTAAATGCCATCAACAGACTCGTGGGGCGAAGGTGAAGAGGTTAAATATTTTCTGGAAAGCTGGAATTCTTTTTTGCGCAGCCTGTTGTATAATTCTTCTGCCTGGCTATCTGAGGATTAATAAATTAAAAAAACAGATTTTACAGGTAGTGAAAAATACAGAAAGGCTGTGCACTGAAAATAAAAACCTGAGGTCTGAAATAGAAAAGCTGGAAAAAGACCCATTCACTATTAAGAAAATTGCCAGAGAAAAACTGGGGCTGGTGGAGAAGGGAGAACTGGTAATTAAATTCGTTTCTCCTGAGACAAAGACGGCCAACCCATATTAGGTTTGTACTCAGTGGGTGGATAGCTCAGCGGTTAGAGCATCGCCCTTACAAGGCGGGGGTCATCCGTTCAAATCGGATTCCACCCACCATTCAGGCTTTCCGGCGATTGGAAAGGGGTACAGGGGAATATGAATGAACAGCTTCAGCTGCTCATAAATTTGCAAAAAATAGATCTGGAGATAAGAAAAGAAGAAAATCTGATAAAGGACATAACAGAAGGTATCAAAAATGCCGCGGAGGAGTTAAATCTAAAGGAAGGCATACTCAATGAAGAGAGGGCTACACTTGCTACCAGAGAAAAGGAGCTCAGGAGTAAAGAAAGGTTGTTAGAGGATATCAATATCCATCTAAAAAAATGTAAAGAGAAGATATATCAATTAAGTAATCAGAAGGAAATTGCGGCACTTGATGAAGAAATAAAAAAAGCCAGGAATGAGAAATCAAAAATAGAAGAAGAGATACTTATTCTTATGGAGGAGATAGAATCTCTGTCTTCTGCCTTAAAGGCAAAAGAAAAGGAACTCAACCAGGAGAAAGAAAAGGTTGTATCCACAGAAAAGGAGACAGGTACAGTATTGAACGAAGCCAGATCCAGACTTGAATCTTTGACAAAGGAAAGGGAAGGGATAGTCGGAAATATTGAATATTCTCTGCTTGCCGAATATCAGAGGCTGTGCAGGAGCAGGGGGAGTGCAGTTGTTGAAATGAAAGACGATATCTGCCAGGGTTGTTATATGACCATATCTTCCAAGCTTATCAATGAGATTAAGAAGAATGACCAGATAATAAGATGTGAGAATTGTGCCCGCATTCTTTACTGGAATGGATAAGGCAATGAAAAAGGCTACTGCTTATATTGACGGGACCTGTATGGGAAATCCTGGAAGGGCAGGCATAGGAGTGGCATTATATGATGAGTGTGGTAAGTTGTTTTATGAAACAAGTCAGTGTATCGGGATGGCCACAAACAATATTGCTGAGTACCAGGCTCTTATACATGCGCTTGAAAAAGCGGAAAAATTCGGGTGTGATACACTTCTGGTTTATACGGATAGTGAATTGCTTGCCCGCCAGATAAATGGTTTCTATAAGGTAAAAGATGAAAAATTGAAGAGTCTGTTTCTGAAAGCTAAACAGCTGATGCGCAGTTTTAAAGATATAAGGGTTCGGCATATTGATAGAAAAAAGAATAAATACGCAGATAATCTTGCCAGCAGGTCTGTTTGGAATCAGAATTCAGATAATTAATAATAGGGGAGGTTTGTGGTCGCTCCTGCATCTTGCTTGTGCAGGAAACAGGAGAGGAAAGTCCGGGCTCCGCAGAGCAGGATGCCCTCAGAAATGAGGGGGTCGCCCCAGGCGACACGGAAAGTGCAACAGAAAATATACTACTTAGAAAGGATTTGCTCCAACGGAGGTGAATTCACCTGCAAGGAGTCCATTCCTTTTTAAGAAAAGGTGAAAAGGCGAGGTAAGAGCTCACCGTTCTGATGGCAACATCAGAAGCATGGCAAACCCCATCCGGAGCAAGGCCAAAAAGGAACTGCGGGTTGCTCGCCCATTCATTCGCCTCAAGCGAATTGAGGTTCCGGGTAGGCCGCATAGATAGATGACCACACCTGCCATATGATGGCAAGGACAGAACCCGGCTTATAACCTCCCCTTTTTACAAAAAGGAGGAACAATGCCACAGGCTGCTTCCGGTCCAGCAATGGGATTGCAGGGTCTTTTGCCCTTTATCTTTATCATTCTCATCTTTTACTTCATTCTGATCAGGCCGCAGGTGAAAAAGGAAAAAGAGATAGAGAGGATGAGGGCAAATTTGCAAAAGGGAGATAATGTAGTCACTGCTGGTGGTATATGCGGTACCATAGTTGATTTTAAGGGAAACAGGGTTATCTTGAGAACAGACGAAAAGGGAACTACTCTTCTTGTGTTGCGCAGTGCAATTTCAGGGCTCCAGGAATCCCTTGTTACAGAAGAAGAGAAGGAATCACCTGAGAAGTCGGGATGAAGGGCATCTTTATGAGAGAGATGACTATCTTTAAAAAAATTGTTTCATCTCCTGAAGTAGATGCTTATCTCAAAAGGGCGGATCAGGTTCTGGATGCAATTGGCTATACAGAACATGGCAAGAGACACGCAAAGCTGGTTGCAAATATTTCACGCAATATTCTGAAATGTTTGAATTTCCCCTTGCATTCTCAGGAACTTGCTGCTATAGCAGGCTATCTACACGATATAGGAAATCTTGTAAACAGGGAAGGGCATACCCGGTCCAGCGCCCTTATATCATTTCTTATTCTCTCTCGTCTTGGAATGCCTGCGGAAGATATAGCAGTGGTTATGTCTGCAGTTGGAAATCATGAGGAAGGAGAAGGAATGCCTGTGGACCCTATTTCTGCAGCTGTGATACTTGCAGATAAATCAGATGTGCATCGTTCAAGAGTGCGCAATCCCAGGATGATAAGGTTTGATATCCATGACAGGGTCAATTATGCAGTTACACATTCTTTTCTGAATGTGGAACCTGAGAAAAAGATTATAACACTTGAACTAAAGATTGATACTGAAATATCTGATGTAATGGAATACTTTGAAATTTTCCTTTCCAGGATGGTAATCTGTCGTAAGGCAGCAGAGATATTAAATTGTAAGTTTCAATTTATTGCTAATGGTGTAAAACTACACTGATGAAGATAAGTATTGCTGAGATTAAAAAAAGTGGCAAGCCTGTAGAAATTGAATATGAGGAACCTGCCAGGACATTTTTGCCCGAAATTGAACTCAGCAGTTCATTAAAGGTGAAATGTTCTTTGAGTTTTGATAATAACTCAGTTAGCATAAATGGAAAGATTGAAGCCCTGGTCAGTCTTGTCTGCACAAGATGTCTGGAGCCCTATGTTTTTAATATTGTGCGCAATTTTAAAATCAGATATTGCAACCTGAAGCCTCGCGGGGATATGATTGAACTGGAAAGTGGTGATATGGATGAAGAACAGATTCCCGAGGATGGAATTATTGACCTGAATGAAATAGCAAGAGAGCAGACACTGTTAGGTATACCGTTGAAACAGATTTGCAAAGAAAACTGTCTGGGATTGTGTCCTCACTGCGGGGCAAATCTTAACCTGGAAAAATGCAAATGCCCGCAGCAAGAAGGAATTTAAATATATGGCAACACTTGCAATAAAAGGCGGAAAGCCTGTTAGAAAAAGGGCATTTCCTTCCTGGCCTGTTATAGGAAGTCTTGAGAGAAGAATGCTGGTGCAGGTACTGGAAAGCGGGAAATGGTGGTATGGAGAAAAGGTAAAGGAGTTTGAAGAAAGATTTGCCAGTTTCCAGGATGCCAGATATGGTATAACCTGCACAAATGGAACTGCTGCACTTGAGATTTCTCTTATAGCCAATGGCATTGGTGCAGGGGATGAGGTCATTGTTCCTTCTTATACATTTGTAGCTACAGCAACAGCTGTACTGAGGGCTAACGCAATTCCGGTCTTTGCAGATATTCAGATTGATACTGCCAATATAGATCCCCTGGATATAGAAAGAAAGATTACAAAAAAGACAAAGGCATTGGTACCGGTGCATTTTGCAGGACTGCCTGCAGATATGGATGCAATAAAAAAGATTGCACGCAGGTACGCCCTGAAGATTATAGAAGATGCATGTCATTCCTGGGGTAGCAAATGGAGGGGAAAGGGCACCGGGGCGCTCGGGGATGCAGGCGCTTTCAGTTTCCAGATGAGCAAGAACATTACTTCAGGAGAGGGTGGAATCATCCTGACAGATAATAAGAATGTAGCTGAAATCTGCCGTTCTTATACAAATGTTGGAAGGGGAAAGGACAGGCCCTGGTATGAGCATTACATTCTTGGTTCTAACTATCGTATGACAGAACTGCAGGCGACTATTCTTCTGGCGCAGCTTACAAGGCTTGAGGCACAGACTCTAAGAAGAGAAGAGAATGCCCTGGTCCTTGATGAGGGCTTAAAGGATATCCCTGGAATAAAACTATTCAAAAGGGATAAAAGGGTTACAAGGCGCTCTTACCATATGTATATGTTTAGACTTTCCCCGGAGTTCGGATTATCCAGGGAAAAATTCCTTCAGGCACTCAATGCAGAGGGCATTCCCGCGTCTGCAGGTTATCCGCATCCTGTTTACAGAAATCCTCTTTTCCAGCGCAGGGGAAGTGGTCCACAATACTGTCCTGTTTCCTGTCCATATTATGGAAAGGAGATTGATTATTCTAAGGTTTTTTGTCCGAATACCGAGCAGATGTGTAAGGAAGCGATCTGGATTATGCACCCGGTACTTCTTGGTACAAAATCTGATATGAAGGATATTATCACTGCAGTAAGGAAGATAAAAGAAAATCTTAGAGAACTGAAAAATGGAGAAGGTATTCAGGATAATAAATAAAATGTATCAGGAAGGAATCCTGAAAGATATGCAATCAGTAGAGCATCTGTAAAATTTATTTACCGAACCATTTGCTACCAGCGATGTAGATATATTCTTTTTCAGTTTATCCTGTGGCTACGGATTTAGAGAAAGAAGCTGATAAAAATGCCATTAAAATTTAAAGACCCGAATATTTAATAGCAATCTATGTGAAAGGCTGAATGTTTTAAAATAAATAGTAAAAATAATGGAGGAGAGATGCCACCACCACCAAAACGCAAGAAATCAAAGGCAAGGCGGGATATGCGCCGCAGCCAATGGAAGATTACCTTGAATCCACTGGGTTTGTGTCCACAGTGTCACCAGCCCAAGTTGCCGTATGTTGCATGTCCGAAGTGTGGATACTATAAAGGCAGGAAAGTGCTTAAGTCAGAAGAAGAGAGAAAGAAAAAGAAAAAGGAAGAATAGGCAGGTGTAAGATGGGAAAAGAGATTCGGATAGCTGTTGACGCAATGGGAGGTGATAATGCACCCAGGGCAATAGTAGAAGGTGCGGTTCTTGCTTCCCAGCAGGAAAACCTGCACATACTGCTTGTGGGAAGGGAAGGGGATGTAAACCAGGAATTAAAAAAGCATAAATTCAATCCTGGCAGCATCTCTGTAATAAATGCCTCCCAGGTGATAGGAATGGATGAATCTCCTGTTGCTGCCTGCAAGGAAAAAACAGATTCTTCAATTATGGTCTGCGCACGCCTTGTAAAAGAAACAAAAGCAGATGCTTTTGTTTCTGCCGGAAACACGGGCGCAGTTGTGGTTTCTTCCCTCTTTACGCTGGGGAAGTTAGAAGGTATAGACAGACCTGCCATAGCAGTGATGCTGCCAACACTCAAAGGATTCTTTTTATTATTGGATGGTGGTGCTACAGTGGACTGCAAGCCAAAGAATCTGTTTCAGTTTGCCATGATGGGTTCAATATTTATGGAATATGTCTACGGGTACAGAAATCCGCGTGTTGGACTTTTGAGTGTTGGAGAAGAGCCATCCAAGGGAAATGAGGTAACTGTTGCAGCACATGAGCTTTTAAAGAAAAGTAAGATAAATTTTATCGGCAATATAGAAGGAAATGATATAGTCGGAAATAAGGTGGATGTTCTTGTGTGCGACGGTTTTGTGGGCAATATAGTATTAAAATTTGCAGAGAATCTTTTCAGGGTAGCAGGGATACTTGTCAGGCGGGAATTTGCCAGGCAGAAAATAGTACCTTCTCTTTTCCAGGAGGCATATGAGAGTTTCAGGAAAAGAGTGGATTATGCAGAATACGGGGGAATGCCGCTACTGGGTGTCAACGGGATTTGCGTGATAAGCCATGGCAGGTCCTCACCCAAGGCAATAAAAAATGCCATAAGGGTGGCATCAGAATCTGTTGTACATAACCTCAACCAGAACATAGGAGAATATCTGAAGAGGGAAGGAGTGATTTCTTAACAGGATGAAGACTGCGTTTGTTTTTCCAGGGCAGGGCTGCCAGAAGCCTGGCATGGGAAAAGATTTATACGAGAGATATCCCGTAGCGAAAAAAATTTTTGATAATGCGGATTCAATAACCGGTTTTCCCCTCACTGAAATTATTTTCCATGGAACAGAGGAAGACCTTAAAAAGACCAGTATTACACAGGTAGCAGTATTGACAGTGGAAATTGCTATCTTTGAAGTTTTGAAAGAAAAGGGTATTATTCCTGCAGTCTGTGCTGGACACAGCCTGGGAGAGTATGCTGCACTCATAGCCTGCGGCGCACTTAATTTTGAACAGGCGCTGGTACTGGTGCAGAAACGAGCATTATTTATGGAGGAGGCAGGAGCAAAAATTCCTTCAGGTATGACCGCTGTAATAGGTCTGAATCAGGAAAAGATTGAAGGCATTTGTAAGGAAGTCTCTTCTAAAGGAATAATTGATATCGCAAATTTTAATACGCCCGGACAGATTGTTATTTCAGGAGAATTGAAGGTACTGGATGAGGCAGCAAGGCTTGCTGAGGAAGCAGGTGCAAAGTGTGTGTTTTTGCAGGTGAGTGGGGCATTTCATTCAAGGCTGATGGAAGAGGCATCTTTGAGGCTTGCGCAGGAGATCAGAAATGTAGAAATAAAGGCACCACAGATTTCATTTCTATCCAATGTCACGGGGAATTATGTAAAAGACCCGGAAGAAATAAGGCAGTTATTGATTAAACAGGTGAACAGTCCTGTTCGGTGGATAGATATAATGGAGCACATCCGTAGTGATGCTGACAGAATTGTTGAGGTGGGTCCGGGGAAGGTGCTTTCCGGATTATGGCGCAGGTTTGACAGGACAAAAGAGGTAATAAATGTTGAAGATGCAGAAACCCTTGAGAGGGTATCTGCAAGTTTTAATCTGTGAAGTAACGGGGGATTGATGAAGTTGGAGGGCAGGGTTGCTATTATTACAGGTGCTGCGAGGGGGATAGGAAAGGCAATAGCACTTTTATTTGCCAGGGAAGGTGCAAATCCTGTAATTGTGGACATAGACCTGGACGGGGCAAAGAAAGTAAGTGAGGAATTGAATTCAATGGGCAGAGATTCTATTGCCCTCAGGGTTGATATCTCAAAAATTATGGAAGTGGAGGAAATGACAAAAGAGATAGTAAAAAAGTATAACAGGATAGATATCCTTGTTAACAATGCCGGTATTACGCGCGATGCCCTGCTCATAAAGATGAAAGAAGAAGATTGGGACAGGGTACTGGATATCAATCTGAAAGGCACTTTTAACTGTATCCAGGCAGTTTCAAGGATAATGCTTAAACAGCACAGCGGGAAGATTGTGAATATTGCATCCATTGTTGGCATCGCCGGAAATATAGGCCAGGCTAACTACTCTGCAAGCAAGGGAGGAGTTATTGCTTTAACAAAGACTGTGGCAAAGGAAATGGCCCGCTGGGGTATTAATGTAAACGCGGTTGCGCCCGGCTTTATAGATACAGCAATGACAAAAATACTGGAAGAAAAGCAAAGAGAAGAATTGCTGAAACTGATACCTCTTAAAAGACTGGGTACCCCCGAAGATGTGGCAAAATTGGTTTTGTTCCTTGCAGGTCCGGACTCAGATTATATCACGGGGCAGGTTATCAGAATAGATGGTGGAATTTCAATGTAGAGTCGGTTTTATCCGACAGTGACAGGAAAGGAGGAAGGGATGGCGCTTTTTGACGATGTAAAGGCGATTGTTGTGGAGAAGTTAGGAGTAAAGCCTGAGGAGGTCACACCCTCTGCTTCATTTGTGGATGACCTGGGAGCAGATTCTCTGGATACAGTTGAACTGGTAATGGCTTTTGAAGAAAAGTTTGACCTGGAGATACCGGATGAAGATGCTGAGAAAATACTCACAGTGCAGGATGCTGTGAATTATATAGAATCACACATAAAGAAAGAATAATCTGACTATGCTCATTGACTGGTAAAAGTATCTCGCTCATTCTCTATGGAGGCGCAGAATTTCCCCGGGTCATTTCCCGGTATCTCAAATAGTCTTTCTTGCAGGCATGCCTGCAACATATACTGACCCGGGTTTAATCTTAAATGGTGGTCTGACATATTTACTTCTAAGCACAAAAAATGGAGGACCAGAATGAAAAGGAGCATATTTGTAAGTATTCTGGTTCTGAGTATATCAGCATCGGCTTCTTCCCGTGCCTTCTTTGTTGGCTTTGGCAGTGCAGGAGGAGTGGAGCAGGTAATAAGGAAGGGACAGGAGGAAGGAAAGATTCCGAAGGTTCCTGATACAGGAGAGACAGCACCAGCAGGTCCTGTCCAGCATGGTGCAGAAGTTGTCTGGCAGAAGATATGGGATAGTGGAAGGGATGATGGTGGCTGTGGCATTGCAGTTGATTCTTCAGGCAATGTATATGTAACAGGAAGTTCCCGTAACGGCGCAAACTATGACTGCCTTACAATAAAATATCGTCAGTATTAAAAATTAAAATATTGTTTCAGGTTTTTACAGGAAAGGCAGGATAAACCGATATGAAGAAAAGAGTTGTAATTACTGGACTGGGACCCATTACTCCTATTGGCAAAGGTAAGGAGGAATTCTGGCATGCCCTGCGTGAAGGGGAAAATGGAATAGATGTAATAACCTCATTTGATGCGTCTAAATTTTCCACCAGGATTGCTGCTGAGGTTAAAAATTTTGACCCCGGCCTCTATATTGGAGCAAAAGAGATAAGGCATATGGACAGATTTGTGCAGTTTGCTGTGGTAGGGGCTATATTTGCTATAAAGGATGCAGGGATTGAATTTGAAAAGGAAGACCCTGAGAGGATTGGTGTCCTGATAGGTTCAGGTATAGGGGGGATTGCTACACTGGAAAGAGAGCACAACGTCCTAAGAGAGAAGGGGACTGACCGCATAAGCCCATTTTTAATTCCCATGCTCATTGTGAATATGGCTTCGGGTTGTGTTTCAATATTCTTTAAGGTAAAGGGACCAAACAATGCTGTAGCCACAGCCTGTGCTACTGGAGCCAATGCTGTAGGAGATGCCTTCAGGATTATACAGCGTGGAGATGCAGATGTAATGATATGCGGTGGGACAGAAGCTTCCATCACTCCACTGGGGGTTGGGGGATTCTGTGCTGCCAGGGCATTGTCCAGACGAAACGATGAACCCCAAAAAGCAAGCAGGCCATTTGATAAGTTGCGGGATGGATTTGTAATGGGAGAAGGGAGTGGCATAATAGTACTTGAATCTCTTGAGCATGCTTTGAACAGAGGAGCGCATATCTATGGAGAAATTGTAGGTTATGGAATGACAGGAGATGCATACCATATGACAGCTCCTGATCCTGATGCCAGACAGGCAGCCAGGGCAATCGTGCTTGCACTTAAGGATGCCGAGATAAAGCCTGAAGAAGTGGACTATATAAATGCACATGGCACATCAACACTTTTAAACGATAAATGCGAAACAATGGCAATAAAATCAGTATTCGGGGAACATGCCTACAGAATTCCTGTCAGTGCTACAAAATCTATGACAGGACATCTTCTTGGAGCAGCCGGTTCAGTTGAATTGATAGCCACTGTTCTTACACTTGAATATGGCATTGCCCCGCCAACCATAAACTATGAGCATCCAGATCCTGATTGTGACTTAGATTATGTTCCAAATAAGGCAAGGGAGATAAAAGCCTCAGTAGCCATTTCAAATTCATTTGCCTTTGGAGGACATAACGTAACAATTGTGGTGCGCAAATATAAATAGCCACTGTTTAAATGGCAATCTTTCAGGGCTGGAATATATAATGGAGAGACATAGAAAAGAGGTTCTGCAAAGATTTCAGTGTTTGATAGGGGTGAGATTTAAAAATATCGGACTTTTAGACCGTGCCCTCACACACAGAACTTTTGCTGTAGAGAGCAAGAAAACTCTTCAGGACAATGAAAGGCTGGAATTTCTTGGAGATGCAGTATTGAACCTGGCTATAAGCACATATCTTTACAGAAGATATCCCGGGTATAGTGAGGGTGAGTTGAGTATGGCCCGCTCCAGATTGGTCAATGAAAAAATGCTTGCCAGAAAGGCAAGATTGCTCAATCTTGGTAATTATCTCAGACTGGGAAAGGGAGAAGAATTAACAGGTGGAAGAAATAAGGATTCAATTCTTTCGTCTGCCCTTGAAGCAGTAATCGGCGGGATTTATCTTGAATATGGCTTTGAAAGGGTATACAGATTCATAAAGGCACAATTCAGGGAAGGTATTGAGAGGACTACCAGGAAAAGTGTTCTTAAAGAACCGAAGGGAAGGCTGCAGGAGATTGTAGAAAGGAAATCTGGAAGAAAGCCATTCTATAGAATAAGTATTATTAAAGATGCTCCATATGGTCATATTTATAAAGCTGAGGTCTGGGCAGGAAGAAAATTTTTGGGAACAGGCAGGGGAAGAACCAGAAAGGACGCTGAAAAGAATGCAGCCTTAAATGCTTTGAAGGGAGGAATAGATGGATTATCTCTTGACTGAAGAGCAAAAAATGATTGTAGACCTTACACGCAGGATAGTAAGGGAAAAAATTACTCCTGAGGTTGTCAGTCGCTATGACGAAACAGAAGAATTTCCCTGGGAGATAATAAAGATACTTGCTGATGCGGGACTATTCGGTGTTTATATCCCTGAGGAATACGGGGGTATGGGTGGTGGAATTTTTGAATTATCCATTGTAACAGAAGAGCTGAGCAGGGCCTGTGGAGGAATAGCAATCTGCTATGCTGCTACTGCGCTCGGTACATATCCCATTCTCTTATTTGGAAATGAAGAGCAGAAGAAGAAATATCTGCCGCCCCTTGCTGCAGGGACAAAACTTGCTGCTTTTGCACTTACAGAGCCAAATGCTGGCAGCGATGCTGCTGGAATCCAGACCACTGCAAAAAAGGAAGGGAATTATTATATCTTGAATGGCACAAAACAATGGATTACAAATGGTGGAGAAGCAGAAGTGTATACTGTGATTGCTATGACTGACAGGGCGAAGGGAGCAAGGGGTGCAACTGCATTTATTCTTGAGAAGGGAATGGAAGGATTTGAATTTGGCAAAAAGGAAAAAAAGATGGGAATCCGTGCCTCTGCCACCAGAGAGCTCATTTTTAATAACTGCAGGGTTTCTGAAGACAGGGTGCTGGGCAAGGAAGGAATGGGCTTTATAGTTGCAATGAAGACATTTGATGCTTCACGTCCAGGTGTTGCAGCGCAGGCACTGGGAATTGCACAGGGAGCTCTGGATGACGCAATTAGCTATGCCCGTAAACGTATACAATTCGGTAAGCCCATTATTTCATTCCAGGCAATCCAGCATATGCTTGCTGATATGGCTACACAGATTGAAGCCAGCCGGGCCCTGATTTATGCTGTAGCCAGGATGATTGATTCAGGAGCAAAGGATATTGCAAAGGAATCTGCTATGAGCAAACTGTTTGCCTCTGATGTGGCAATGAGGGTGACAACAGATGCTGTTCAGATTTTCGGCGGGTACGGATATATGCGGGAATATCCTGTCGAGAAGAGGATGAGGGATGCCAAGATTACCCAGATTTATGAGGGAACAAATCAGATTCAGCGCAACGTTATTGCTCTACAGTTGATAAAAGAAGCAGCACAAAAATAGTGTCAGAACTATTTTCTATAACAGGGAAAAACGATGAATATTATAGTCTGTATTAAACAGGTGCCGGATACAGCAGCACTGCATCTTGTAAGGATTAATCCAGAAACCAATACACTTATAAGGGAGGGAGTTCCCAGTATCATAAATCCCTTTGATGAAAATGCAATTGAAGAGGGTCTGCGCCTTCGCGAAAAGCATGGCGGGGAGGTGACTGTATTGAGTATGGGTCCGCCACAGGTTGAAAAGGCTTTAAGGGATGCTATTGCGATGGGCGCGGACAGGGCGATATTGTTAAGCGACAGGGCATTTGCCGGAGCAGACACGCTTGCCACTTCTTACACCCTTGCAATGGCAATTAAAAAAATTGGAAAGTTTGACCTGATTTTATTTGGCAAGCAGGCAATTGATGGTGACACTGCCCAGGTTGGCCCGGGGGTTGCGGAGCACCTGGGTCTTCCGCAGGTGACTTATGTCAGAAAAATAGAGATTGAAAATGGAAAGATAAGAGCTGAAAGAACCCTGGAGGATAGTTTTGAAGTGGTGCAAACAAATCTGCCTGCTGTTGTGACTGTGACAAAAGAAATAAATACCCCTCGTTATCCTTCCCTGAAGGGAATGCTTAAAGCAAAAAATGCACAGATAGTTGTATGGGGTATGAAGGATCTGGAAGTGGAGCCGGGTCGCGTGGGCCTGGAAGGTTCCCCCACCCAGGTGATTAAGATTTTCACCCCGCAGATGCGCAAAAAGGGTGAGATTTTACAGGGTACACCAGAAGAGATTGTGGATACCCTGATTAACAAGCTGCGCGACCAGAAAGTTCTGTGATATGGAAAATATAAAAGTAATAATTGAAAAATGTACTGGCTGCAAATTGTGTGTGAAGGCCTGCCCGTTTGGTGCTATTGAAGTAGTTGACAGAAAGGCAGTTATTAAGGAAAACTGCAACCTCTGTGGTGCATGTGTGGAGGCTTGTAAATTTGAGGCAATCTGGATAGCGAAAAAGAGAGTGTCTCTGGACCTTTCTTCATACAGAGGAGTCTGGGTTTTTGCTGAACAGAGAGATGGGAAGATTATGCCTGTGGCATATGAATTGCTTGGTGAAGGAAGAAAACTTGCAGACAGTATAAATACAGAGCTGTCAGCAGTACTTATGGGAGATAAACTTGACGCTGAAGCACAGGAGCTTATTGAGTATGGAGCTGATAAGGTTTATCTTGCGAGTTCCCCGCTCCTGTCTCATTATCGCAATGAATTTTATACCAAGGTTTTTGTTGACCTCATCAACCAGTATAAACCTGAGATAGTGCTTGTAGGCGCTACTACAATAGGCCGTTCCCTTGCTCCCAGGATTGCTGCAAGGATAAAATGTGGACTTACTGCTGATTGCACTGCTCTTGAAATGGACCCTGGAAAGAGAATCCTTCTTCAGACACGTCCTGCATTTGGAGGTAATATTATGGCTACAATTATCTCTCAAAACTCCCGTCCTCAGATGGCAACGGTTAGACCCAGGGTGATGAAGAAAGCCGTAAGGAATCCAGCACGCAAGGGCGAAATAGTTCGGGTTCAGCCCGGGATTTCCCTTGAAGATGCGCTCTCTGAAATATTAAAGATTATTAATGTTGAAGAACAGGTTGTGGATTTGCAGGAGGCAGATATAATTGTGTCCGGAGGGAGAGGGCTGGGAAAGGCTGAAAATTTCTCTCTAATCCAGGAACTGGCACAAACCCTCGGAGGTGCTGTGGGGGCTTCTCGCGCAACCGTGGATGCGGGCTGGATTCCTTCCTATCATCAGGTTGGACAAACAGGAAAAACAGTCTGCCCGAAGTTGTATATAGCCTGCGGAATTTCAGGTCAGGTTCAGCATCTTGTTGGTATGCAGAACTCAGATGTAATTGTGGCAATCAACAAGGATCCGAATGCCCCTATATTTCAGGTGGCTACATATGGAATTGTCGGCGATCTGTTTGAAATAGTTCCTCTGCTAACTAAAAGATTAAAAGAGCAATTAAAATAACTTTTGAAGGAGGTTTTAATGGATGGTTTAATTTTCTCAATCCTTGGAGCATCTCTTGCAGTTGGATTTTCAGGGATAGGTTCAGCAATAGGGGTGGGACTTGCAGGACAGGCAGCAAATGGAGTTCTTGCTGAAGACCCTGAAAAATTCGGGACAATGTTATTGCTTGTAGCCCTGCCCGGGACACAGGGGTTTTATGGATTCCTTACAGGTTTCATTGTTGTAATGAAAGTGGGAATTTTAACAGGGAATATTCCTGCCATCTCTTTCTCCCAGGGATTAAGTATTCTGTTTGCCTGTCTACCCGTGGTGCTTGCAGAATGGATTTCTGCCATTCATCAGGGTAAGGTATGTGCTGCAGGTATAGCAGTTGCAGCCAAGAAACCTGAGGCAACAATGAGGGCGCTCATCTATGGAGTTCTTGTGGAGACATATGCAGTACTGGGGCTGCTGGCAAGTATTATACTGCTCAATGGCGTAAAACTGGGTTAATAAAAACAGGAATATATATGTCTATTGAGGCAATAATTCAGAAAATAATTGAAGATGCCAGGAGAGAAGGGGAGTCCATCAGGTCCAGGGCATTGAGAGAAGTAAAAGAAATTGAAAAAGAATCTGAAAAAAGGGCTAATGCTTTAAGGTCTGAAATACTTGAAAAAGCAAACGAGTATGCCCGGCAGGAACTGGAAAAGGCAAGGGTCTCTGCCAGCATTGAATCCAGAAAGCGCATTCTTGAGGAGAAAAAAACAGCAATTTCACTTGTTTTTGAAACAGCACTGAAAGAGATTCAGGCTCTGGACAGGATAGAATACCAGAATCTTATAGAAAGGATGTTGCTCAATTGTGAAGGCGATGAGGAGATTATTGTCTCTCCTTCTGAAAAGAGAATTGATTCAGAATTTGTAGATAGGGTAAACAGGCTACTTTTGAAGAAAGGAAAGAAGGGAAATCTGCGATTGTCAAAGGAGAAGAGAGAAATTCCCGGAGGTGGATTTATCCTCAGAAAAGAACGGATTGAGAAAAACAATTCTTTCAGGATTCTCCTGGATTCAATGCAGGAAAGTCTTGAATCAAAAATAGCAGAGATTCTATTTTCCTGATGATTATGGCTACCTATAAAGAGCTTTTAAATGAACTGAATAAGGGTGTGGTCAGGCAATTCTATATCTTTGCCGGAGACGAAGAATTTCTGAAGGAAGAGGCACTGACAAGGATAAAAAAACTGCTTATAAAACCTGGCTGGGAAAGTTTTAATTATTATACAAACACCGGAGAAGAAATCCTTGAATCTGGAATTGGTACTCTACTGAATATCTGCAATACAGTTCCTTTCTTCAGTAATAAGAGGCTGGTTGTGATAAGACGCGCTGATAAGCTTTGCAAGATGGAGGATATTGTTGAATATGCTGGCAAACCTGTTTTAAGCACCTGCCTTATTCTTTTTGTTCAAAAAACAGAGGAAACATTGAAGAAATTTGAAATTATGTTTCAACATCCCTTACAGCGGGATTTAAGGGCATGGATAATAAATAAGATAAGGGATGCAGGGAAAAGGATTACAGAGAAGGCAATGGATATCTTAAAAGAAGAGGCAGGTTATGATATGGGCATTCTTTCCATGGAAATAGAAAAACTCATTCTCTTTACAGGCAGCAAACACTTAATAGAAGAAAATGATGTGCGCAGCAGTGTTTCACACAGGGGAATGCTGAATATATGGAAATTGGTTGATGCTGTAGTGGAGAGGAAAAGAAATGTGGCACTGGAGGCAGTGAGGGAGTTATTCCTGGAAGGTGAAACCGGGCGTATTATTCCCGAGATAATTAAACAGTTCAGGTTTATAAGTCAGGCAAAAGAAATGTCTGAGCTGGGATATGCGCAGGCGCAGATACCTGATGCCATTGGATTTAAACCGGACTGGAAAAAGGGTAGATTTATGGAACAGTGCAGAAGGTTTACCCCGCAGGAGATTGAAAAAAACCTTCACCATCTTATTAATACAGAACTTGAGATTAAGACAGGCAGGATGCCCAGCCCGGACAAAAACCCCATTGCAGTTGAAATACTGGTGGGAAGACTATGCGGAGAGAAGAGCATGCACCTTCCTTGATAGCCTTGCCTTAAGCCTCGATGCCTTATTCCTGTGTATTACATTTTTAAGTGCTGCTTTATCCAGAGCACTGGAAGCTATCCTCAGTGCCTCTCTTGCTTTCTCCTTATCCTTTGATGCAATTGCAAGAGACACATTTTTAATAAGGGATTTTAATTTCGTCTTGATTGATAAATTATGTTTCCTTTTTCTTTCTTCCTGTCTTATTCTTTTTAAGACTGAAAGTTTTCTTTTCTTTATTTTTGGCTTTACCTGCCCAGAGGGTGCAGATGGCCTGGATGTTCCAGCAGACTTGGCAGTTGCGGATGACTTTTTTTCTTCCGGCATATTTCCTCCTTTTTTAAAAATATTATACCATTTTTATAAAAAATGTCAAGCATAAAATGACAATTGAGGAAAAATCACAGTGGAAGAGAAAGAACTTATAAAATCTGCTTCTGAGGCAGGACTGGGTACACTTATATCAAGAATCCTGGGTTTTATAAGGGATATGGCTATTGCAGCCAGATTTGGTGCAGGTGCCCGGGCAGATGCCTTTTATGTTGCTTTCAGAATTCCGAATATGCTGCGCAATCTTCTGGGCGAGGGAACATTCGGAACTTCTTTCATACCTGTGTTCAGTGAATATCTGGTGAAGGAAGAAAAGGAAGCCTGGGAACTCGCCAGTATAACTTTTTCAATCCTCCTTGTTCTTCTCTCCTGCCTTACCCTTATTGGCATTGCTATAGCTCCCTTCGTTGTGCGTATAATCGCTCCTGGCTTTATTTCTAATCCTGAGAAGTTTGCCCTCACGATTTCACTTACCCGTTTGATGTATCCTTTTTTCTTATTCATAGTCCTTGCTGCTTTTGCAACAGCCCTGCTTAACAGTTTGCGTTCTTTCTTTATTCCGGCACTTGCACCATCAATGTTGAGTGTAGGAGAGCTTTTTTCTGTTTTTGTTATAGTGCCATTTATGGGAGGTTCAGTAAAAGGTCTTGCCATAGGTGTTTTGCTTGGTGGGGCAGGTCAGCTTCTTGCACAGGTTCCGCAGGTTCTTAAATTCTGGCCAAGAGCCACAGGTTATTTCAAATTGACATTTTCCCATCCCGGTGTAAACAGGATATGGAAACTGATGCTACCGGCAACTATAGGCGTGGGAATCTATCAGATTAATATTTTTGTGGATACGCTCTGTGCTTCATATCTTGTTCAGGGCACACCCACTGCACTTTATTATGCAAACAGGCTTGCGCAGCTGCCGCTTGCAATATTTGGCACGTCTGTTGCTACAGCATCGCTACCGCAGATGTCTGAGTATGCAGCGAAGAAGGATATGGAAGGACTGTTGAAAGTATTCTGTTCGGGATTCAGGAGCATTTTCTTCCTCCTTATGCCTTCGGCAGTTGGTTTTGTTCTGCTGGGCAGGCCAATAATTGAGGTTCTGTTTCAGAGGGGTGAATTTGGAAAATTTGCTACCTCCCTTACATATTCTGCCCTTTTGTTTTACTCTTTTGGACTTATCTCATATGCGGGTGTTAAGGTTGTAGCATCTGCCTTTTATTCTCTTCAGGATATGAAGACCCCTGTTGTAGTTTCAACGATAGCAATTCTATTGAATACTGAGTTAAACCTTATTCTGATGAGGTACCTTGAAATAGGGGGCCTTGCGCTGGCTACCTCAATCTCTTCAACAGTGAATATGTCTTTACTCCTTTTGCTGTTAAAGAGAAGGCTGGGAAGGTTAGAGGGAAAGAAAATACTTGAGGCATTATGGCTTATGTGCTTCATAAGCACCATTATCGGAATTGTATGTATGTTTGTGGCAAGGTTGAAAATAAATTCATATTTCAAAATTGCCACAGGTATCCCGCTTTCCATCCTGATTCTGTTTATCTTTTCATCAGTCTTTAAAATGGAGGAATCCCGCCAGCTTTTACAGATTCTTAGCAGGAGAAAATGATGTCTTTAAGAGAGAAGATTAGCTCACTGCCTCAGGCACCGGGTATTTATATAATGCTGGATAAAAAAGGCAATGTCCTCTATGTGGGAAAGGCACGTTCCCTGAAGAAAAGGGTATCCTCCTATTTCACCCGGGGAAGCTCTTCCCTGAAGACTGAGAGGTTAAAAGAGGAAATCGGTGATATAAAATATTTTATTACAAAGAGTGAGGTAGATGCCCTGATTCTTGAATGCAGCCTCATAAAGAGGTTTCATCCTCCATATAATATTGATTATAAAGATGATAAGAGCTATCCATTTATAAGGATTACAAAGGAACTCTTTCCATCCATTTCTTTAGTCCGCATACCACCATCTCTCACTGCAGATTATCTATCCAGGGAAAACTGTATTTTATTCGGTCCATATCCAAAAGTAAAACTTGTAAAAGAGGCATTGAGAAAAATCCGCAAGGTTTTTCCCTTGCGCAGTTGCACCAGGGAGATAGGACAGAACAAATCTGCCCCGCTCTGTCTGGATTACCATGTGGGACTCTGTGCAGGTCCCTGTCAGAATTTAATAGAAGTCGGTGATTATCGTGCACTTGTGCGCAGGGTTTATATGCTTCTTAAAGGTGAGAGAAGGGGGCTTATGAAGGAACTGAGAAAAAAAATGTACGCTCTCTCTAAACAATTAAAATTTGAAGAGGCAGCACGAATAAGAAACCAGCTATTAGGGCTTGAAGAGATAACAGGGACTGCAGAATCCGGTTCATTTACAGAGGCGAAGACCGGTGGAATGTGTTCACTTCCTTTGCAGGAACTTCAGTCTGCTCTTAACCTGCCATCTCTTCCGGTTCACATAGAAGGACTTGATATTTCCAATCTCGGTGGAGATTTTGCCACAGGAGCGGTTGTGGTTTTTAAGAATGGAGTCCCGTACAAAAATGGATACAGGCATTTCGGTATCAAAACAGTACAGGGTGTTAATGATGTCCAGATGCTTGCTGAGATTGCAAGGCGTCATTACAGTCAGATAAGTTTATCCATTACCTGTAGCACAGCGATTCATTCTGCAGGGTCATTTTTACTTCCTGACCTGATTCTTGTGGATGGGGGGATAGGGCAACTGAAAGCAGTATCCAATGTATTAAAAGAGCTTAAACTGAAGGTTCCGGTTATAAGCATTGCAAAAAAGTTTGAGGAGGTATTTAAAGAAGAAAATGGAAGGATAAAAAAGATACTTCTGTCCCTGACCTCTCCAGGGCTTCACCTTCTTCAGTATATCCGGGATGAGGCGCATCGTTTTGCAATAAAATATCATAAGATATTGAGAGATAGAGAAATGAAGAAGTCTGTTCTGGATGGGATACGGGGAATAGGAGAAAAAAGGAAACAAAAACTGTTAAGCCATTTTGGCTCTATTGAAAAGGTAATGGAATCAAGCATAGAAGAATTGAAAGGGCTTGGTATTCCAGAGAAAATAGCGCAGCAGATTCTGGAGACCGGTTCTACAGGCTCATAGGTTTGCGGTATTTGTTTATTCAGGAGAGGTGTGTATGGTTAAAGTTCTGCTTATACTTTTTGGAATAATCTGGGGTACTGTGGTTATTGTTTTTACCTGGAAAAAAATTTCCTGGCTCATCGTAAAAATAGTGGGTACTAAGTACGAACGGGATATAAAGGTGATGCAGCCGATTGTTGATGCGATTAATAACCTGGAGCCACAGATTCGGCGTCTTTCAGACCAGGAGCTACGGGCAAAAACAGCAGAGTTTCGTGCCCACATAGCCCGCAAGCAGGAGGAATATAAGCGGGAACTGGAAGAGCTTGAGTCCCGGCTCAAAGAATCTTCACCACAGGAAAGGGTAAAGCTCAAAAAAAGGTTGAATGAGATAAGAAACGCAATAGTTGAAGATATACTGCCCGAGGCTTTTGCTGTTGTGCGGGAGGCATCCAGACGCACAACAGGGATGCGGCATTTTGATGTCCAGCTGATGGGTGGACTTGTCCTTCATGAAGGAAAGATTGCAGAGATGGCCACAGGTGAGGGAAAGACCCTTGTTGCAACACTTCCACTGTATCTCAATGCACTATTTGGCAGGGGTTGCCATCTTGTGACAGTAAATGACTATCTTGCAAAAAGAGACAGATTCTGGATGGGACCCATATATGAATTTCTGGGTTTAACAGTGGGATATATTCAGCACGATATGGAACCTGAAGAAAGGAAGAAGGCGTATGCCTGCGATATTACCTATGGTACAAACAATGAGTTTGGCTTTGATTACCTGCGCGACAATATGGCTATTTACCCTCAGCAGAGGGTTCAGCGCCATCCTTTCTACTATGCAATAGTTGACGAGGTTGACAGTATTCTCATTGATGAGGCAAGAACACCCTTAATTATCTCAGGTCCTGCTGAGGAATCTACAGATCTGTATTATCAGATAGACCGCCTGGTTCCATATTTGAAAAAAGCCCCTGATGACTTTAAAATTAAGGAAGAAGAATATAAAGCAAAAGGAGTCTCTTTTGATTTTATTGTTGACGAAAAAGAGCATACAGTTGTGCTTACAGACACCGGTATGGCAAAATGTGAGAAGTTATTGAAACTTGATAGTCTTTATGACAATCCCAGGCTTGTTTCTCATATACATCAGGCTCTGCGGGCACATTACCTTTTCCACAGGGATGAGGATTATGTTGTAAAAGATGGCAAGGTTGTAATAGTGGATGAATTTACCGGAAGGCTGATGCCTGGAAGGCGATGGAGCGATGGACTGCATCAGGCAATTGAGGCAAAGGAGCGCGTGAGGATTGAAAGAGAAAATCAGACCCTTGCCACAATCACCTTTCAGAATTACTTCCGCCTGTATGAAAAACTGGCAGGTATGACCGGCACAGCAGAAACAGAGGCTATAGAGTTTGAGAAAATTTATAACTTAGAAGTTGTAGTGCTTCCGCCAAACAGGCCTTTAATCCGCCATAATTATCCTGATGTAATTTACAAAACAGAGAAGGAAAAATTGAAGGCTGTAGTGAATGAAATTGAAGAATGCTATAAGAGAGGGCAGCCCGTACTTGTAGGAACCCGTTCCATTGAGAAAAATGAGAAATTGAGCAGGATGCTTAAAGAAAGGGGTATCCCGCACAATCTATTGAATGCAAAATACCATGAAATGGAGGCTTATATAATTGCGCAGGCAGGCAGAAAGGGTGCGGTGACCATAGCCACAAATATGGCAGGAAGGGGGACTGACATACTCCTGGGTGGAAACGCTGAATTTATGGCAAAGGATTTATTGCGCCAGCGCGGGATAGAGCCAGATATGCCCGGATACAGGGAAGAACTTGAAAAACTTCTGCCAGAATTCAAAAAAATTGTTGAGAAAGAACATCGGGAGGTAGTGGAACTGGGCGGACTGCATGTGATTGGCACAGAGAGACATGAGGCACGTCGCATTGACAATCAGCTGCGTGGCAGGGCTGGCAGGCAGGGCGACCCTGGTTCATCCAGGTTTTATCTCTCACTTGAAGATGACCTGTGGCGCTCTTTTGGTAGAGGTGGAGAAAGGATTGCAGCAATAATGGACAGATTAAAAATCCCGGAAGATGAACCTATTGTCCATCCCTGGATTACCAGGGCAATTGAGTCCGCGCAGAAGAGGGTTGAGGAACATAACTTTGAGATCAGAAAACAGCTGCTTGAATATGATGATGTGATGAACAAGCAGAGGGAAGTGATATATGCTGAGCGGGATAAGATTCTTGAAGGGGAGAACCTGAAAGAAGACATAATGGGAATGGCTGAAGATATAGTTGCTGACCTCATAAATATTTATGCACCAAAAAATGCACACCCGCAGGAGTGGGATATTTCAGGACTTGAAGTAAGGTTAAAACAGATATTTGGTATTTCAATAAAGGCTTTTCCCTTGAATGAGATAAAAGATTCCATAGAATTGCAGGAGAAAATCCTGGAAATAATAAAATCCCTTTACAATGAAAGGGAAGCCCAGATTGGTGAAGACAACCTCAGACAGATTGAAAGGATGGTAATGCTACAGTTTGTGGATATGGCATGGAAGGACCACCTCTATTCAATGGACCATCTCAGGGAAGGGATAGGGCTGCGCGGATATGCTGAAAGAGACCCTCTTGTTGAATACAAGCGCGAAGGCTATGAAATGTTTGCGAGTATGATAGGACGTATTAAGGAAGAAGTGCTGCAGTATCTATTTCATTTTCAGCTCAGGTCTGCAGATGGCAGTTCCCGTGTCTTTGCCGGCCCATCTTCCCGTCCGGTCCAGCCCGCTGGCAGTGCTGCAGTTTCCCGTGTCACGATGCCTGCCAGGGCAAAAGAGAATACCCCGTTGCGCAAGCAATTTAAGGTGGGTCGCAACGACCCCTGTCCCTGTGGTAGCGGCAAGAAGTTCAAGCATTGCTGTGGCCGCCCTGCATAGGGAAATTCCCTTTCCACTAAAAATACACCAGAATGCATTTTTTTCTTGACAAATTGAAAATATATGATATAATATGTTTAGAATATTCTAAACGATTAATATAAAAACCTGTGCCCCGGTTTTGTGAGTATTCGGGAACTCTGCCTCTTACTGAGCTGAAAGTCGCGGGTGTAGCGCAGCAAAGGAGTGTAGATGAATGAACATCTGGCACGTGCAGAGGATATTTTTGTAGAAACACTTGGAAAGACAGCAGATGCCCTCGGGATTTCCAGGATAGTGGCGCAGATATATGCCATTCTTTATTTAAGCCCCAGACCCCTTTCCCTTGATGAAATAGCACAGCGCCTGAAGGTCAGCAAGGGGAATGTGAGTGTCAATATCCGTATTCTTAATGACTGGCAGGCTGTGAGAAAAATCTGGCAGAGGGGTTCAAGAAAGGATTATTATACTGCTGAGCTGGATATTAAAAAAATTATTATTAATAAGTTAAAGACAGGATTAACTCGCAGGATTGGAGAAATTATGGACGAAATTTCAAAGATGGAAGTAATTTTAAATGCGGCGAATAAGGATGAGGCGAAACTCACCCCTGAAGAGAAAAAAGCTATTTCCACATACAGGGAAAGAATTAAAGGCATTAAGGGTTTGAATAATCTTGTGAAAAAAGCATTTTCCCTTGCCAAGTATATTATATGACATGGAGGTGTTAATGAAAAGAAAGTATGGCTGGATTCCGGACATACCTGATAGAAGGGATTATCTTTATTATAAAATAATGCCGGTTATAAAACTGCCTGAAAAGGTTGACCTGCGCGAAAAGGGATTTTCTCCTGTAGAGGACCAGGGACAGCTGGGCAGCTGTACCGCCAATGCACTGGCAGGAAACTTAGAATTCCTTGATATTCAAAACGGGGATGGATATACTGACCAATCAAGGCTATTCATCTATTATAATGAAAGATTGTTGAGGGGAACAGTGAACGAAGATTCCGGAGCAATGTTAAGAGATGGCATAAAGAGTCTGGTTAAATGGGGTTCCTGCCCTGAAAGAATCTGGAAGTACAATATAAATTTATTTGCAAAAAGACCCCCTGAGAAGGCATATAAACTGGCAAAGAAATCTCGTATAAGTGTGTATTACAGGCTGGAGACCCTGAATGAGATGAAGAGCTGTTTGGCTTCAGGATATCCTTTTGTTTTCGGTTTTGCTGTTTATGAAAGTTTTGAAAGTGAAAGGGTAGCAAGGACAGGGGTTGTCAATATGCCTGGAAAAAATGAGAGATTGCTGGGAGGTCATGCTGTGCTGGCAGCAGGATATGATGATAGAACAAAGAGATTTATAGTTAGAAATTCCTGGGGAATAGACTGGGGAGAAAAGGGTTATTTTACCATGCCTTACGAATACTTAGAATCCAGGGACCTCTCAGATGATTTCTGGACCATCAGAAGGTAAAGGAAATAAAGAAAGATGAGTACACTGGTTACAGGCGGAGCAGGTTTTATAGGTTCAAACATTGTAGATGAACTGGTTAGAAGGTCAGAAAAAGTTATTATTGTAGATGACCTTTCTACCGGGAAAAAAGAAAATATTAATAAAAGGGCAAAATTCTATAAAATGAATATATGCAATCCTTCTATAAAGAAAATTTTTTACAGGGAGAGACCGGATATTGTAATTCACCTTGCTGCCCAGATGAATGTGAGGGAATCTGTTAAGGACCCCATTTTTGATGCGCAGACCAATATCCTGGGTTCGCTGAATATCTTGGAAAATTGTGTAAAATCTGGTGTGAAAAAAATTATTTTTGCTTCTTCAGGCGGGGCTATTTATGGAGAAGGGGGTAATAACCTGCCTGCCAGAGAATCTTTCCCTCCCTCTCCTCTTTCGCCATATGGAATTGCAAAACTCTCTGTAGAGCATTACCTTCACTATTATCAGTATACCTATGGCCTTGAGTATACAATTTTAAGATATGGAAATGTTTATGGAGAGAGGCAGGACCCTCTGGGAGAAGCAGGTGTAATTGCAATTTTTATCAGGACAATGTTTGAGGGTAAGAATCCAGTTATCTATGGAGATGGAGAACAACTGCGGGATTATGTATATGTGGGTGATGTGGTGAGGGCAACATTACTGGCGATAAAAAAAGGAAAGAATCAGATTTTCAATATAGGCACAGGCAGGGGTACCTCAGTGAATACCCTGTATAATAAGCTGAAGAACCTCATTTCATTCAGTGGTAATCCTGTTTATGCATCTCCCAGGGCAGGGGATATTTTAAGGAATTATCTTGACATTTCCAGGGCAAAGAAATATTTAAACTGGTATCCCAGGGTGAGTCTGGACCAGGGGCTACAACGAACAATTAGATGGTTTTCAAAGACTAACCTGTGAAATAAAGAAGGAGAGAAGTGAATGATAAATTTGGCAGTCCCACTTATACATATGATTTACTGCAGGGTATAAAAATTGGAAATCCTGAAATGAACCGGGTTTTCCCTTTAATTGTCAATTTAGAAAAAATAGGATTTCAGGCAATAAAGCATCAGAAAAGACAGAATGAGTGATATCAATGTATTGTTTGTTTTAAGTTCTCTGGGAGGAGGCGGGGCAGAAAGGGTGGCTGTGAATGTTGTCAGTGCCCTGCACGGGCAGGGGTTTAATTTTTCGCTTGCTTTAATGAAGAATGAAGGTGTTTATTTCGAGGAAATTCCTTCAGGAATTCAAGTTTACGATCTTGAAAAAGGCAACGGGATTGCTTTACCAGTCTCTATCAGAAGAGTCGTCAATTTAACCAATCTGGTCAGCAGGTTAAAGCCCGAAGTAGTGTTATCCTTTTTGTGGTCTTGCAATATACGGGCTATCCTTGCTAAATTCTTCTCTTTCTCTAAGGCAAAATTTATTATCTCGGAACGTATCTATATTGAGAAGGATGTCCGCAGGCTGCAAGACAAACTCGGCATAGCTTTTACATACAGGTTTGCTGACAAAATTATCGCAGTTTCCGAAGGAGTAAGGGACGGGCTTATTAAATATTTTAAGGTATTACCCGATAGAATAACGACAATATATAATCCTTTTGATCTGGAAGAAATAAAAAAGAAAGCAGGGGAACCGCTGCCTGCCGAATTCAGGAATCTAAGTCGTCCGTGGGTGGTAAGTGCGGGCAGATTGTCATATCAGAAGAATTATTCTTTTTTGCTGAAGGCGTATGCCGAATATAAAAAGGTGTCAGGCGAAGGAACTTTTATCATAATGGGAAAAGGAGAAATGGAGGATGAGCTGAAGACAATTGCCAGGAAATTGGGGATTGAAAACAGTGTTTACTGGGCAGGATTTCAGAAAAATCCCTATTCGATAATGAAGAACTCTGATGTGTTTGTTCTTGGCTCTCATTATGAAGGATTCCCGAATGTAATTGTGGAGGCAATGGCAACAGGTGTTCCTGTAATTTCAACCGACTGTCCTTCAGGTCCATCAGAAATAATTACTAATTACCTGAATGGTATACTGGTGCCGGTAAATGATACGGAGAAATTATGTAAGGCAATACTGGAGGTTTTAAAAAATCCAGACTTAAGGCAGAAATTAATAGCAGAGGGCTATAAAAGAGCAGCAGACTTTTCTCTGGATAAAATAATTCCACAATACAGAAATTTGCTGGAATCTTTCGGAGGTAAAAACAAATAATGAAAAAAATTCTGGTAACAGGCGGAGCTGGTTTTATCGGCAGCAATCTTTGCGAGGCACTTCTGGATAAAGGTTATTTTGTAGTAAGTATCGATAACTTTAATGATTTCTATTCCCCTAAACTAAAAGAGGATAACATTAAGGAAGTTATGAAGAATAAGAACTCCCGGTCATTTATTTCTATCAGAGGTGATATATGCGATAAAAATGATCTGGAATCCATTTTTCGCAACCATAATATTACTTGCGTAATCCATTTAGCTGCAAGGGCAGGTGTGCGCCAGTCTTTAAAGGAGCCATTGCTGTATGAAGAAACAAATATAAGAGGAACTTTGAATATATTAGAATGCCTTAGAAAGTATAAAGTTAAAAACTACATTTTCGCTTCTTCGTCATCAGTGTATGGAAATAACAAAAAAGTTCCCTTTTCCGAAAACGACAGCGTGGATAGTCCCATTTCTCCATATGCGGCTACAAAAAGGGCCGCAGAATTACTGAATAATACCTACCATTATCTGTACAAAATAAATACTATCAATCTCAGACTTTTTACAGTTTACGGTCCGAGACAACGTCCTGACTTGGCAATCCACAAATTTACCAAGCGGATATTTGAGGGCAGGCCCATAGAGATATACGGGGATGGAACAAGCAGCAGGGATTATACATATATTAAGGACACGGTTAACGGGATAATGGGTGCCTTGGACTTCCTGTTGTGCAACGAAGATAAAAAGATATTTGAGATAATAAATCTTGGAAATTCCCATCCGGTTTCCTTGTCCAAACTGATAAAGTTGATACAGAATATTACTGGAAAGAAAGCGAAGATAAGAAGGTTGCCTATGCAGCCTGGCGATGTTGAAAAGACGTATGCCGATATTTCTAAAGCAAAAAGAATTTTAGGTTTCTGCCCTGAGATTAAAATCGAAGATGGCATAGCGGAATTTGTTCAGTGGTACAGAAAAACAATGATGTGAAATAACTATATATTTGGAGAGGATATCTTGACAACAAACCTGAAGATAGCCAGGGCTTCAATAATACTTATGGCTGCCAATGCCTGTGTTTTTGCACTGGGTATGGCAAAGGAAATGATAGTAGCCGCGAGATTCGGTATCCGCACCGAGATGGACGCATTCTATGCCGCCCTGACAATACCTAATCTGCTCAGTGGAATCCTGCTAACTACTTTCAGCGCTGTTTTCATACCTGTTTTTGTCAGGTGCAGGGTAGATAGCAGCGGGGAATCAAACAGGATAGCAAGCATTGTAATCAATTACTTCATTATATTGCTACTGGCGATATCATCTGTTATATTTTTATTTGCCCGGAGAATAATAAAATTTAGTTTTAGCGGGTTTTCCGGGGAAACGGTTCTTATAACTATAAAAATTTTGCGATTGCTCTGTCTTTTCTTTATTTTTTCCAGCTTTTCAGGAATTATGACAGGTATCTTGAATGCCAGTGAGAAATTCGGAATTCCAGCTATATCCTCTGCCATTGTAACTTTAAGCACGATTTTGTCTGTCCTCTGGTTTAGGCAATTCGGTATTTTTGCTCTTGCTTACGGATTTGTGGCCGGTGCTCTCATACAGGCAATTCTACTTCTTTTTGTTTTTAAACAGGAATACCGATATATACCATCCTTTGATTTCAGGCATCCTGCAATAAAAATGATGCTTAAGAATTCCCTGCCATTCTTCCTGGTAATAATAGTGTCTGAAATGAACATGGTAATAGGAAGGATGGTGGCTTCCCATCTTGCGCCAGGAAGCATTGCGAGCCTTGGCTATGCGGATAAGCTGATATCAGTCCCGATTAATGTATTCTCTGGTTCCATAGCGACTGCTATATTCCCTTATTTTTCAATGCAGTTAGCAGAGAAAAAGAACGAAGAGATGGCTAATTCTCTTTCCTCAAGCATTAAGATGGCTGGTTTTATACTCATTCCGCTCACCGTCCTGTTCACAATCCTGGGCAGACCCATCATAGAGGTTCTTTTTCAGAGAGGGGCATTTGACCGGCAAGCCACAAGTTTGACTTCAGCTGTCTTCATCTGTTATTCTTTCCAGCTCTTCTTTTATACCAGCAACATCATACTCAGTAAGGTTTTTCTTGTTCTTCAGGATATGTGGACACTGTTAAAAGTCGTGGTGGTGGGACTTTGTTCAAATGTGCTTTTGATATTCCTGTTTATAAAAATGGTAAAACCACCTGTTGCAGGTATAGCACTTGCCATTTCAGCCGCAAACTTTATAATCATGGGCTTTTGCCTTTTCTTCCTGAAGAAAAAATTTATGTATTTTGAGAGCAGGAATATATTTATTTCGCTTTTTCGCATACTGTCTGCTTCGTTGCTGTCAGGCCTGGTGGTTTATGCAATTTCAATTATCTATAAATCAGGCGTGGATATTGCATACCACCTGGCAAAACTTTTGATAATGGGCATTCTGGGCGTATCAATATTTACAATATTTGCGTTTATTTTCAGGATAGATGAACTTCAGAAGGCAGAAGAATTGTTCAGAATAAGATTTTCAGTGAAGGGGCAGGGTAGAATTGCAAATTGACCCGGGGATTTATTTTTGGGCAGGTCTAAGAATCACATTCAGGAGTTAAGAATCAGTGCAGGATGCGCGTTGCAATCTTTGTGGGTCAGAGACATTTCGGGTTCTGGAAAGAGAAACATTTAAATTCAGGGCGCGCCACCCTGAACTTCAAAAGGATATCTCCGTGGTTAGATGTATAGAATGCGGCCTGAAATACCTTGTTCCGCAGCCCGATGACATTGCTTTGAAGTATGAGGACAAATACTTTGACTCCTTCCTCAAGAGCGGATGTGAAATGGCAGGCGGAAGTTATGAGGTAGCCGAATACCTTAAGAAGAGGCTTATGGATATTGAAGAAATGACAGGTGGAAGAGGTAGACTGCTTGAAGTGGGGATAGGCACCGGCACTTTTCTTGGTTTTGCAAAAGAACAGGGATGGGATGTATGCGGGGTGGATGTTTCAAAATGGGCATCTGCCAGGGCAAAAGAAAAATACGGGGTTGAAACTATTCAGGGAGATATCCTTGAAATCACATTTACTCAGAAGTTTGACGCGGTCCATATGAATCATTCTCTTGAGCATATGCCGGACCCCAGGGGAGTGTTGAAAAAGGTGAATCTGGTTCTCCGCGACAGGGGAATATTGTTCGTGGAGGTGCCCAATGAATTCAATACCCTGCTTGATATGGTCAAAGAAAACCTTTTAAAGAGGATTCCGGGAGAGCCCTCCTATCATTTATATTTTTTCACACCCAAAACATTAGCGGAGATGGTGAAGAAAGCGGGTTTTGGAATAGTGCGTTGCAGAAGCGTAAGAAGGGAGAAAGACCTGAAGAGCAGGTATTTCCTTGGGGGCGCGGCAAAATTCGTTATATATGTGGCAGAAGAAATTTTTGATATGAAACCGAATATAGAACTTGTGGCGTTTAAAAAATCTCAATATGAATAAAAGAATTGATCTGGTCTGCATAGCGGGAAGGCACAGGAATACGGACGTGCTGCACGTCCCACCGTATGGTATTCTCTATGTAGGAAGTTCTTTGAAAAGGGCGGGCTATAATGTTGTTCTTCACCATATACCTTCTTCTCTAATAAGGGAAGAAGCCCGGAAGATAGCTGATGAAAAGCCTCTTTTTGCTGGTTTTTCGGTTTTTACAGGTTTTCCAGCGAGTGCCTCGGTTAAGATGTCGGAAATGCTGAAAGCTATTAATCCGGATATCCCCATTGTGTGGGGAGGGGTTCATCCTTCGGCAATGCCCGAACAGTGTCTGAAAGAAAAGAGTATAGATTATGTTGTAATGGGTGAAGGTGAAGAAACCGCTGTTGAGCTTGCAGAATGCATAGAAAAATGTTCTGGTTTTTCAGACATAAAGGGTCTTGGGTGGAAGCACGAAGGCAGGATTTTTATTAATCCTCCGCGGCCATTTATCAATGACCTTGACCACTTCCTTGTTGACTGGGGCATTACAGATCCCGAACGATATGTGGAAACTTCAATTGACGGGAAACGCATATTTACCTTCATAAGTTCCAGGGGTTGCAGAGGAACCTGTGGTTTCTGTTACAATATGATGTTCAACAGGCGTAGATGGAGGGCACACTCCATAGATTATTTTATGTCACAGGTTTGCGAATTTAAAAAAAGATATGGTATCACCCATCTGTTATGTAATGATGACAATTTCTTTGAGGACGAGGGCAGAGCCATAGATATTATAGAGCGCCTTGATAGTACAGGAATTCATTTGATATTCCTGGAGATGAGGGTATCCCAGATCAGGTATGAGCTGGTTCAAAGATTGCAAAAATTAGGAGTAAATAGAATATTTATAGGATGGGAATCCGGCAGTGATAGAATATTAAAACTTATACGAAAGGGCATTACTGTCAAAACCATTCGGGAAAAGATAAGGATACTATCGGATTTTCCTTCAATAGCAATTGAGGCCTCGGCAATCATTGGCTTTCCAACAGAAACAAAACAGGAGATATATCAGACAGTAGATTTAGCCCTGGAAATGGCGCGAATTCATCCCCGTATCTCTTTTAACTTGGGTCTTTACCTTCCCTACCCAGGAACCCCGCTTTACGAGCTGGCTAAAAAAGAAGGATTCAAAGAGCCGTTTGAACTTTATATTTTAAAGTTTATAAAGAAAATAAATAAGTACCTTTTAAAATTAAAGGGTTTGAATATATATTATGAGTAATAAACCTTTTTACTTATGGACTCTCTTTTTTATACTCGCACTTGGTTTTATACTGCGCATAACAGGCATAGAATGGGGCTTGCCCACAAAGACCGAGACGCTGCACACCTTTTATCCGGATGAAACCATTATCCTGACAGCACTTTCTGAAATGAATCCTTCAAGTCTTGATTTTAACCCACACCATTTCAGAAATGGAACGTCCCATTTTTACATAAGCGCCGCTGTTCTGGGTGTATGTTCAGCTTTTAAAGTCCTGAGACTCTCCCCGGAAAAGGATTTCTACAGAAATAATTTCAGGGAAATGGATAAAATATTTCTTGCCGGAAGGGTTGTTTCTATTGTATTTGCGCTATTTACTATTTTTATAATTTTTTTCATTGGAAAAGAACTGTTTGGTCCGGCAGCCGGATTGCTTGCTGCGCTCATGGTGGCAATAATGCCAGTTCACGTGATAGACTCCCATTTTATGTATTTTGATGTGCCAGCAGCTTTCTGGTTTACCCTGGCTTTATTTTTCTCAACAAAGATTTATAGCGAACCGAAAATGAAATGGTATATACTCTCAGCAGCTGCCGGCGCAATGGCATGTGGGGCGAAGTATTACGGTGGAATAGCGCTTTTATTTCCGCTGTACGCACATATGACCGGAGGCTCCATGGAAGAGAAGAGGTCTGTAATTGACAGAAGGATATTATGTGCAGTGGTTGCCTTCTTTGCCATTTTCTTTGCCACAAATCCTTACCTTATCCTGGCTTACAGGGAAGCTGCGGTGCAGATAAAGGAGATGCTGGGACTTGCTTCAACTACAGGGATGAGCCCTGATACCATAAAGGGTAATAGTTTTCTATTTTTTTATCCTGTGCTTATGACCTTTGCAATGGGTATTCCGCTTGCGGTTGCTTCCTGGGCAGGTTTCTTCTTTCAGTTTGCAAAATTAAACAAAAAAACATCTATTCTCTCTTTTGCTTTTCTATCCTTTTATATCCCGATGTCGTTGTTTTATACAAAAATGGAGAATTACCTTCTTCCTGTTCTGCCGATTCTTGCTCTTTTTGCAGCTCTTCTGTTTATTTCATTAAAACACTGGTCCTGGAAAATTTTAACAGCGCTGGTAATTGTATATACTTTTTTTTATTCTGCAGGATATGTCTACATTATGGCAAAAAGGGATACCAGGATTCAGGCAACAGAATGGATAAGGCAGAACATTCCAGCAGGAACGAAAATAGGTGCCATAAGTTTCTATTTTTACACCCCGCCCGCACTTTATTCTTATATGCACCTGATGCCGGAAAATAAGAATGCTGTAGATTATAATACCGTGCTTACAGATTATGATATTTTAAAACTTCAGAAAGAACGTCCGTCGTATTTTGTGATAACAGATTTTGAATACAGTGAAGACTATCAGGCTTTCTGGAAGAAAGGTGATGTGAAGTCAAAGGAGCTTTTTCTGGATTTCCTGATGAAGAAAGGTATGTATGAAAATATCAAGACCTTCGTTGAGTATCCTGAAATTTTTGGTTTGAAGCTTGATACAAGAAGGCCGCCATGGCATATGCGCTATGTGAAACCTGAAATAAAAATCTATAGACTCAGAACAGATTAATATGATATGGCGTATAGATATGAAGTCAGGAAAGCGAAGGAGGACAAATGTATCCATTGTTCATAATACTTGGTGTTGTAATGCTTATGGTATGTGGACAAATACTTTTTAAGGAGGGTGTTAAAAAATTGGGTTTAAAAGAAATTACTGTTTTATCAGTTACGCGGAATTTTTTCCTGGTTATTTCCAGGCCCTTTATATTCTCCGGTTTTGTAATTTTTGGGTTTTCTTTTCTTATGTGGCTTGTAGCGCTATCAAGATTTGATTTAAGCTATGCCGTTCCTTTACTCAGTACGAGCTACATCTTTGTGCTTATTTTTTCAAAACTGGTTTACAAAGAAAAAGTAGGGAAGATGAGATGGCTGGGTGTTGCAATAATATGCGCAGGGGTCTGGCTTATAACACTCAGTTAGGAGGAATGGTGGGGAAGAGAATTCGTTCCAATATTCTGCTCATTATTATAATATCTCTGGTTTTGAGCGTTTCAGGACAGCTACTTTTAAAGAGGGGAATAATAACATTAGGCGAAATCCATCTGGATTCTGTGCAGGCAGTCTTCCTGTTGCTGAGGGCTTTTGCAATACCTGCGGTCCAGATAGGTATTTTATGCTATGTTGCAAGTATAATATTCTGGATTGTTGTCCTGTCACGAGTCGAGCTCAGTTTTGCGTATCCTATGGGAAGTATAAGCTATATAATTGTAGCATTTTTTTCCAGAATCTTTTTCCATGAGCACATAAGTCCATGCAGATGGGCAGGTATATTTATAATCTGTGCCGGAGTTTTTTTAGTTTCCATAACAGGCCCTGAGAATAATCCGCAGGCTTAAAGGAGTTTACAGGCAGGGATAATATATTTTAAAAAGGATGATGAAATGGTTAAAATAGGCGTGGTAGGATATGGCTACTGGGGAAAGAACCTTGTCAGGAACTTCTCCCAGCTTAAAGAGGTGCAGATAGTCTGTGTTGCGGACAAGAACAGCAAAAATATTGACCTTTTAAGGGTCAATCATCCTGGCATTAATTCCACCCAGGATATGATGGACATAATAAAGGACCCTGGTATAGATGCGGTTGTCGTAGCAACGCCAGCCATATCACACTTTGAAGTGGCGAAGCTCTGCCTTGAAAATAAAAAGCATGTTTTTGTAGAGAAGCCACTTGCTCTTACCGTGGAAGATGGCGAAGAACTTGTCAGGCTATCAAGAAAGAACAAAAGAATTATGATGGTTGGCCATCTTATGGAATACCATCCAGCTGTCAGGAAGCTCAAGGAATATATTGTGAACGGGGACCTCGGGGAAATATATTATCTCTATTCACAAAGGGTGAACCTGGGCAAGGTGAGAATTGATGAAAACGCACTCTGGAGTCTTGCCCCGCACGATATATCTATGATACTTTTCCTGCTTGATTCATATCCTGAAGAGGTAAGCGCTACAGGTGAATCATATCTGAACAAAAAGATTGAAGATGTGATTTTCTTTACGCTGCGCTTTCCCAGCCGCATAATTGCGCATATACATGTCAGCTGGCTTGATCCGGATAAGATAAGGAAACTTACGGTTGTGGGCAGCAGGAAAATGGCAGTGTTTGACGATATGTCCCTGCACGAGAAAATAAAGATATTTGATAAAGGAGTGCCATCCCATGATGCTTTAAGTTTGAGATTCGGGGATATACACATTCCTGCACTGGACGCATCCGAACCACTAAAAAATGAATGCCAGCATTTTATTGAATGTATCAGGGAGGGCAGGGAACCGCTTTCCAACGGTGCAGACGGGCTCAGGGTTCTGAAGATTCTGTGCATGGCGCAGAAATCGCTTAAGGCGGGCGGCAAGCCATTCAGGTTATCGTAGCAGATTCATAGCTGAAAGAGAAAGGAATATATGAAGAAATATTTTATACATCCATCGTCTTTCGTGGACGAAGACGTGAAGATCGGCGAAGGAACGAAGATATGGCATTTCTGTCATATCTCAAAAGGGGCAGAAATAGGCTCAGGCTGCAAGCTGGGACAGAACGTTTTCGTGGACACCGGCGTGAAGATAGGAAACAACGTTAAGATCCAGAACAATGTGTCGGTTTACAGGGGCGTAACACTTGAGGACGATGTTTTCTGCGGGCCCTCCATGGTTTTTACTAATGTTATAAATCCACGTTCTGCATTTCCACGTAGTGCAGATGAATTTCGCAAGACGCTCGTTTGCCGTGGAGCTACAATAGGTGCTAATGCAACAATTGTATGTGGCCATACTATAGGGCAGTATGCATTTATCGGGGCAGGTTCTGTAGTCACCAAGGACATACCAGCATATGCTCTGGCTTATGGTAATCCTGCAAGGATACACGGATGGATGTGTGAGTGTGGCAATAAGATTGTCTTTCACAGGTGCAGGGCAAAATGCAACTGTGGCAGGGAATATTCTAAAAAAGCCAAAACTATAAGGAGGATAAAATAATGGCTGTTCCATTGCTGGATCTTAAGGCACAATATAATTCTATAAAAGATGAAATCAATTCTGCTGTGCTAAATGTAATTGAAAAACAAAGGTTTATACTCGGGGATGAGGTCAGAGGTTTTGAACAGGATATGTGCGCCTTCCATAATATTAAATATGCTATCGGAGTTGCATCCGGTACAGATGCCCTGGTTCTTGCAGTTAACGCCTGTGGCATCACAGCAGGGGATGAGGTTATCACAACTCCTTTTACCTTTGTGGCTACGACAGAGGCGATAATAAGATCGGGGGCGAGGGTTATATTCGCGGATATAGATGCACGGACATTCAATATAGATCCTTCCGCCATAGCTTCAAAGATAACATCAAAAACAAAGGCAATACTCGTTGTCCATCTTTATGGCAGAAGTTGCGATATGGACCCCATCATGGAAATCGCGCAGAAAAAGAAATTAATTGTTATAGAGGATGTGGCTCAATCAATAGGTGCCCGGTACAAAGGTAGAAAAGTTGGAACCTTCGGCGATATTTCCTGCTTCAGCTTTTTCCCCAGCAAGAACCTCGGGTGTTATGGAGATGGTGGTATGATATTGACAAATAGCGAACATCTGGCAAAACAATGCAGGATTCTGCGTTCGCACGGGTATGAAAAGAAATATTTTTCAATTATGCATGGATATAATAGCAGGCTTGATGAAATTCAAGCCGCGGTATTGAGAGTGAAAATAAAACATCTCAATAAATGGACTGAGATGAGACGTGCCAATGCCGAAAAATACAGAAGGCTACTTATGGATTGTCATGATATAAAATTACCTGTTGAATCAGGTGATTTCAGGGATGTCTATTATCTGTATACAATTTCTGCGAAGAAAAGGGATGAGCTGGCAAAATATCTTAAGGAGAAAGATATAGGATGCGAAATCTATTATCCGGTGCCGCTCCACCTGCAGGATGCATACAGAGGGCTGGGTTATAAGAAAGGTGATTTTCCCAATGCGGAAAGGGCCTGTGAAGAAGTGCTTTCTATACCGATGTATCCTGAACTGACCGATGCACAGATAGAAGAAGTTTCATCATTAATTAAGGAATTTTATGCCTAAACCGAAGATAATGACGGTAGTTGGGGCAAGGCCACAGTTTGTCAAACTTGCAATGGTTTCAAGGTATCTGAGAAGGGATATGGACGAGATAATCGTGCATACAGGTCAGCATTACGATTACAGAATGTCCCGGATATTTTTCAGGGAACTTGATATACCCAGGCCCGATTACAATCTTGGCATAGGCTCAGGAACACAGGGCTATCAGGTGGGCAGGATGCTTGAGGGAATTGAAGGGTTAATAAAAAAAATTAAGCCTTCTGCCGTTATGGTTTTCGGTGATACCAATTCAACGCTTGCTGCAGGTCTTGCAGCTGCAAAATTGTGCGTTTCCATTTTGCATGTTGAAGCTGGTATGAGGTCCTATAATAGAAAGATGCCAGAGGAAATAAATCGCGTACTTACAGATCATCTGTCAGACGTACTTTTCTGCTCTTCCCGGACCGGTGTCCGCAACCTAAGAAAAGAAGGGATAACCAGAAATGTTTATAACACCGGGGATGTAATGGTTGACGCCGCCCTGAAATATTCCAGAATAGCTGACAGGAACAGTGCATATATAAAAAAATTTGGACTTACAAAAAAATCTTATTTGCTTCTGACAATTCACAGGCAGGTGAATGCTGACAGCAGGATTCATCTGGAGATGATACTGGATGCTCTCAAGGCGTGCGGAGAAAAAACGGTTTTTCCAGTCCATCCCAGGACTGCCAGGAATATGAAGGAATTCGGAATAGAAACCTCATCTGCGGACAGCAATATAATATTCATCCCGCCTCAGGGATACATAAATTTCATAACACTTCTGAAAAACGCGAGAATGGTGCTGACGGATTCAGGTGGAGTACAGAAAGAAGCATACGTTTTTGGCGTCCCCTGTGTTACATTAAGGGATGAAACAGAATGGATAGAGACCGTTAAAAGTGGCTGGAATATACTGGTGGGCGCAAATTTTTTGAGGATAATCCGTGCTATAAGACATTTTAAACCTCAGGGGAAAAGGGAGCGGATATTCGGAGATGGCAGAGCGGGTTTGAAGATAGCAGGAATGACATCCAGGTTTCTGGAGATAAAATGAAGGTCTCTGTCGTAATACCCTGTTTTAATGAAGAAGAATCCCTTTTGGTCCTTTTCGAGAAGATGGATGAGCTTTCCAGGAAAAATCCTCAAATGGAATGGGAGTTTATATTTGTAGACGATGGCAGTACTGATAGAACGCAAGAACTCCTCAAAGCGTTTCAGAACACGGTCATATCAGCGAGTGAGAGAAAAAATGCACCAGCTAACACGCCAACCAGAACTGTCAAGATTGTGGCGCATGAGAGGAACAGAGGTGTGGGGCAGGCAATGCGCACCGGGTTCGAAAATGCATCAGGTGATATAATATGCACCCTGGATGCGGATTGTACTTATGACCCGTTAATGCTGTCAGAGATGGTAGAATTGCTTGTCCGTGAAAACGCCGATATAATCACTGCCTCTCCGTACCATCCTGAAGGAGGCGTGAAAGGGGTACCTGTTTATAGACTGATCCTGAGCAAAGGTCTGTCTGTTCTGTACAGACTCATATTGTTCCCGAAAGCAGCCAGGATACACACATTCTCCGCAGGATTCAGGGCTTACAGAAGTGTTTCCCTTAAGGATATTAAATTCACTGCTGGAGATTTCCTTGTAAATACAGAAATAATGGTTGAAGCGATTAGAAAAAATATGAAGGTCATAGAGATTCCTATGTTGTTGAAGGGCAGGGCTCACGGGGCTTCAAAGATGAAGATATTTAAGACAATAAAAAGCCACTTAAGGTATATATTTTCAATTTTATTCAAGAGACAATTTACCGCGCTGGAGGGATAGATGTCAGCTATTTATGGAGTGATTTTCAACAGGTTTGACAAGAGAAAAGAAGAGATAAGGGAAAAGGAGTTTGCAATCAGGGAAATGGGAAGAATACTGCATAGAAGAGGTCCCGGTGGCACAAAGGTATTCAGTGAGCCATCAATAAGTATTGGCTGCAACCATTTTTCAAGAAAGGATAACGACAGTATTTCAAGAAGTTTCTATGAAGATGGGCGTTTTGTGGTGATATGTGATTCTGATATATATAATCACCCTGGCAGCACTCCCTCAATACCCGGGCAGAATGATGCCAGGATGTTTGCTGAGATATATCAAAAGAGCGGCAGCGAGGGTTTCGCCGGGATAAATGGAATTTTTGCTGTAGCGCTCTGGGACAAGAAAGAAAGAGCGCTTGTGCTTGCTAGAGACCCGATGGGAATTAAACCACTTTATTATACCTGTCAGAGAAATAACATTATTTTTGCCTCAGAAATTAAGGCTATAGTTAAAGTAGCAGGCTTCCCCGGCATTGATTACAGGAGCATTCAAGATTATTTCATATTCCAGTGTGTACTTGGCGAGAAAACCTTCTTCAGGGGAATCCAAAAGGTAATGCCGGGTTCCTATGTTAAATTCAGGGACGGTATAGTTTCTAAAGGTGCTTTCCATGAATTTGAATTCCAGCCGGATATGCGCCGGTCAGAAGAATATTTTGTCAGGAACGTCCGTGATCTTATGTGCGAGGCTGTCAGGATGCGCGTCACAGATGGTGCGAAACTCGGTTTCCTGCTCAGCGGGGGGATGGATTCAAGTGCGGTAGCATGCTTTGCTTCCAGGATACTCGGGAGAGTGCTGACATTTTCCGGGATACCGAAAGGGGAAAAGGAATTGGACGAATCATTCTACTCGGATCTTGTAGCGGAAAAGATAAAAAGCAGGCATTATAAGGTGGCTATAACTCCAAAACTTTTCCCGGAAGTGCTTCCCGGGCTCATTGAAGCCCTGGACGAACCAGTTGCGGGTCCGGCCCTTTATTCACAATATATTGTTTCGTGTTTTGCGGGTAAAAAGGCTAAGATACTTGTCAGTGGACAGGGCGGAGATGAATTATTTGGTGGCTATGCAAGATATTATATGTTATATCTTGAACAGGCCCTTATAGATGTTTTAAAATCAGGTAGAAGTCGCAAAGGGTTTGATTTGAATTCTCTTGCACAAAATCTGGAGCAACTGCGCGATTACCTTCCGTTAATGAGCAGGTCTTTCATGCGTCAGCCCGAGAGCGATCTGGCACGGCGCTACTTTGGTGTGGTATCCCGAAGTAGCGTTAACTGGTTTGCAGGTGATCTTTTTAAAAGTGGCTATTCTACAGAAGAGGAATATACCAGGATATTTTCGGCCTGTAAATCCATTTCCATCCTTGACAGGTTAGAGGCATTTGAACTTCAGACCCTTGCACAGGGGTTGCTGCAGGTTGAAGACAGAATCAACAGTCTGCTTTCTCTGGAAGAAAGGATGCCGCTTCTGGACCTTGAGCTTGCCAGATTTTCAATGACCATACCTGAACACATAAAATTCAGGGGTGGAAGGATGAAATATGTGATGCGCAGGGCAGTGGAAGGTATTGTCCCGGCGCAGATATGTTCAAGGAAAAATAAGATGGGTTTTCCATTGCCTATCGGCAGATGGTTTTCAGGTCCGCTCAATGGATACCTCCGCGATGTACTGCTTTCGCGCACAGCCAGGTCAAGGGGGATATACAATATAAAAAATATTTCTGGCCTGCTTGAACCGGAGCAGGCGAGAAAATCTTCAAGAGAGATATGGGGTTTGCTGTGTCTTGAACTCTGGTTCAGGATGTTTTCAACACCGAGGAATGACTGACAATGAGAAAAAAGCATGAGGAAGAAATATTTCACACTTGGAATCACACGGGCAACCTCAAGAAGATAAATGGATTCTACGGAAGGGTCGTAAATGCTCAGGACAATGAAATTATAAATCTTGTGGAAGGCCATAAGGTCCTGGATGTGGGAGCAGGCTATGGCCTGCTTACTAAAAAACTTATGGGTCTTGGTTATGAGGCAGTGGGTATAGAGCCCGATCCTGAAATGGTTGGGTTCGCGAAACGCTATTTTTCTGTTGAGCTTTCCGAACAGAGTATCTACCAGACCAATTTTCCAGATGGATATTTCGATACTGTTATCCTTAGAGAGGTCCTGCCGCACCTGGACTTTCCAGAGGCGCTCAAAGAGATAAACAGGATAGGAAAAGGCACGGTAATTATTTTTGATTCAGCACCACAGATGTTTCTCATGTTTGCAAGGATTGCAGTCGGCCACATTGAATATAACCAGAGGACCCTGGATTATTACATTTCCATACTGAAAAGATATGGCTACAGGATTGCTGTCCTCAGGTTCAGGGATGTGATAGCGCTTCCAGTGTCAGGAGGCTACATAGGGCCAGTGCTTGTGCCGGATATTGATTGGGTGGAAGAAATGGTTCTGGCTGCGGACATCATAATGAACAATCTTTTAAAGGTCGCCAGGCTCCAGAGATTTTTCTGCTGGAGGTTCCTGTTAAAAGCTGAAAAAAGGTGATAACAAATGTACGCGAAAAAGTTTATATTGTTGCTTTTCCTTCTGGCGCTCATACCAGCCATTATATATTCGTTTGTAATATTTAAAGGCCCTGCCATGCATGATGACGGTCTGGAATACCATGCCTATGCGGTTAACATGCTCCAGGGCAGGGGTTTTATTGCAAACGGGCTTAAAACGCACAGGAGCCCGGGCTTCCCGTTTTTCCTGGCTGCGGTGTATCTGCTTGCCGGGCACTCTCAGAAGATAGTGGTGTTTTTGCAGTGTATTATGATAGCCGTTTGTTCGGTTCTTGTTTATGTGATGGCAAAAAAAACCGGTAACAGCAGGACAGCACTTACCGCTTACCTTATGACCATCCTGTCTTTTGGCATATTCAGTATGCCTGCAGAGATAGCTTCAGAGTCGCTATTTACTTTTTTGCTGTGTCTCAGTTGTTTCTACCTGTATAGTGAGGAGGAGAACAGGAATGTTCTTCTGTCCGGTGTCTTCGCAGGGATTGCCACGCTTGCTCGTCCAACCACTCTGCTTCTTCCAGGATTTGTTGGCATCTGGCTGGCGTTCAGACACGGCTTGAAAAGTGGAAAGACTTATGTGAAACTCCTGCTTTTTCTGGCTGGTTTTGCGGGCTGCATACTGCCGTGGACAATCAGGAATTACAGGGTCCACCACGCCTTCGTGCCCATCAATACACAGGGCGGAGAAATGCTATGGAACAGTAATAATCCCTGGGTCCTGGGGGATGGTATAGATGTTCCTATATACCATCCTGAGGCAGCAAGCAAATACGAAAACCTCTCCGAGGTAGAGCGCGACAGGGCGTATATGCGGGAAGGGTTGAAATACATAAAGAACCTCGGGGGTACAGCACTGGTGAAATTGCTTCTTTTGAAACTCGCAAGGCTGTTTTACATGTTTTACCCATGGTACGATGCTACCTTCGGGTTTATAATCCCTTTCTTCCTTTACGGCCTCTGGCTTGGTCTGGGGAGAAAGAAGAAGGAGCTTTCAGTGCCACTTATGGTATTTTTATATGTTGTGTTTACAACCCTTATTTTTTATGGTTCCCCGAGGTTCAGGGGTCCATTTTATCCGGCGATAGCATTAATCGCATCTGAAGGATTCCAGGAACTGCACGAACGCAACAGGAAAGCGAAGTTCTTAACGGCGGCCTGGACTGCTGCCAACGTCCTTATATTTTTATACGCACAGCCCCTGCGGGGCTTTATTCTGAAACTTAAGGGGAGATTCTAAATGAAGATTCTGCTGGCCAAGCCTTTCAATATAAGCGACCACATCCAGCCATCTTTGGGCCTTGGATACCTTGCAACAGCAGTAAGGAAAGAGCACGACGTAGAGATACTTGACTGTATAAAAGAAGGCATTACCCTGGATAAAATCGGGCACGAAATCAGGAAAAGGAGCCCGGACGTCGTAGGTTTCCAGTTCTACACGTTCGACAGGGAATATCTTAAGAATGCCTTCAGGATAGTGAAGGAAATAGATCAGGACATAGTGACGCTTGCGGGTGGCCCGCATCCTTCTGCTGTTCCTGAAGATACATTACGCGAGATTGGCAACAATCTTGATTTTGCTTTTAAGGGCGAAGCAGAAGTAGGTCTGCCAATTCTTCTTAGAGAGATTGAAGTAGCAAAGGCAAGCGTGCCTGAAAAACTGAATCCAGAAAAACTCGCGCAGGTCCCCGGACTTATATGGCGTAGAGACGGAAATGTTATTGTGAACCAGCAGGTATTTCCTGAAAACCTTGATGCTCTGGGGTTCCCTGCATGGGACCTTATACGGCCTGACAGATACCCGGAAGCCCAGCACGGGGCTTTCTTCGAGAATTTTCCGATTGCACCGATAATGATAACAAGGGGATGTCCTTTCCAGTGCACATTCTGTGGTGGTTCGCTTGTAACCGGCAAAAAGGTAAGATTCCGCTCTGTGGAGCACGTGATGCAGGAGATAGAGATGCTTTACAGGGATTACGGCATCAGGGAGTTCCATATAATAGACGACAACTTTACCATTAAGCCCGATTACGCAAAGGAATTCTGCAGGAGACTGATAGCTTCCGGTCTGAAGATATCGTGGGCAACTCCCAACGGGGTGCGTGTGGAGACGCTGGATGAGGAACTTCTGCACCTTATGAAGGATTCCGGACTCTATCTGATATCGCTGGGCATAGAATCCGGCTCAGACAGGATATTGAAGCTTATGAAGAAACATCTGGATACTGCTACCGTGAGGGAGAAGATAAAACTAATAAGAAAGGTGGGCATAGATATAGCCGGATTTTTCATAATAGGATTCCCGGGTGAAACAAAAGAGGAAATCAGGCAGACAATAAAGTTTTCTACGGAGCTTGACCTCCTCAGGGCGAATTTCTTCACTTACCTCCCTTTCCCCGGCACAGAGAGCTATAAAGAGCTCTTGCAGTCCGGAGAGATAAAAAAAGTCGATTTCAATAATTTTTATTTTATGAGTGCACCCTATGCCCCCTCCGGTATAACCAGGAAAGAATTGAGAAAGTTACAGAGGGAAGCTTTCACGAAATTCTTTTTTCTCAGGCCCGGGATACTACTTAAAAATCTTGTTAAAATAAAAACATTCAATCATTTCAAGTTTCTATTTAGGAGATTTTTAAGATGGGTGATGAAAGGATAAACCTTTCTATTATTATGCCGGTTTTCAATGAAAAAGCCACCTTTGAAAAAGCGCTCGGGCGTCTTATCGGGGTGGACTTTAAGTCGCTTGGTATAACCAGGGAAATTATCATAGTTGACGATGGCTCCACTGATGGAACACAGGAACTTTTAAAGCGGTATCAGAGTAAAAATGAACCAGCAAACGATATTAAGGTTATTTTTCACGAGAAGAACATGGGGAAAGGGGCAGCAATACGGACTGGATTCGCGCACGCCAGTGGCGAGGTGGTGACAGTGCATGATGCGGATTTAGAATACAACCCTGACGATTTCAAGGAGCTGCTCAAACCGATCCTTGCAGGGAAATACGACGTCGTCTATGGTTCGAGGTTCATAAAAAGGACTGAATACGCGCATCTGCGTTTCAAGATTGGAAACATCCTGTTCAGTTTCCTCATTAGTATGCTTTTCGGAGCCAGGATAACAGATTCTTATACGTGCTATAAAATGTTCAAGCGCAGCATCCTTGACAAGTTCGTATTGGAGAGCAACGGGTTCGAGATAGAGGCCGAACTTACTATAAAATTCCTTAAAGCAGGTTACAGAATATTAGAAATGCCAATTTCGTACAAGCCGCGTTCAATTAAACAAGGGAAGAAGATAGGCTGGAAAGACGCGTGCATTGGTCTATTTACTATCTTAAAACATAGATTTACAAAATGAGGTTAGATTGAAGATCTCCATAATAATACCTGTATTTAATGAGAGGGATACCGTCTTTGAGGTTATCAGAAGGATTCTGTCCGTGGATTTTTCAAGTATCGGACTGAAAAGAGAGGTGGTAATCATTGACGATGGCTCCACTGATGGAACACAGGAACTTTTAAAGCGGTATCAGAGTAAAAATGAACCAGCAAACGATATTAAGGTTATTTTTCACGAGAAGAACATGGGGAAAGGGGCAGCAATACGGACGGGATTCGCAGCTGCGTCTGGAGAAATTTTTGCAATCCAGGACGCGGACCTTGAACTTATCCCTGAAGAACTCCCATTGTTATTATCGCCAATCGTTGAAGGAAAGGCAAAAGTGGTATTTGGTTCAAGATTCGGGAAAAAGGTTAAGGGGATAAATCCTTCCACTCTTTTTGCCAATAAAATATTTACTTTTTTTACGAATTTACTGTATGGAGCACAGATTACAGATATGATGACCTGCTATAAGGTGATGCACAGAGATGTGGTGAAGACGTTCAATCTCCGTAGCAACAGATTTGATATTGAACCAGAGATTACTGCCAAGATATGTAAAAGTGGATATAAAATTTATGAAGTTCCGATTTCATATAATCCGCGTAAGTTTACCAGTGGCAAAAAGATTGCATTCGGGGATAGCTTTTCTGTAATATGGGCGTTGTTGAAATACAGATTTTTTGATTGAGGCATTATATGAAGGTTGCGCTAATAAATGCTCCCTATATTGACCTTTATGGTCCCATAAAATCTGCAGCAGGCAGGTACTTTCCTCTTGGCCTGGGATACATTGCATCCGTACTTAAAAGAGGCGGAAACGAAGTTATAATAATTGACCCTGAGGCAGAAGGGATAGACTATTCAGAGATAAGAAGAAGATTGAGGAATTTTTCCCCCCGGATAGTTGGTATTAGTTCTGCTACACCAAATTTCGGTAAGGCTTGCAAGATAGCAAAGATTGCGAAAGAAGAAGGTATTTCTATGGTTGTGTTAGGAGGTACGCATGCCTCAAGTATGCCTGAAGTTATAATAAAGAATTATCCTGCTGTGGATATAGTGTGTATCGGCGAAGGTGAGGAGATGATGCTTGAACTTTGCCAGGGTAGAGACCTCCAGCAGATAAAGGGTATATGCTACCGCAAGGATGGAGGTATATTTAGAACTCCTCCCAGAGATTTTATTGAAGATGTTGATTCCATTCCTTTCCCGGCCAGGGAACTGGTCAATCTGAACTGGTACAGGCCCAATACCTATATAGACAGGGGAAAAAGGAGTGCTACCCTCATAACAAGCCGGGGATGTCCTAACCGCTGTGTATTCTGTGCTTCCCATACTACATTGGGCAAGAAATTCCGTGCGCACAGTCCGGAATATGTTCTTGGAGAAATAGAACACTTAAACAAACAGTACGGGATTGAGCATTTTGTGTTCAATGATGACACCTTTACCATGAACAGGCAAAGGGTAAGAGAGATATGCAGCCGGATCTTAGAAAGGAATCTGAGGATAGAGTGGTATTGTTTTGCAAGGGTGAACACTGTAGACAGGGATTTACTATCTCTTATGAAAAGGGCAGGTTGTACCCAGATAGGTTTCGGAATAGAATCGGGTGATGAACAGATATTAAAAAATCTTAAAAAAAATATTACACTCGAACAGTCCATCCAGGCGCTCAGGATATGTAACGAACTGGGAATTGAGACATTTGCATTTTTTATATTTGGATGTCCTGGCGAAAGTGCCACGACAATAAAGAAAACAATAGAATTTTCCAAAAAGATAAAACCTACACTGGCATTTTTTAATATGCTGGTTCCCTATCCCGGAACAGAAATCTTCAATTCCTCCTATACAGATTTAAGCATGCTTGAGAACTGGGATGACTTTGTTGCCATAGGGGTAAATCCTGTTGTGGATTCTCCAGACCTTCCAAAGGAGGCTCTGCAAAAATGGGTCTACAGGGCAAACCTGGCTTTTTATTTGCGTCCATCACAGCTGTGGACCATACTGAGGCACATAAAATCATTGAAGGAAATGTGGATTAAACTCGCGGGAGGCTATGGCCTGCTCAGACAGATTTTGAAGTGGAGAAGCGGGAGAAAATGAAACAAAAATATTTTATTTATGTAACACTAATTTTTTTTCTTTCTCTCTTTTTGAACATTTCTGGTTCCTGGTGGGCTGGTCCGGATAAAAATAGACTGAAGCTTATAGGAGATAAAGAGCTGGTAGAGGCACTTTCAGAAGAAATGGTAAAGAGCAGGGAGGAGCTCTATAGCGGCATTCAATATTATGACCAGGAACAGAAATATGAGGACAGGGAGATAAAAATCTTTCTACAGAATAATAAAACCATAAAGGTCAAGCGCACACTGCTGGATGCAGTCAGGTCTTTTCTTCTGCGCTCTTATGCCCCTGATGAGCAGGCAACCCTGAAGGCTTTGAGCAATATGAAACCTTCAAGATTGGATTTTAATCCCGGGTTTTTTGTATACGGTGGACTTTATCTTTATCTTATAGCTATATTTCTAAAGGTCCTTTCTATAGCAGGGATAGTAAAACTTGTACCGGATATCTCATATTACTTCCTTCATCCTGAGCAAATGGGCATAATATTTACAGCAGGCAAAATTTTCGGAGCAATATTTACATCCCTTACAGTTTATCTTATATACCGTGCAGGGTGCTTGCTCTATACCAGAAGAGCAGGATTGATCTCAGCCTTTCTTTTTTCAATTACACCTGCAGTGGTGGCATGGAGTCATTACCTCAATCCATATACATTTACATTTTTCTGGCTCCTTCTTTCATTTTGTATATGCATAAAGCTGTTTGAGAATGAACTTCCAGGATATTATATCCTTGCTGGATTAAGTACAGGATTGACTGCTGGTTCACTCTCTACTTATGGATTTATAATTTTTGCAGTACCTGTTATACATTTTATGAAGAATTACAGCAGGGGTATAAAGAGAGCATTTTTTTCGTTATTAGATAAAAGGATGTGGCTGGCGTTGCTTTTTTCTATCATTGGTTTTTTGATGGTTAATCCTTACTGGATTGCTTCTTTCAGGCAGGTTTTGAACGAATTCAAAAAGGCAGGAGAGTACTATAGATTCACTCCCCATCCATTCAGATGGTTTATATATTTGCGTTATACTGTTATGTCCATGCTGGGTTTTCCTCTATGGCTGGTTGCAATGTGCGGGGTTTTATATGCATTTTTTAAAAGAAGGAAAGAGGATATATTACTCATTTTTTTACTATTACCACCGCTGATATATTTTGCTTCCTCTATGACCCGGTTTATGCATTACGGCCTTTACATCATACCATTTTTACTGTTGTTGACAGGAAGGCTTCTGGACTCATGGCTTAAAAAGAGCGAGAACAGACTCTTATGGATAACAGGGATTTTTGTAATAGCAATAATTACCTTTTACACTTTTTCATATACCCTTGCAATTAATCTCGCAGCCATGAGGGAAAATACAAGGTCCCTGGCCGGGAAGTGGGTTAATGAAAATATCCCTGAAGGCACAGGTATTGGAATGCCGGAGCTTCCTTCTCCCTGGAGGACCCCGCCATTCAGGTATCTGGATTACAGAATGGTAATTACTTACTGGGATACCCAGATACTTGCGAGAGAGAAGCCCGAGTATTTCATTGTAAGTGAATACCAGTGGCTGAGGGGTTATGGCTATAAAAATATGCTATCTTACCTCAGGGAGTATGAGGAAGTGAAAAAATTTGAATATTTTCCGGATATCCTTGGCTTGAAATTCAAAAGGGACAAGAATTCTCCATGGGACTGGCCTGACTTTAACCCCCAGATTCTTATTTTCAGGCGCAGACAGAATGAAAAAAATTAAAGTATTATATATTATTGCTACTCTGGATATTGGGGGAACAGAAAGGCAGCTGGTGGAACTGGCAAAGAGAATAGATAAGGAAAGGTATGAACCAGCAATCTGCTGCCTGACAAGAGGGGGTCCATTAGAGAAAGAATTACAGAATACTGGAATAGAAGTTCATATTCTGCACAAGAAAGGTAAGTGGGACTTTGGCATTATTTTAAAACTGTTCGGGCTTATAAGAAGAAAAAGGCCTGATATTGTCCATACATTCCTGTGGACATCCAACGCCTGGGGAAGAATTGCTGCACTCCTTGCAGGAGTGCCGGTTATTATTTCAAGCGAAAGAAGCACTGACCTGTGGAAGGGATGGTTTGAATTTTCAATAGACAGGATACTCAGCCTTTTTACCAGACGTGTCATTGTCAACTCCTGCAGGGTTAAAGAGTTCATAAAGGCAAAGGGGATAGAGGAGTCAAGGATAGCAGTGGTTTATAATGGTATAGATACAGGGATATACAACAGTTCCTGCAATTCTATAGAGCTCAGAAATTCGCTGGGACTTGATGCAAAAAGACCTGTTATTGGTTATATTGGCCGCCTCTCTTATGAAAAAAATCCACAGCTATTTGTGAAACTATCTGCGCAGATACTGCAGAAAAGAAAGGATGTTCAATTTTTGATTGTGGGGGATGGAGAATTGAGAAATGAGGTGGAGGAAAAGATAGGGGAATACAATCTCAGGGACCATATAAAAATAGCTGGATACAGAAAAGATGTTCCCCGGATTTTGCAGGCAATAGATGTTGTTGTACTTACGTCTCTGTGGGAAGGGCTGCCAAATTCCCTTATTGAGGCGGGTGCAAGTTCAAGGCCGGCAGTAAGCTTTGATGTGGGTGGGGTAAGGGAAATTATAGCCGATGGAAAAACAGGATTTGTTATTCCTGCCTTTGATGAAAAGAGTTTTGTAGATAAGGTAATATTTTTACTTGATAATCCGGATCTTGCAAAAAAGATGGGCGAGGAAGGAAAAAAAATTGTTCAGGAAAAATTTGAAATTTCTAAAACAGTAAAAAGCATAGAGAAGATTTACGAATTTGAATTAGCACAGGAAGAGTTCTGTATTAAATAAATAATTCCTCAAGGAAGAGGGGTTGAGCGCAGAGATGGGCGAATTGAAAAACAGCGGAGGATATATGTGTGGCTTTTGTGGAATTTTAGAATCTGGTATAGATACTATTATAACAGAGGAACTTTTAAAGAAAATGTGTTCTGTCCTGGAACACCGGGGACCTGATGATGAGGGGATTTATATCAATAAAGAGGGAAGTCCCCGTATCGGACTGGGACATAAAAGGCTGGCTGTTATTGATTTAAAGGGTGGTCACCAGCCAATGTCTAATGAGAATCAGTCCGTATGGATTGTACAGAATGGAGAGATATATAACTTTCAGGAGCTGAGGCAGATTCTTGAGGAAAAGGGACACAGATTCAAAACTGTATCCGATACAGAGGTCATTGTTCATCTGTATGAGGAATATGGAACCGATTGTGTAAAATATCTACGCGGGATGTTTGCTTTTGCTATCTGGGATGCAACCAACAAACGCCTGATGCTTGCAAGGGATAGGATAGGAAAAAAGCCCCTGTCTTATGCACTGGCAGGAAATAGACTTATCTTTGCCTCAGAGATAAAATCTATCCTGCAGGTTCCAGATATTAAAAGAGAAGTGAACTTGCTGGCAATGCATCATTACCTGACATATCAGTATGTGCCGGCACCTTACTCCATATTTAAAGGAATAAATAAATTGCCATCCGCAAATATTCTTATATGGGAAAAGGGAAATGTAAGAATAGAGCGCTACTGGACGCTTGATTATAATGCAAAGATTAAAATAAGTGAGAAGGAGGCGCAGGAGAGGATAATAGAAGAACTGAAGGAGTCAACCAGGTTGAGGCTTGTAAGTGATGTGCCTCTGGGTGCATTTTTAAGCGGAGGGATAGATTCAAGTGCAGTGGTTGCGATGATGTCGCAATTAGGTGCCCAACCGGTTAAAACTTTTTCTATCGGATTTGAAGAACAGGATTTTTCAGAAATTGAGTATGCAAGAATGGTTGCAAAAATGTATAGGACTGACCATCACGAACTCATTGTAAAACCCCCAAAGGTTCCGGAAATTTTACCTAAACTTGTCTGGTATTACAATGAACCATTTGCTGATTCCAGTGCTATTCCTACATATTATGTCTCTAAAATGACAAAGGAATATGTGACTGTTGCACTTAATGGCGATGGAGGGGATGAAAATTTTGCAGGATATCCCAGGTACCAGAAGCGCAAGCTCATAGATAAAATAGTAGCATTTTATAAATCAAGTCCTGAATTTTTAAGGGCTCTGGTGGAAAAATCAGTCGAAGGTAAACTGCTAAATTCTACTTTCTGGCGCAGGGCAAAATGGCTGGTGGAGGCCTCTAATCTCAGCCCCGAAAGAAGATACGCAAGATTTATGACCGTATTTCCTAATAGCTACAAAGACAATCTTTATTTACCTTCACTGAAGGAAAATCTGGCAGGAATAGATTCTATAGACCTTTTTGTAGATGCATACGCAAAAGTGAAGGCATCGGATATTATTGAGAAAATTATAGGGGCAGATATTCTTACATATCTTGCGGATTGTCTGTGTGTAAAGATGGATATTGCAAGTTCTGCAAATGCACTTGAAACAAGGGCGCCTTTCCTGGATTATAAATTTATGGAGTTCACGAGTTCCCTTCCTTCAGATTTTAAATTAAGAGGATATACTACAAAATACATACTCAAGAAGGCACTTGAGAAATATCTGCCTGGGAAAGTTTTATACCGAAAAAAAATGGGATTTGGAGTACCCCTGACTCACTGGTTTAAAAAGGAACTGAGGGATTATATATACGATGTGCTGCTTGGAGAAAAAGCAAGACGCAGAGGTTATTTCAATATGGAATATATCAGGCAGATGCTGGACGAACACACATCAGGCATAGTTGACCACACGACAAGAATCTGGGCACTTTTAAACCTTGAGTTATGGCACAGGGAATTTATTGACAATTTAAGACAATAAAAAATTCTATACAGTGCTTTTGGAGCCCACTTTTACAATTGCCATTTTAGACCTCCCGGGGATGGGAGAGTTTTATAGAACTTGAGGTATAGCATTGAAAAATATAAGGATACTTGCCTATCATAAGGTGAATGATTCAGGAACAGGTGCACTGGATGTACCTGTAAAGAATTTTGAACAGCAGATGGAGTATTTAAAGATTCACAGATATAATGTGATTTCTCTGGACGAACTGGTTGAAAAACTCAGGAATAAGAAAATGGTGAAGGAAAAAAGTGTGGTGCTCACATTTGATGACGGGCACAGAGACAATTATACATTTGCATATCCGGTACTGAAGAAATATAATTTCCCTGCCACGATTTTTCTGACAACCTCTTACATAGGAAGTAAGGATTTTCTTTCATGGGAACAGATAGGAGAAATGTCCGGCGAAAAATTTCCTGAGAAAAACAGGATATCCTTTGGTGCGCATACAGCTACACATCCACACCTCACCCGGATTTCTCTGGAAAATGCAAGGGATGAGATAAAGAAATCAAAGGAAATAATAGAGGACAAAACCGGTATTTTATGTTCTTATTTTTGTTATCCTTATGGCGATATGAATGAGGAAATTAAAAAGATTGTGCAGGAATGTGGATATATTGCAGCAGTTGTGACCCCGCCAAGGTCGGGGATAAAAGAGGATATATTCTGCCTGAAAAGGGTTGGAATTTATCGCCATACAACTATGTTGCAGTTCAGGTTAAAACTGTGGGGTTTTATTCTTGGATAAAGAACAGATAGAATACAGGAATGCAGGTTCTCCATGCTATTCTCAAATATCTGCGGGAACAGACTTTCATTCTTCTTGCAATTTCTGCGGGTCCGGAGGAGATAGTATCTGGAGCGATGGAAGGTATGAGGCACTTAAATGCAAGAATTGCGGGGTTATCTGGGTTAGCCCGCAACCAGATTTTCAGGATTTATCTCATCTCTATTCTCGGGATTATTTTGAAAAATATTATCTGGAATATGAAAAAGAAAGAAAGGATTATTTCAGGCAGAGACTGGAAGAGATAGAGCAAATAATTTGCAGTATCAAATCTTCCACTGCCAGTATGTTGATGGATACGCATTCCCCTCAGCTGCTGGACATAGGTTGCGGCGTTGGTTTTTTTCTGGAAGTTGCCAGAGAAAAGGGATGGATGGTAGAGGGCATTGAAATTTCACAGTTTGCCCTGGAATATTGTAGAAACAGGGGATTCAGTGTTTATCCTGCAGAATATATGCAAATCCTGTCAGCCGGTATGTTTGACTTAATCACAATGTGGGATGTGCTCGCTCATCTTACCAGCCCGGGGGAATACCTGAAAAAAATAAGGGTTCTTCTCAGGGAGGGCGGGCTATTTGTAATAAAAACTCCAGACCATCCGTCCCGTTTGTTTAAAATAGCAGGCATAGCATCCCTGTTTGGCCCGGCAAAAGGACTTTTACATATACCGGCACAGATTTATCATTTTGAGCCTGAGAATTTAAAAAAAAATCTTGAAAAATTTGGCTTTAAAGTAATCGCCATAAAAAGAATCAGAGAGGCAATAAAGGGAGGATGGACCCCTTCAAAATTTAAAAACTTTTTAATAAAAACTTTTAATATATTCACAAAAAGTATCGGAATTGGCGAAAGTTTTATCATATATGCTTTGAAATAGCCGTTTCAGCAGGAACAGCTCTTTGAAAACTAAAGATATTTGATTTTCCGAAGGAAAAATGATATAATATGGTTAAAAATTTCATATTTCCTTCGATCAAACGGATTTATTGGCAATACCTCCAGGATTAGTTAGAATAGGATATCAAAATATGCTCAAATTTCCTGCTGGCTACCCAATACCAGAATTTACTTCATCAAGCAACCAGAAAAATTGAAAGTTTTAAAATTTGAAAAATTTGTTCAGACTCAAAAAGTTTGTAGTGACAAAACAAGGTCAAAAGTCCTTTCACGCATTATTCAGGTAAAATTTCCCGACGGTAGAATACTTTTGTGAAGCTTTCAACGGACAGAATAAAGGAGGCAGTATGATTTTTGTAACAGGGGCGAATGGAATGGTGGGAAGTTATCTGGAGGAAGTCTTTAAGAAAGAGGAGCTTTATCTTACTGACTTCAATGTAGATTCCAAGACTGCAAAAATAAATTTTTTAGACATACGAGATCCGGAAGCGGTAAAGAAAGAAATTAAAAAAGTCAGACCACAGTTTGTGCTTCATCTTGCCGCAAAGACAGATGTAGATAAATGCGAAATAGAAGTAGACGATGCTTATCTTACAAATGTCATCGGTACACAAAACATATCTCTTGCCTGCCAGGATTTAAATGCAATAATGATTTATATCAGCACGGCAGGGGTTTTTGGCGGTGATAAAATAGAACCGTATACGGAATTTGACCACCCGAATCCTGTAAATGTTTATGGGCGGACCAAACTGGAAGGCGAAAAAATTGTTCAGTCACTGTTAAACAAATATTATATTGTAAGGGCAGGATGGATGATGGGTGGTAGAGAAAAGGATAAAAAATTTGTCGGTAAAATAGTTCAATTATTCAAAGAAAAAGATAAAATATTAGCAGTTAATGATAAAATCGGCAGTCCCACATATGCTCATGATTTATTGGAAGGTATAAAGAAATTAATCTCCACTAATTACTTTGGCCTCTACCATATGACCAACAGGGGTGTTTGCAGCAGGTATGATGTAGCGGTGGAGATTGGGAGAATATTAAAGAAAAAAATTCCGGTTGAGCCAGTATCTTCCGCACTATTTCCTCTTCCCGCACCCCGGGCTCGTTCTGAAGCAATGCGAAATTATAAACTCGAGCTATTGGGTATAGTGAAAATGAGAACCTGGCAGGAGGCACTGAAAGAATATCTAAAATCCTGGGTAGAGCCAAAATGAAAAAACCGTCAATTTATTTCTTCTGTCCGGCATACAATGACGAGGGAAACATAGAGAAAGTTGTGTCGGAAGCAGTAAAGGTGCTGGAAGAGATATCCAGTGATTATCTCATTACAATTGTAGAAGACGGTAGTCCTGACAGGACCGGTGAGATTGCAGATACTCTTGCAAGAAAATATGAAAAAGTTAAAGTGGTTCACCATAAGGTGAATATGGGTTACGGCAGGGCATTGCAGACCGGTTTCGTAAATCCTGAGAGAGCAAAGTATGACCTTGTTTTCTATACAGATGGGGATGGACAGTTTGATGTTGCAGAATTGAAAAAGTTGCTTCTTCTTATCGGGGATAGCGATGTGGTTATCGGCTATCGCAGGAATCGTGTAGAGAGCTGGCGCAGAAAATTTCAGTCCTGGGTTTATAATTTATTGGTCAGGATGATTTCCGGCCTAAAATTCCGGGATTTCAACTGTTCTTTTAAAATCTTTAAACGTGAAGTCCTTGAGCATATAGAAATAGAGTTCCCCACGGTTTTTATTGATGCAGAACTTGTTATAAAATCTGCGCTAGCAGGATATAAGATTACTGAAATTGGCGTGACCCATTATCCACGGATGAGTGGAAGAGGCTCAGGAGCAAAACTAAGTCTTATATGGGATACAATAAAGAGTATGGTAGAATTTAGACGCAGGCAAAAACAAGGAATTCTTAAATATACCCCTAAAGATATAAAAATTTGAGAAATGGAAAAAGAATACTATACTCAGTATTTTTACCCGAAGACAAACACCGGGTTTTAAAAGCAGACTAATTTTCAATATTTTGAAAGACCCGGAAAGGTTCCATTGGCAACAATTTTCTATATGCTACTAAAAATTATCCCGCACGACAGGAAAGAGTTCCGGATACAAGCTCTCCCCTGCCCTGGATACAATCAATGGTATGTTAAATTTCCGTGATAAATACAAAAAGGGTAATCTCAAATATAGATTGAAGGCATAACTATAGAAGAAGAATGAAGGAAGAATACTACGAGGAGTATTTTAATCTGGAGGAGAGGCACTGGGTATTTGTTGCCAGGCGAAAAATAGCTATGGATATTCTGGATAGATATTTACAGAATAGAGACAATCTGGATATTCTGGATGTTGGCACAGGCACAGGTGTAATGCTAAATGCGCTGAGGAAATACGGGAGTGTAACAGGTGTTGATAACAGTGATATAGCCATAAAATTCTGTCAGGAAAGAGGTTATTACAATGTTGTGAATAGTTGTGCTGAAAGTTTGCCATTTGAAAATAATTCTTTTGACCTTGTCTGCGCTATGGATTTGCTTGAACATCTTGAAGACCATAGAAGAGCACTTAAAGAATTTCATCGGGTTCTGCGTCCTGGCAGATTTTTGTTTATTACTGTGCCTGCATATATGTTTCTCTGGGGGGGACATGATGAAATAAATATGCATAAAAGGCGATATACCCTTGCCGAAATATCATTGCTTGTTAAAGAGTCAGGATTCAGTGTAGAGCGAATATCTTATTTTAATTTTTTCTTCTTCCCGGTAGTGGCATTGGTGCGGGTGGGGAGAAAGGTTCTATTTGGTAAAAATATAAAGCCAAAGTCTGATTTTGGCAAGCCAGATCCTTTATTGAATGGAATGTTTGAGAAGATATTTTCATCTGAAAGATTTCTATTGAGGTACATAGACTTACCTTTTGGTGTTTCTATTCTATGTCTTGCAAGGCGAATATAAAAGCACCTGCAGGAGTATATATGGATAAAAAAGAAACAGGACTTCTTTTTATTATAGGAATACTTGGATTTATAATAAGATTATTATGGATTTTACATCTGGACAATACAGTTGACATATGGGGTGACTGGTGGGATGAGTTCGCCTGGAATTTGGTCAGCGGAAAAGGGTATATGGTAAAAAATCCTTTTATCCCTTCTGAAGGTTATTATTATTCATGGCGTCCACCTGGTTTTCCGCTATTTCTTGCCGGAGTATATTACTTATTTGGACACAGCTACCTTGCAGCAAAAATATTTTTAGCCATTATTGGAAGTTTTTCCGCAGTCCCGTGTTATTTTATTGGTAGAAGAATGTTTGATAAAACTACAGGTATTCTTGCCATGTTGTGTATCACTCTGTACCCAACCTTTATATTTTTTACAGGCTATTTAGCACCGGAAACCCTGACTTTATTCTGCATTTTAGTCTTTATGTTTTTCTTAACCAGGGATATGGAAAGGCATTCTTTATTAAATTATATCCTTGCTGGAGTATTCCTGGGATATTCTATTTTATGCAGAACCATTATGTCTTTATTCTTTATCTTTGTTTTCCTGTGGATGGCATTTAATTATAAAAATAAAATGGAAATAATAAAAAGACTTCTCCTGCTTGTTTTGTTTATGGTAATTATTGTTTTACCATGGATAATAAGAAACTATTATATTCACCATACATTTGTTTTTAATTCAACGGATGGAGGTCAGGCATTTTATATTAATAATAACCCGCAAGCACTGAAAGAACCTTCGGGCTTTGCCTATTTCTATAATACAGAAGAATTTAAGGGTTTAAATGAGATAGAAGTTAGCCGTATCTTATATACCCGTGCAGTCGAGTTTATAAAAACCCATACCTTAGATTTTTTGAAACTCATATGGCGAAGGTTTTTAAATTTCTGGAGTCCTTTTCCGCATACTATCTCCGGTCCCGGGAAAACGTATTCCCGCACACATCAAATATTAAGTGGATTATATACAATCCCGCTTTTTATCCTGGCGATTATCGGCTTTTTTTATTCACTCAAAAACTGGAGAAAACTATCCATTTTTTACTTTTTAATTATTTATTATTCAGGAACATATATTCTCGTAAGGGCAACAATCCGATATCGGATGCCCATAGAACCATATCTGATACTTTTTGCCTCTTTCGGTCTGTGTAGTTTATGGACAAAAGTAAAAAATCGCCATGGCAATAAAAATTTTTTACCTCACAACTGATACAAAGATAGGCGGAACAGAGCGGATGTTATTGACATTATTAAACAGACTGGATAAAAAGAGGTATTCTACTTTTCTCTGCGCGATCAAGCCGGGCGGACCGCTTATTGAAGAAGCAAAAAAGGTCGGGGTAAGGGGGGAATGTCTTTTAAAAGAACCCAAAGAGCCCGGCGGTTTACTGATTGAAAAAATAATTAACAGAATTTTCTGGTTTACACGGTTTTTTTTAATTCCCTTTAAACTTGCGTCATTAATAAAAAGAGAAAAGCCAGATATATTACATACCTTTTTGTTTCATGCAAATATTCTTGGCAGGATTGTGGGCAAATTCACAGGAGTGGCAATAATTATCTCAAGCCAGAGGAGCATTGATAAATGGAGAAAACCCTGGCATTCTTTTCTGGACAGATTGACATCCAGTTTCTGCAATCTCATCATTTCCAATTCTGAGGCAGGAAGAAAAATTTTAATCCAGAGAGACAGGATTGATCCAGAGAAAATTATTACTATTCACAATGGAATAGATTTAAAGAAATTCAATATTGAAATTGATATTTATGAGAAGAAAAGGGAACTGGGATTGAAGCCTGAAGATAAAGTCATAGGGATAATTGCAAATTTGCGAAGGGTTAAAGGGCATTGTTATCTATTTGAAGCTTTTCAAAATGCTAAATGTAAAATGTCCCTGAAGGATTCTATATTAAAATTACTTGTGGTGGGTGATGGAGAATTAAAGCAGGAATTGACAGGACTGGCAGAGAAATTAAAAATAAAAGATAGTGTGATATTTACCGGGTTCAGAGATGATATTCCTGAAATTTTACAGGTTATTGACATTTTTGTTCTGCCATCTCTATGGGAGGGATTTCCTGTTTCAATACTTGAGGCGATGGCAAGCTCCAGGCCTGTTATTGCCTCCAGTGTTGGTGGAATTCCTGAGGCGGTAATTGATCAGGAAACAGGCTTTCTTGTTCCCCCGCAGGATGTCAGGTCACTGGAAGAGGCGCTTCTGAAATTGGTAAATGACTCCGGGCAAGCAAAAAGAATGGGGATAGCAGGCAGAAAGAGGATTGAAGAATGTTTTACCCTTGATAAAATGATAAAGAAAATGGAGGGGGTATACAATGGATACAGACAATACTTCTGAAATTGAAATTGATTGGCATTTTATACTCCTTATTGTTATAATTGCTTTTATTGTTCGTCTTTTGTATGTTTTTACCCTGGAACCGGATCAGTTCTATTTTGACGATTCTCTGCAATGGAATCAGATAGCACTGAATTTTATGGCAGGAAAAGGACTTATAGTCAGTCCGGATGCTATGGCTATCAGAATGCCTCTTTATCCCTTGTTCCTTTCAGGGATATATTACCTTTTTGGCCCCGGCAATCTTCTTGCAGTTAGAATTGTTCAGGCAGGGCTTTCTGCTTTGACCTGTGTTATTATATATTTAATTGCAGTTTCAGTATTCTCTGCAGATAAAAATGCAGAGCGGATTGGTAAAATATCTGCACTAATTTCAACCTTTTATCCTTTTTTTGTCTATTACAGTGGTGCAATCCTCAATGAGACACTTTTTATATTTCTTCTTTCATTAATTATGTGGTTTCTTGTAAGAGGAAGGTTCCTCTGGTCAGCAATTTTTTTAGGTTTTGCTGTCCTCTGCAGGGCAGAGATATCAGCATACTTTATATTCATAATCATAGGTTTGTTCCTTCTGTTTTCAAGGGTAGAAGCCCTGAGGGCTTCCTTTATAATGTTCCTTTTATTATGCATTGTGCTTTCTCCTTGGGTTGCAAGGAACTATTTGATTTTTAATAGATTTGTTCCACTCTCAACAATGGGTGGCTATACCTTTTATGAAGGAAATGCTCCTGAAAACCCAACGGGTGGTCCCTTCGGTGGAAAATTTTTTCTCAAAGTACCACCGGGTTTGAATGAAGTGGAAATAGATAAATATTACAGAAAAGAGACAATAAGAGTAATCGGGGAAAACCCGAAAAGATTTCTTGGATTGTGCTGGAGTAAATTCAGGAGATACTGGAATGTGAAACTCAATACTGATGATTCGAGATATGCCTCTACAAGAAATAATCTGATAAGCATTTTCAGTTTTGGTCCCGTACTCCTTTTATTTATATCAGGACTCATTCTCTCGTTCTGGAACAGAAGGAATCTGATATTTATTTATTTCTTAATCCTTTATAATATGTTGACAAATCTTATTTTTGTTTCATCTCTCAGGTATAGATTGCCGATAGAACCATATCTGATTATCTTTGCGAGTTATTCTTTGAACACAGTGTTTAAAGGTAAAAAATAAAATGAAGCTTTCAATAATAATACCCTCCTACAATGAAAAAGATACAATTGAAGAATTGGTTGGGAAAGTAATTGCTGTGGATGTTTCAAAATTTGGCCTGGAAAAAGAGATTGTCATTGTGGATGATTCCACAGATGAGACCAGGGAAATTCTGAAGAAGTATATCAGCAATCAAGAAGAAAACAGAAGATGGATTAAAATAATATTTCGCAAAAAGGAAAAAAAACAGGGTAAGGGGTCAGCAATAAGAGAGGGCTTGAAGCATATTACTGGAGATATAGTAATTATACAGGATGCAGATCTGGAATACGACCCTTCCGATTATCCACAGTTACTGGAGCCTATTTTAAATGGTAAGGCAAAGGTGGTGTATGGTTCGCGTATTTTGGGTGGGGGGAAGAAATCATACTGGAGTTTTTATCTGGGAGGCAGGCTCCTTTCATTTCTTGCCAATCTCCTTTATGATGCCAGGATTACGGATGAGCCCACAGGATATAAGGTCTTCAGGACAGATGTGATAAAAAATATAAATTTGAAATGTGAGCGTTTTGAGTTCTGCCCCGAGGTTACTGCAAAGGTAAGAAAAAAAGGATACAGAATTTATGAAGTTCCCATTCATTATGCTCCCCGCAGCATAAAAGAGGGAAAGAAGATTAACTGGCGGGACGGGCTTGAAGCCATCTGGACCTTGATAAAATATAGATTTGTTGATTAAGAGGGGAATACAAAAATTATTTTAATATCTTATAATTTCAGCAGGAAAATCTTTAAGTCTCATTGCTGGATTTAGAAAAAATGTATAATTATCTTGCTTTTTTGTAAAAATTGTATATAATATATTCTATTAGATACTTTCTTTCTGTTAAAATAATATGGACTTTTATAAAGATAAGAAAATTTTGATAACCGGGGGACTGGGATTTCTTGGCTCCAACCTTGCCATAGCACTGGTTAAACTCGGTGCGAAGGTTACCCTTCTGGATGCAATGCTTCCTCTTTACGGGGGCAACTATTTTAACATAGAAGAGATAAAGGATGAAGTTGAAGTAATAATAGGAGATATAAGAGATGGCAGGGTTATGGAATCCGCAGTAAAAGAAAAGGAGCTTATTTTCCACATTGCTGCTCAGACCAGCCACATAGATAGTATGAGCGATCCCTTCCTTGATATAGACATAAACTGCAGGGGAAATATAGTCTTGCTGGAAGCCTGCCGGAGATTCAATCCAGGAATAAAAATTGTCTATGCAGGAACAAGGGGACAATACGGGAGAATTGAATATAAGCCTGTTGACGAGAGCCACCCCTTGAATCCCACTGATATTTACGGGGTAAATAAGACCGCAGGCGAGCAGTATCACTTTATATACGCCCGTTCTTACGGAATGAGGGTCTGCAGTCTGCGTATCAACAATACCTATGGACCCAGACATCAGATGAAACATGGGCGATATGGTATCCTGAACTGGTTTATAAGAATAGCAATGGATGGAGGGGTGATAAAGGTTTTTGGAGAAGGGAATCAGCTGCGGGATTTCAATTATGTAGATGATGTCACCAATGCCTTTTTGCTGGCAGGGGCAGAGGAAAGAGCAGATGGAAAAATATATAACCTTGGCAGTGGAAGCCCCGTAAAATTTATTGACCTGGTGAAGAAAATCATTGAGATAGCAGGTTCGGGTAAGATGGAGAATGTTCCCTGGCCAAAGGACAGAAAGGATATTGAAACAGGTGATTATGTAGCAAGCTTTGAAAAGATAAAAAATGAACTGGGCTGGCAACCCGGAATTTTCCTGGATGAAGGATTGAAAAAGACTGTAGAGTATTATAAAAAATTTAAGGATAAATACTGGTGAATGAGATGAGACCCGAATTTTCTCTGGTTATCCCTTTTTATAATGAAGAAGAAAATGTGGAGAAGGTATGCAGGGAGACCATTAAGGAATTTGAAACTCACGGTTTAAATTATGAATTGATAGCAGTAAACAATGGTTCAAGAGACAGGACACCGCAACTGTTGCTTGAGCTATCCAGGGAGTATCCCCGTATAAAAATTGTGAATGTAGATGTAAACCAGGGCTATGGCTTTGGTGTACTGCAGGGATTAAAAATTGCAGCTGGAGATTACATCGGGTATTCTGCAGGTGATGGACAGGTTTGTAGCAGGGACGTTGTTAAAGTTTTTAAAATCGCGAGAGAAGAAAATTTAGATTTCTGCCAGGGGAAGAGAATAAGAGAAGATACCCTGATTCGCAGATTAAATACAAAAGTTTTTAATTTTGTTTTTCATCTGTTTTTTCCTGCAGGGGTTTATGACATAGGTAGTAATCCGAAGGTGTTAAAGAGGATGGCTTACGAGGAAATTTCTCCTGTTTCCAGGGATTGGTTCATAGATGGAGAAATAATCTTGAAGGCATATTTATTAAAATATAAAATGAAGGAGATACCTGTAGCTTTTGTAAAGAGAGAAAAAGGCAGGTCCCATATAAATCTGTTTTCAGTTTTTGAGATGCTGAAAAATATAATGGTATGGAAATTTAAGACTCTGTTCAATTTCAGAAGAGAAATTTGTTCCACTTGAACTGAGATACGGGGTCCGGACTTGAATCCTGTTTATCTGTCAGTAATAATTCCTGTTTATAATGAAGAGGAAAGGATAATACCTGCTCTGAAGGATATTGTTGAATATTTGTCTGAAAAGGGAATTACCTGGGAAATAATTGTAGCAGAGGATGGGAGCAAAGATAATACAGTAGCTCGCGTACAGGAATTTGCATTGAATCAAAAGGGAATAATATTGCTGACTGACCCTGTCAGGCGTGGAAAGGGCTATGCGGTAAGACAGGGAATGCTGAAATCAAATGGGAAATATGTACTTTTTACAGATGCCGACCTGTCCGCTCCAATTTCTGAACTGGATAAACTACTTTTTTATCTGGAGAGAGGATATGATATAGCAATAGGTTCAAGGGCACTCAGAGATTCCAGTGTGAGGGTAAATTTCACACGCAGGATTGCGGGAACGGTATTCAATTTTATTGTTCGTTTTTTGCTTCTGCCGGATATAGTGGATACTCAATGTGGTTTTAAGTGTTTCAGGGGAGATGTGGCAAAGGAACTATTCAGCGAACAGAAGATGAATGGATTCAGCTTTGATGTAGAAATCTTATATCTTGCAAGATTAAAAGGCTACAGGATAAAACAGGTTCCCATCAGATGGTATCAATCTGACTCAAGCAGGGTAGATATATTCCGGGATTCTCTGAAGATGTTTAAGGATGTGCTGGAAATTCGAAAAAGGTGTAAGTGCGGGGGTAAAGTATGAGTTCTTCCGAGAAAAAAAATTTCTGGAAAGACAAAAATGTCCTTGTCACAGGATGCCTTGGATTTGTAAGTTCCTGGCTTATAATTGAGCTTTTAAAAAGGGGAGCAAATGTCATAGGCCTTACAGATGACTGCACCCCCTATTCAGTCCTCAGGATAGAGGGATATGACAGGAATATATCTATTATCCAGGGTTCCATAACAGATTATCTGACAATGGAGAGGGTCTTTAATCAATATGAGATCCAGGTTTGTTTCCATCTTGCAGCACAGACAATAGAAGGAATCTGCAGGCGCTCTCCATTAACCGCCTTTGAGACAAATATTAAAGGGACATGGAATGTACTTGAGGCATCAAGGGTTTGCAGGACCCTTGAGGCAATAATTATTGCCTCAAGCGACAAGGCATATGGAGAACAGAAAAACCTTCCATATCATGAAGAACAGGAACTTCTGGGAAGGTATCCCTATGATGCAACAAAGGTGTGTGATGAAGTTATAGCACAGTCATATTTTCATACGTTTGGACTGCCTGTCGGAATAACACGGTGTGCAAATATCTATGGCGGGGGTGATTTTCACTGGTCAAGGATAGTGCCCGGAACCATTCGTTCAGTGCTGCGCAATGAGAATCCTGTGATAAGAAGCGATGGCACCCCTGTAAGGGATTATCTCTATGTGGAAGATGCAGTAAATGGATATATTACACTTGCAGAAGCAGTTGCTACAGGGAGGGCGAAGGGCGAGTCTTTCAATTTTTCAGCAGAACACCACAGGAGTGTACTTGATATAGTGAAACTGATTATATCAATTTCAGGGAAAAAAGGTTTAAGTCCTGACATCCAGGGTAAGGGCAAGCCATATCAGGAGATTGACAGACAGATATTGTCTGCCAGGAAGGCAAAGAGTAGATTAAACTGGGAGGCTGTATATTCATTAAAAGAAGGACTTAAAAAGACCTTTCTCTGGTATAAGAAATATATGGGGAGATATTTGTGAAAATACTGCTTGTTTTCCCGCCAATACTGGGAGAAGAAAGATATGGAAAATTAGCGGAGGCGGGTTCATATCTTCCTCCGCTGGGGTTGTTATATCTTGCGAGTGCTATCAGGGACAGACACGATGTAAAAATTATTGATGGTGGAGTGCTTGACATTACTGTTGAAGATGTTGGAAAAGAGATTGAAGTCTGGAAACCTGATGTTGTTGGAGTTACAGCTTTTACCCCCACGCTTTACAGGGCTATTGCAATATGCAATCTTGCCAAAAAAATAAATCCAGGAATAATTACTGTGATGGGTGGTCCACATCCAACTGCCCTGCCGGAAGAATCCATAAAAGAGGAGAATGTGGATATTGTGGTGGTGGGGGAAGGTGAAAAGACTTTAAGGGAACTTCTGGACAGGATTGAAACAGACCAGGAACTCTCCTCTGTAAAAGGCATATACTACAAAAAAAATGGTACTGTTTTTTCAACCCCTCCACAGGAGAGGATTCTGAATCTTGACCAGCTGCCCCTGCCTGCGAGGGATCTGGTAGATATGAGCATTTACAGGCCTTCTGTAATGCATTACAAAAATATTCCTGCATTCTCAATAATGTGTGGCAGGGGATGCCCTCACAGGTGCACATTCTGCTCCTGTGCAAAGGTATTCCGTGGCAGGGTTACAATGAGGAGTCCCGAGAATGTCATTTCTGAAGTAAAATTTCTTATAGAGAAATATGGTGCAAAAGAGATAATGGTCTGGGATGACACCTTCGGGCTTATAAAAAACTGGACGATGAGATTCTGTGAATTAATAAAGCCATTGAAAATAGCCTGGTCAGCATGGATGCGGGTGGACCTTGCTGACAAAGAGGTGCTTCAGAAGATGTCAGAGAGCGGTTGCTGGCATATCTCCTATGGTGTTGAATCAGGCAACCAGAAGGTGCTGGATACAATAAAAAAAGGATTCACTATAGAAGATGTAAAGAATGCATTTAAGTGGACACATGAAGCAGGTATGGAGGCACGTGGAACTTTTATTCTGGGCTTACCCAATGATACATGGGAAACAATGATGGATACAATCAATATAGCAATAGAGATAAAAGCAGATTATGCCCAGTTTCAGCTTCTCACTCCTTATCCGGGTACAGAACTCTGGGATACCATAGAGGAGTATGGAGAGTTTACTACCAGAGATTTCTCCAAGTATACTATCTGGTTTCCCGTGTTTGTTCCCAGGGGTCTGACAAGAGAGAAACTTGAGGAGGCACACCGCCTTGCATACCGGAGATTCTATTTCCGTCCACAATATATATGGCAGAGACTATACAGAATCAGAACCTGGCTTGATATAAAAAGAAACTTTATAGGATTAAACAGTCTTTTTAAATATTTTAAGAAGTGAGGCATGGCTGGAATGAAAAAACTTGCTCTATTTTTAATTCTATGTCTTTCTTTTATTCTCAATGTGCTGGGGCTGGACTGGGGTGTTCCTGATGCAGTGAGAAATCAACTCTACTTCTCCGGTGAGGACCAGATAAAACAGTCAATTGGAGATATCAGTGCCCGGAAGGTAGAGAAGTCAATGACTGAAGAAAGAAAAAGTCTTGCAGGTTCAAGGTTCAATCCCATTCGCTCATATCACCCTGACGAGTCCAATTTTATCAAGGCAGTCAGCAATATGAATCCCGGGAAGCTGGACTTCAATCCCCATTACTTTTATTATGGAACTTTATATATTTACATCTTTGCGGTTGTACTTGTCATTGGTTTTTTTACAGGATTTATCAAGCCCACAACAGACATACTATTTTATTTCTTACATCCGGATGAAATTGCCAGGTTTTATCTGGCTGGAAGATTTGTTTCTGCAGTGTTCGGGGTGCTGGCAGTATACCTCACATACTGCATTGCCAGAACCCTGTATGACGAAAAAACTGGTTTGTTATCTGCACTGGCATTGTGTACTGCACCTGCCCTGGTGATTAATTCACACTACATAGCTACAGATGTCACAATGTCATTTTTTATCTGTCTTGCCCTGTTTTTCTCAATCAGGATTCTTGAATCCAGTGAACTGAAATGGTATGTGCTGGGAGGGATATCTGCAGGGCTGGCGGCCCAGACAAAGTATAACGCAGGGCTTGTTTTGCTCAGTATACCTGTCGCAGATTTCCTCAGAAGATACGATGAGAAAAGGGAGATGAGATATCTTATTTCCTGCTGGTTTGATAAAAAGTCACTGATTAGCTACCTATGTGCCACAGGTGTTTTCCTCTTGCTTAACCCATTTATATTCTTAACCCCTCAGGAATTCAGAGAGGCTCTCTTGGGTGGAGTGTTAAGAACAGGACCCAAAATTACTTCTGTTGTAAATAATTTTGTCTTTTATGTGAAAGTACTCTATCAAGGAGCAGGATTTGCGCTGTTTCTCACATCAATAATAGGGATTATATTTGCTGTTATAAGAAGGGGGAAGGGAGATATCTTACTGTCCTTCTGGGTGATAACTAACTGGATAGTACTTCTTTTAATGTCTCCCCTGGGTGACAGGCATATGCGCTATATACTTTTAATCCTTCCTGCTCTGTTAATTCTCTCAGCCAGCTTTGTGGCAGGCTTAAAAGAGAGAATGGGCAAAATATCCGGAATCCTGTTTTCTCTTCTGATATTTCTACCCTCGCTTTTATATTCCTTAGCTTATGACAGGGTTTTTATGAATGAAAATATCCGCACCACTGCAGGGAGATGGATTGCGGAGAACATTCCTGCAGGCAGTAGAATAGGGTTGCGAAGGGACCCCTGGCAGTATGAAACACCCCCTATAAACCAGAGAAAGTATATCCTGTGCATCACTACCAAAAATCCAGAGAAAGCAGCACAGGCGCTTTCAGAACAGAAACCGGATTATTTCATTATCAGTAACGCAGAGTTTTATCCTGATTCTTTTCAAACCTGGGATGAACTTGTGACCGGAAAGGGATACACGCTGATTAAGGAATTTAACTCTCCACCCAGAATTTTTGGTATTCCTTTTAATTACAGGAACCCGGTAGACGATTTTATTTATTTTTATCCCAGAATATTTATTTATGAAAGGGTGGCAAAATGAAACCTTTTTACTTGATTCTGATTGCTATCGGTTTTGCTGTTGCTGGCCAGATTTTTATGAAACAGGGAATGACAGGGTATCAACTTGGAGGTATCACAATCTTGAGTTTGATTCCACAGTTCTTAAAAATGATATTCCGGCCGTTTGTATTTATGGGTTTTGTGCTGTATATGTTGAGCAGTTTCTTCTGGCTTGTTGCTATTTCCAGGGTAGAACTGAGCTATGCCTATCCTATGATAAGCATCAGCTATGTTCTTGTAGTTTTTTTATCCTGGCTTATTTTTAAAGAGGAGGTAGGTCCTGTAAGGTGGCTTGGTGTTGCAATAATAATCTTCGGGGTATATTTGATTTCCCGCAGTGGCTAAAAAGGACAGGATAGCTACTTTTATACCGGGTGGGCAAAATGAAATTTGCAAGTATTCCAGAGGCACTGAAAGATATCAGGAAGGGAAAATTTGTTATAGTGGTTGATGACAAGGACCGTGAAAATGAAGGGGATCTTGTCATAGCTGCAGAAAAGGTAACTCCTCAGGCAATAAACTTTATGGCAAAAGTTGCCAGGGGGCTTATCTGTGTTGCAGCTACAGAGGAAAGATTGGACGAGCTGAAGCTCCATCCCATGGTGGACGAGAATACATCCCTCATGGGAACACCCTTTACAATATCAGTAGATGCAAAAAGGGGTGTAACCACCGGAATCTCTGCACATGACAGGGCTGTGACAATAAAGACAATACTTGATCCTGATGCAGGGCCAGATGATTTTGCAAGGCCAGGCCATGTTTTTCCATTAAGGGCTCACCCGGCAGGGGTATTGCGCAGGGCAGGCCATACAGAAGCAGCAGTGGATTTAAGCAGGCTCAGTGGATTGTATCCTGCAGGTGTTCTATGTGAGATTATGGATGAAGATGGCAGAATGGCAAGGCTTCCATCACTTATTAATCTTGCAAAACGTTATAAACTCAAGATAGTAACAATTGCTGATTTAATTCAGTACCGGCGCAGGAACGAAAAACTGGTAAAGCCTGTTATTACTACAAACCTGCCAACCAGATATGGAGAATTTAAGTTGATAGTCTATGAAGATATCACCAATAATCAAGCTCATCTGGCACTTATAAAGGGAAGTGTGCGGGGCAAAAAAAATGTACTTGTAAGGGTACACTCTCAGTGTCTTACAGGAGATGTATTCCGCAGCCTCCGCTGTGATTGTGGAGACCAGCTTCATAAGTCCCTTGAGATAATAGGCAATGCTAAAGAAGGAGTAGTTCTCTATATGTGTCAGGAAGGAAGGGGGATAGGGCTTGTGAATAAATTGCGCGCTTATGAACTTCAGGATAGAGGGCTTGATACTGTGGAGGCAAATATAAAATTAGGTTTTGAGCCAGACCTGCGTGACTACGGTATAGGTGCACAGATACTGGTAGACTTAGGACTTTCCAGCATAAGATTGCTTACAAACAATCCCAGAAAGATTGTGGGACTGAAGGGATATGGATTGAAGATTACAGAGAGGATACCAATTGAGATTTCTCCAACAAAGTATAATCTTAAGTATCTGAAAACCAAAAGAAAAAAATTGGGACACCTGTTAAAAATTTGAGAGGGGGTGAGATAGATGGGAAAGTTATACAGGGGTAAGCTGCTGGGGAAGGGGTTGAAATTTGGAATCGTGATTTCCAGGTTTAACGAATTTGTAACCAGTCGATTGTTAGAAGGGGCAAAGGACTGTCTGGAGCGCCATGGCGTTGAAGAAGACGATATAGAAATTGCATGGGTGCCCGGTTCTTTTGAGATTCCTTTAATTGCCATGCAACTTGCCAGAACAAAGAGATATCACGCAATTATCTGCCTGGGTACACTGATACGCGGAGATACTTCCCACTTTGAATATATTGCCAGGGAGGCTACCAAGGGAATAGCAGAGGTATCTCTTTCAACCGGTGTTCCGGCAATATTCGGTGTAATAACTGCTGATACCCTTGACCAGGCGATTCAGCGTGCAGGCACAAAAGAAGGAAATAAGGGCTGGCAGGCAGCACTTTCTGCAATAGAAATGGCAAACCTGCTGAAAGAATTAAAGTAGTACAGGAATGGGTGCGAGAAGAAAAGCACGAGAATTGGTCTTGCAGGTTTTATTCCAGGTGGATGTAGGCGGGTTGAGCCTGGATGAGGCACTGGAGAATTTCTGGAGAGTGGAAAAGGTTCCCGGGGAAGTAAGGGATTTTGCACTGCGGATTTCAAAAGGTGTAGTGGAAAATCTGAAAGTGATAGATGAGTCTATAAGGAAATACACCAAGAACTGGGAACTGGAGCGCATAAATAATATTGACCGCAACATTCTTCGCGCTGCTGTCTATGAGATTCTCTTCTGTTCTGACATTCCCTATAAGGTTTCAATAAATGAAGCAATAGAAATAGCAAAGAAGTACGGCACTCAGGATTCAGGTAAATTTGTAAACGGTGTGCTGGACAGGATTGCAAAAGAAAAAGGAAGAGATGAAAGACAACAAGAGAAATAAAACAAAATTTTTCTGTCAGGAATGTGGATACGAATCGCTTAAGTGGATTGGGCGGTGTCCTGAATGTGGAAAGTGGAATACATTTGTGGAAGAGCCTGTATCCTTACCTTCAACACAAACCTTATTTTCAGGCTATGAGGAACCAAGGCCAATTAATAAGATATCTCTTACAGGAGATAGAAGGCTTTCAACAGAGATAGAAGAACTGGACAGGGTTCTGGGCGGAGGTGTTGTGCAGGGTTCTGTGATACTCATAGGGGGAGAACCTGGAATAGGGAAATCCACCCTTCTTGCGCAGATAGCTAATAATTTGAGCAGGGAAAGAGTCATTCTGTATGTTTCCGGAGAGGAGTCCTCCAGGCAGATGAAGCTCAGAACAGAAAGGCTGGGTTTGAATTCCTCAAATCTTTATGTAGTTTCTGAAACAAATCTGGACTTAATCCTTGAGCATGCCCGCAAGCTAAATCCATTTGCTCTTGTGGTGGATTCCATTCAAACTATTTATTGCCCGCAATTGGCCTCCAGCCCCGGAAGTGTGGCACAGGTCAGGGAATGTACTGCTCAGTTAATGTATCTTGCCAAGAGTAAAGGGATAGTAGTTTTTATTGTGGGGCATGTGACAAAGGATGGAAGCATCGCCGGTCCCAGGGTGCTTGAGCACATAGTAGATACAGTACTGTATTTTGAAGGGGATGAACATCACTACTACCGTATCTTGAGAACAACCAAGAATCGCTTTGGTTCTACAAATGAGATTGGTGTATTTGAAATGAGAGAAAGGGGCCTTGTCCAGGTAGGCAATCCCTCTGAGGTATTTTTAAACGAGAGAAGGCTCAACTCTCCTGGTTCAGTTGTGGTGGCAGCACAGGAAGGGGACCGTCCAATACTGGTGGAGATACAGGCACTTGTAGCAGGGGCAAGTTTTGCAGTTCCACAGCGCCGTGCCACGGGTCTGGATTACAACCGCGTATCCCTTTTGATAGCTGTACTGGAGAAGCGCCTGGGCATGCAGGTGGGTGGATGTGATGTATTTGTAAATGTTGCCGGCGGAATAAAGGTTGATGAGCCGGCATCTGACCTGGGAATAGTCATAGCAATTGTCTCCAGTTTTAAAGACCTGCCTGTAGATGATAAGACCGTTGTTATGGGTGAGGTTGGACTATCAGGGGAAGTGCGCGCTGTAAGCTTTATTGAAAGAAGGATAAAAGAATCCCAGAAATTAGGATTTAAGAGATGTATTATTCCTGAGGGAAATCTGAAGGAATTATCCACGAATAAAATTGAAATAGTCGGTGTTTCTGGAATTCGTGAGGCTGTGCAGGAATGTTTTAGAAAGTGAGAGGTGTAAAATGAGAATATTAAGAATTTTATTTATAATAATGTGTACGGTACTGGGCTGGTGTATCAATAAATTTACAACCTTTGGTGGTGGTCCCGCAAGTGAATATATATGGGCATCTCTGGGTTTTCTTGCTGCGCTGGGAGTGATAATTATAGAACAGGCTATCAGGAGTTTAGCGTCTGCTTCCAGGCCTGAGGCTCCGGGGGCAGAGCAAAAGAGTGAAAATCTTCCTTCTGCTGCAACCAAAATCCTGGATACAAGTGTCATAATAGATGGCAGGATTGCTGATGTGGTGGAGACAGGTTTTCTGGAAGGCACGCTTGTTATACCAAGGTTTGTGCTCAGAGAACTCCAGCGGATAGCTGATTCTGAAGATTCCCTGAAGAGAAATCGGGGAAAAAGAGGACTGGATATTCTCAATAAGATGCGCCAGAGCAAAAGTGCTATGATTCAGATTCAGGATATAGATTTTCCTGATACAAAGGAAGTGGATGCCAAACTTGTAAAACTTGCAAAGGAAATAAATGGAAAGGTAATTACCAACGATTTCAATCTGAATAAAATTGCCCAGCTGCAGGGCGTTAAGGTTTTGAATATCAATGAGCTGAGCAATGTGCTTAAACCTGTGGTTCTTCCAGGAGAAGAAATGTCAGTTTTTGTGGTGAAGGAAGGAAAAGACCCCAACCAGGGGGTGGCATATCTGGATGACGGGACAATGGTCGTAGTAGATAATGGAAAGCCCTATCTTGGAAAGACTGTAAGTGTAGTAGTTACCAGTGTTTTACAGACGCAGGCCGGAAGAATGATTTTTACAAAACTGAAAGAGGGAAATGAAAACAAATGACAGGAAGGATTGCTCCCTGGCCTGAATTTTGGTGTTAGGTTTAATCGCCGGGGTATGCAAATAAAGGGGGTGCAGATTATGAAGGGATGTGCTATAATTGTTGCTGGTGGAAAGGGCAAAAGATTTTCTGAGGAAAAGGATTCTTACAAGCAATTTTTATCCCTTAAAGATAAACCCGTTATAGTCTGGGCAATAAGTGCATTTGAAAATGTAGCACAGGTCAGGGATATTATAGTGGTAGTTCCTGATGAAAAAATTGGGTACTGCCGCAATCTTATGAAACAATACAAATTTAGAAAGATTACAGGGATAGTTTCTGGTGGAAGGTTTCGCCAGGATTCGGTTTATAATGGTTTGCGTAAAGTGAGTAGAGATATTGATATTGTTCTTGTTCATGACAGTGTCCGCCCGCTTATTACCCCCTCATTGATAGAAGGATGTATAAGTGAAGCACTTAAATACGGTGCAGCAATCCTTGCTGTTCCTGTGAAGGATACAATTAAACTGGCAAAAAAGAACATTGTGAGTCAGACCCTCGACAGGTCCAGGTTATGGTCTGTTCAAACACCCCAGTGTTTCAGGCGAGAGATAATATTAAAGGCTTATGAGAAGGCAAGGAAAGACAATTTTCTTGGTAGCGATGATGCTGCACTTGTGGAGAGACTTTCTCAGGAAGTGAGGATAGTCCAGGGTTCTTATGAAAATATAAAAATTACAACCCCTGAAGATATAATTCTTGCAGAAGAGATTTTGAAAAGAAGGAGCCTGTGAAAAGATTGAAGGTGGTGAGTATAATTGGAGTGGGTTTAATAGGTGGCTCCCTTGGTATGGCACTCAGAAAAAGGAAAGCAGCTTCAAAGGTAATAGGAATAGGAAGAAATCCTGCAAGACTGAAGATGGCAATTACACTGGGTGCTGTTGACAGGGCTACAACCGATTTCAGGGCTGGTGTTAAAGATGCCCAGATTGTGGTTATTGCCACTCCTGCAGGATTGATTCCTGAAATGGTAAAAAAGGTTCTTCCTTATGTGAAAGAAGATTGTATTATTACTGATGTGGGAAGCACAAAAAAGGTAATTGTAAAGAAAATTCAATCATTCTTACCTTCCGGTATTCATTTTGTAGGTGCCCATCCACTTGCAGGAGCAGAGGTGGGAGGCGTAAAGAATGCGCGGCCTGATTTATTTCAGGGGGCATACTGTATTTTGACCCCTGTTGCGGGTACAAACCCGAAGGCACTGGCTGTGATTAAGAAAATGTGGCAATCAGTTGGAGCGGGTGTTATAGAGATTAGCCCTGAGCAGCACGATACAATTCTGGCTTTTACAAGCCATCTGCCACATCTGGTTGCAGTTTCATTGATGGGGTTAGTGCACAGGTATAGTAAGAAATACAAAAACTTTAGCAAATTCATTGCAGGCGGATTCAGGGATACTACAAGAATTGCCTCCAGTCCTGGCGAGATATGGAGGGATATATTCCTTACCAATAGAGCAGAAATTCTAAGAGCGCTGGCAGGGTTTAAACGGGAAATAGATAGCATTGAATCTTTTATCCGCACAGAAGACGGGGACTCCTTAAGAAAAAAACTTGAATTTGCAAAGAGACAGAGGGATTTACTTCTCAAAAATAGATAGCCGCTTATGAAAAAAATGGTGATTGCTATTGATGGTCCGGCAGGCTCTGGAAAGAGTAGTGTAGCAAAAGAGGTTGCTAAAATACTTGGCTATCTCTATCTTGACACAGGAGCAATGTACCGCGCCCTCACACTTAAAGCCATGCAGAAGGGAATAAACTTAAAAAGCCCTCTGGCCCTTACAAGACTTGCAAATAACACAAGAATTGTACTGAAAGGTGAGAGGGTTCTGGTGGACAATGATGACCTCACAGATAAAATAAGAAGTCCCGAGGTGAGTTTAAATACACATTTTGTCTCAATTGTTCCAGGGGTCAGGAACCGGATGAAAATTTTACAGAGAGAAATGGGTAAAAGAGGTAGAGTAGTTGCTGAAGGCAGGGATATTGGAACAGTTATATTTCCGGATGCTGAAAAAAAATTCTATCTGGATGCCTCTCCTGAAAGGAGGGCTGAGCGCAGATACAGAGAACTGAAGGAAAAAGGTTATAAAGTTACTTTTAAAAAGGTATTGAAAGAAACACTGCTGAGGGATGAGAGAGATAGAAAAAGGGATATAGCACCACTGAGGAAGGCTGAAGACGCCATTTATATAGATACCACAGATATGTCCATTCAGGAAGTGGTAAACAGGGTTTTAGAAGAAATAAGGAAAGATGGCAAAAAATGATATTGCCCGTATCAGGCAGGTTCTTTATGCTATTCTTCATTTCTTTGTAAGGCTGTGTTTCAGGGTTTTATTCAGGATGAGGATAGTGGGTGAAGAGTATATTCCAAGGAATGAGCCGGTTATAATTGTTGCCAACCATACCAGCAACATTGACCCTGTTGTTATGGGTGTGGCAGCTCCTCAGGAATTGAACTATATGGCAAAAGAGGAGTTATTCAGGAATACAATTTTTCGCTGGCTCATTGTTGCATTCAGGGCTTTTCCTGTGCATCGGGGAACAGTTGATAGAAAGGCTATTTCTAAGGCACTTGAAATTTTATCCAGGTGCCAGCCCCTTCTATTTTTCCCTGAGGGAACAAGAGGGGACGGAAAGAACATCAGGGATGCAAAGCCCGGCACAGGCCTTATTATCTATAAAGCGAGAGCAAAGGTTGTTCCTGCATTAATAAAGGGCGCTGAGAAAATTATGCCCAGGAATGCAAAATTTATCCGTTTTCATAAACTTGAGGTTTATTTTGGAAAGCCTCTTGACCTGGAAAAATTTTATGAGATGGCAGACTGTAGAGGGACCTATGAGTTGATTGCCACAGAGATAACCAGAAGCCTGCGCAAATTAAATGAAAATAAAACTTGCTAAGAATTTAGGTTTTTGCTTTGGTGTGAAAAGGGCAATTTCCCTTATACTGAAGGCACTCAAGGACAACCCCGGCAGGCCCGTATATACCTTCGGTCCACTTATACACAATCCCATTGTGGTGAGAGGACTTGAGAAAAAGGGATTGAAAGTTATCCATTCCTGCAGGGATATAAAGGATGGAATGCTTGTTATTCCATCTCACGGGCTTGCTTACAAAGTGCAGGAAAAGGCGCGCAGCAAAGGTATTAAATTGCTGGATGCTACCTGTCCGTATGTACTCAGAAGTCAGAGGCTTGCCTGCATGCTTGCAGAAGAGGGATATGAGGTTATTGTTATCGGTGAGAGGTTCCATCCAGAGATAAAAGGGATACTCGGAACAATCCACGGGACCTGCAGGGTCGTAAACGAAATAGGGGACCTGTTGACACTGCCAAAATTTAAAAGGGCAGGTGTGATTGTCCAGACTACAGAATCCCTGTATAAGTTGAAGGAGATAGTTTCTGCGCTCCTTGAAAAAGCAGATGAATTAAAGGTTTACAATACCCTCTGTATTCATACAATGAGACGTCAGGAAGAGGCAGTAAAATTAGCCAGAGATGTGGATGTCATGCTTGTTGTGGGCGGGCACAACAGCGCCAATACCCGCCGGCTTTATGAACTCTGTAAAAAAATTGTGCCTGCGTATCAGGTGGAATCTGCAGCAGAACTGGAACTGAAATTGAAAAGAAACAAGAGGTTAAGGGAAATTTTAAAGAGTAAAAAGAAAGCAGGTATTGTTTCAGGTACCTCAACGCCATATACTTCAATTAAAGAATTAATGAAAAAATTAAAGAAGATTTGAGGAGTGAAGAATGGAAAGCGTGGTGGATTTGAAGAAGGAGTATGAGGAAACCCTCGGGAGGGTTAAGGAGCTTAAGGAAGGAAGCATAATAAAAGGCAGGATTGTCCATGTGGATAAGGAGGATGTGCTGGTAGACATCGGGTATAAATCAGAGGGTGTCATACCTCTGAGAGAGTTTTATAGAAAGGGCAGGAAAAATGCCCGGGAGATTAAACCCGGAGAGGAAATTGATGTGTTGGTGCTCAACAAAGAGGATGAAGCAGGAAGAATGCTCCTCTCTTATGAAAAGGCAGTGTTAATTCAGGGATGGAAAAAGGTGACACAGGCCTTTGAGAATAAAGAGGTAATTGAGGGAAAGATACTGGGTGAAAAGAAGACCTCTGGAGGAAACACGGTAGGATTTACAGTAGAGATAGAAGGCATAAAGGGATTCCTGCCACTTTCAAATGTAGACATAGAGAGGGTGAAAAATCCCAGAGAATATATTGGAAAAACAGTTGAGTTAAAAATAATAGAAATTGACCAGAATACCCATAATGTGGTCTGTTCGAGGAAGGTATTACTGGAAGAACAGAGGAAGAAATTAAGGGAATCCCTTTTTAACTCCCTGGAAATTGGACAGGTTCGTGAAGGAACAGTGAAAACAATTACCTCCTTTGGAGCATTTGTAGATTTAGGTGGCGTGGATGGACTTGTACATCTGGATGATTTAAGCTGGGGAAGGAAAAAACCGGAGGATGTCCTCCAGGTCGGGCAGAAGATAAAGGTTATGGTATTAGATTTTAATAAAGAGAGCGGGAAGATAGCCCTGGGAATAAAGCAGATGAAGCCGGATCCCTGGAACAAGGTAGATGAGAAATACAGGGCTGGCCAGAAGGTTAAGGGGCGGGTTGTCACAGTTGCTCCTTTTGGAGTTTTTGTGGAATTAGAAGAAGGTATTGAAGGGCTTGCACGTCTTGAGGACCTGACATGGGACCGCAGTGTAAAATCTCCATCTGAAATTTTAAAAGAGGGCGAAGAGGCTGAATTTATGATTCTTTCCCTGAATAAACCGGAAAGAAAGCTTGCACTGGGATTGAAACAGACCCAGCCTGACCCCTGGTTTGCTACTGCCCAGAAATATCCGCCAGGAACAAAGGTGAAGGGTAAGGTTGTAAAACTGACAAATTTTGGTGCATTTGTGAGAATAGAGGATGGACTGGATGGACTCATAAGGCTTAAGGATATATCATGGACAAAGAAAATAAAACATCCTTCAGAAGTTTTTACAAAGGGTAAGGAGATAGGGGCTGTGGTGCTGAAGGTGGATATGGAAAATAAAAAAATTGCACTCGGGATGAAACAGTTGGAACCTTCCCCGTGGGATAAATATAAAAAAGGTGGGTATGTCCGGGGCAAGGTTATAAGGATTGATGACTTCGGTGTATTTGTGGAGTTGGAAGAGGGGATAGAGGGTTTTGTTCATGTTTCTGAGTTGAGCAAGAAATATGTGGAGAAGCCACAGGATATAGTTTCAGTGGGACAGGTGCTTGACCTGAAAATACTGAAGGTGAATTCAAAGGACAAAAAAATGGAATTGAGTCTGAAGGGATATATTGAGGACCAGGAGAAGGCAGAGGTGAGCAGTTTTATTTCAAGCCAGGAAAGGGACAGGACAACCCTGGGTGACATAATAAAGGAATCAAGAAAGAAATAAAAAAGGGTACAGGCTGCTTTTTCAATGAAAAAGGTTGTGCAGTTTGGAGCAGGAAATATCGGGCGGGGTTTTCTGGGGCAACTTTTCTTTGAATCCGGATATGAGATTGTATTCGTAGACATAAAAGAAGATATCCTCACCCTCCTGAATGAAAGGCATTCTTATCCCCTGAGGATTGTGGGAGACAACCCCCGGGAACTTATTATCAAAAATGTCCGTGCTATAAACTCAAAAAATGCTGGTGCTGTGGCAGAGGAAATTTCAAATGCAGACCTCCTTGCCACTGCTGTTGGCGCAGGTGCTTTAAAATCCATAGCACCCCTTATCGCAAAAGGTTTTGAGAGAAGAATTAAAGCAGGCAATGAATCTCCTTTAAATGTGATAATCTGTGAAAATCTGATGAATGCAAGAGAGATATTCAGGGAGATGGTTTTGAAAAATCTGGATTCTTATTATCAGAAATATATAAATCAAAAGATGGGCTTTGTGGAGGCAGTTGTCAGCCGTATGGTTCCAGTAATTCCACCTGAATTGAGCAAACAGGACCCGCTGCTGATTCTTGCAGAGGCATACAAAGAATTGCCTGTGGACAGGTTCGGTTTCAGGGGTAATATTCCTGAGATTGTCGGTGTCAAGCCCATTGATAACTTCCATGCATATGAGGAGAGAAAACTATTTACACATAATGCAGGTCATGCTATTGCAGCATATCTGGGATACAGGAAGGGCTATACCTATATCTATGAGGCAATAGGAGACAGGGAAATCCACAAAACTGTGATGGGCGCAATTATGGATGAGAGCGGCAGCGCACTGATTAAAAAACACAAATTTGACCCTGAGGATTACAGGGCGCATGTGCTGGATTTGATTCACAGATTTTCAAATACAGCACTCAGGGATACAGTTGTGAGGGTTGGAAAGGACCCGATAAGGAAGCTGCAACCCAACGACAGGCTCATTGGTGGAGCAAGACTCTGTCTTGAATACAAAATTATGCCCGTAAATTTTATAAAGGGCATCAGGGCAGCCCTTGCATACGATAACCCGGATGATAAAGAAGCAGTAGAACTGCAGTCTCTTTTGAAAGTCAGGGGTCTGGATGCAGTGCTTCAGGAAATCTGTGGCTTGGACCAGAAACAGGATGGACTGCTTTTTCAAATGATAAAAAATCCTGTAAAATGAGAATATCAGCGTGCAGGGTTTGTTTCCTGCAGGAAAGGAGAAGCTATGAAATTTTTCATTGATACTGCAAATGTGGATGAGATAAAGGAGGCAGTGGAACTGGGAATCATTGATGGTGTAACTACAAATCCAACACTTGTTGCAAAAACAGGGCGCAGCTTAAAAGAGGTGATTTCAGAGATTGTAAGGATTGTGGACGGACCTATCAGCGTTGAGGCAGTGAGTCTTAAGAAGGACCAGATTGTTGAAGAAGCAAGGGAACTCTCCAGGCTCCATAAAAATATTGTGGTAAAGATTCCGTTTATCCCGGAAGGAGTGAAGGCAGTAAAGGTTTTAAGCAGGGAAGGAATAAAGACAAATGTCACACTTGTTTTCAGTCCTAACCAGGCTCTTATTGCTGCAAAGGTAGGAGCAAGTTATGTGAGCCCTTTTATAGGAAGGCTGGATGATATAAGTCATGTGGGAATGGATCTGGTCAGGCAGATAGTTACAATTTATAAAAATTATGGGTTTAAAACAGAGATTATTGTAGCCAGCGTGCGCAATCCGGTACATGTAGTTGAAGCATCCCTTGCAGGCGCTCATATAGCTACAATTCCTTTTGATGTTGTTCAGAAGCTATTCAGGCATACACTCACTGACGTAGGTTTGAAAAAGTTTCTTGAGGACTGGGAAAAAGTCCCCAGATAAAAAACAGGCTACTTTTAAAGAAGAAGGGAAATTTTTATACCACGGATAGATTGTCTAATGCCAGACATTGTGGTAGACCGTCCAAAAACAGAGGAGAAAAAGTAGCCTGTCCCCCTTTTGGGAGGAGAAATGAAGGCAGCTGTGTTAGAGAAAATTGAGGATTTAAGGATAAAGGATATCCCGGTTCCCAGCCCGGGTCCTTTAGAGCTGGTTATAAAGGTGAAGGCATGTGCAGTCTGTGGTACGGATGTTAAGGTTTATCATTCAGGGCACAGGCACATCAGATTTCCCAGGGTTACAGGGCATGAAGTTTCAGGCGAAATAGTTGAAGTCGGGAAAGAAATAACTGCCTACAGAAAAGGACAGAGGGTTGCTGTTGCCCCTGCTGTTCCCTGTGGCGAGTGCTATTACTGCAGACGTGGTATACAGGGAATGTGCGATAATCTCACCGCAATCGGCTATCACTATGATGGAGGATTTGCAGAATATATGCTTGTTCCTGAGCCAGCTGTAAGGAATGGATGTGTGAATGAACTGCCACCCAATTTATCATTTGAAGAGGCAGCGATTGCAGAGCCGCTTGCCTGCGTGATTAACGGTCAGGAACTGAGTAGAGTGAAACTCGGAGATACTGTTGTAGTGATAGGAGCAGGTCCCATAGGCTATTTTCATCTTGACCTTGCAAAATCCAGGGGCGTGGCAAAAACAATTTTAGCCGAGGTTTCCCGGGAAAGGCTGGATGCTGCAAAAGCTCAGAATAAGGCAGATGTTTATATTAATCCTGCCAGTGAAGACCTGACAAAAAGGGTTATGGATGAGACAGAAGGAAGGGGTGCTGAGGTTGTGATTGTTGCCTGCTCTTCCGGAAAGGCGCAGGAGCAGGCGCTTCAACTTGTTGCAAAACGCGGGAACATAAATTTCTTTGGAGGTCTTCCAAAGGATAAGCCCTATATTAATTTTGATTCAAATCTTGTCCATTACAGGGAATTCTATGTTGTTGGTACCCACGGCTCATCTCCCAGGCACAACCAGCTTGCATTGAAATTAATTGCACAGGGAAAGATTGAGGCAAAAAAATATATTACAAAGGAATTGCCACTTGACAGGGTTCTGGAAGGTATTTTGACAGTTGAGAAAGCCCAGGGCCTTAAAACAGTGATAAAGCCATGAAGTGCAGCACAAGTTTCATAACCCGAAAGGAGTAAAAAATGGACCTGACAAAAGAAGAGGCAAGAAAACTGCTGAAGCAGATGTATGAGATAAGATTTTTTGAAGACAAGATTATGGAATTGCTGGCGCAGAATGTCATTGATGGTGGCTCCCACCTTTATGCAGGGGAAGAGGCTGTAGCAGTTGGTTCCTGTGCTGCTATAGAGCCAGAAGACTGGATAGCCAGTACTCACCGCGGGCATGGCCATGCTATTGCAAAAGGTGGAAAAATAAATGAGCTTATGGCAGAAATTTTTGGAAAAGCTACAGGATGCTGTAAGGGAAAGGGCGGTTCTCTACACCTGGCAGACCCCAGCACAAGAAACCTTGGTGCTACAGGGATTGTTGGAGCAAATATACCTGTAGCTGTAGGAGCAGCACTTGCCCTGAAGAAAGATAAAAGCAGGAATGTAGTGCTGTGTTTTTTTGGAGATGGAGCCATAAACCAGGGAGTATTCCATGAATCAATGAATATGGCAGCTATATGGAAATTGCCTGTTGTATTCATCTGTGAGAATAACCTCTATGGGATGTCAGGTGCTGTCAGCAGGGTGACAACTACAAATGACCTCTATACCAGGAGCTGTGCATATGGAATTCCTGGAGAAGCAGTAGACGGGATGGATGTTCTGGCAGTGAGGGACAGTGTGAGAAGGGCAGTTGAGAGGGCACGAAATGGAGAAGGCCCAACACTTATAGAATGCAAGACATACCGCTATTATGGACATTCCCGTTCTGACCCCAGGGTATACCGCACAAGAGAAGAAGAAAAGGAATGGCAGGCAAAAGACCCTATTTTAAGATTCAGGGGTAAGGTTATATCAGATGGAATCCTTACAGAAAGTGAATGTGATGGAATTCAGGCAGAGGCAAAGCAGGAGATTGAAGATGCAGTCAGGTTTGCAATGAACTCACCCTGGCCAAAGCCTGAAGAGGTTACACAGGATTTATTTGCATAATTGAAGCGGTGAATTCATTATAGATAGAGGAGGAGATTTTTTATGAGAGAAATAACATACTGGCAGGCACTGAATGAGGCATTGCAGGAAGAGATGGATAGAGACCCCAATGTATTTTTAATAGGGGAAGACATAGGAGTTTATGGAGGGGCATATGGAGTTACACGCGGGCTGCTTGAAAAATATGGTCCTGACAGGGTTATGGATACTCCGATTTCAGAATCCGCAATTACAGGAGCTGCAATTGGAGCTGCAATGATGGGAAAGCGTCCTGTAGCAGAAATTATGTATGTGGATTTTATGGGGCAGGCAATGGACCAGCTCTGTAACCAGGCAGCAAAAATAAGATATATGTTTGGCGGTTTGTTTAAAGTGCCTATGGTTATACGCACAGAGGGTGGGGCAGGAAGGACCCTTGGAGCGCATCACTCTCAGAGTCTCGAACACTGGTTTACAGGTGTTCCAGGGCTGAAGGTGGTTATGCCTTCTACCCCTGCAGATGCAAAGGGCCTGTTAAAAGCAAGCATCAGGGATGACAACCCTGTTGTTTTTATTGAACATAAAATGCTGTACAAGGAGAAGGGACCTGTTCCGGATGGTGAACACATTGTGCCGCTTGGTGTTGCAGATATAAAAAGGGAAGGAAGGGATGTCAGCGTCATTACCTATTCCCGCACAGTGCTTTATGCCTTACAGGCAGCAGAGGAACTGAGACAGGAAGGGATTGAAATTGAAGTTGTGGATGTGAGAACATTGATACCACTGGATATCCAGACAATAGTAAAATCTGTTGTCAAGACTAACCATGTTGTAATAGCACATGAGGCATGCAAGACAGGTGGATTTGGTGGAGAAATAGGTATGCAGATTATAGAAAACGCTTTTGATTATCTGGATGCACCTATAAAAAGGGTTGGAGCAATAGATGTTCCCATTCCGAAAAGCCCTGTACTTGAACAGTATGTAATCCCTACAAAAGAAAATATAATTCAGGCAGTAAAAGAAGTGCTTGCCTGAAAGCGAAAAAAATTTCAGGAGGTTGCTGTGGTTATTGAAATAAAAATGCCAAAACTTGGCGAGACTATGGAAGAAGGTGTGATTTCCAAATGGAGAAAAAAAGAAGGAGAAAGGGTTGAAAAGGGCGAGATTTTATTTGAGGTTATGACAGATAAAGCCAATTTTGAAGTTGAATCTCCTGAAGGAGGAATACTGCGCAAGATTCTTGCAAAGGAAGAAGAGACAGTTCCTGTGACAAGGGTCATTGCATACCTTGCCTCTTCCATGGATGAGGCGATTCCTGAAGCACCTCTTCAGGAGGCACCCGGCCCTGCCAGGCCATTACCTCAGGCAGTGCCAGAATCTTCTTCTCCTGTGGCTACACCGTTTATGGTGCAGGGTGGTGAAGGAAGAATTAAGGCGTCTCCTCTTGCAAAAAAACTGGCGAGAGAAAAGGGTATTGACCTGTCAGGTATAAAAGGCTCAGGTCCTGGCGGAAGAATTGAGAAAGAAGATGTGTTGAAAGCGATTGAGGAAGGGACAGTATCTCTGGAAGAGAAGGAATTTACAGCAGAAACAATTTCTATTTCTGAAGGAGCAGATACAATTCCTGTTACAGGGGTAAGAAAAATTATTGCTGAAAGAATGACCCGGGCAAAAAGGGACATTCCGCATTTCTATCTGGATACTGAAGTGGATTTGACAGATGCAGTGGAAATGCGTGCAAAACTGAAAGCAGAGGCAAAATATTTTTCACATAACGATTTGATTATAAAGGCTGTTGCAGAAGCGCTGAAGGTGTTTCCTGTAGTCAATGGTTTTTTCAGTTTAGACAGGATTGTCCTGAATCCGCATATTAATGTAGGTATTGCAGTGGCAAGGTCTGCAATTTACAAAACTTCTAAGGGTGTAGATATGGAAGTGGGTGAGCTTGTGGTGCCTGTGCTCAGGGATGCAGATAAGAAGAATATCTTTGAAATCGCTCAGGAGTCAAAGGAATTAATTAAAAAAGCAAGGGAAAACAAATTGAGTCTTGATGAATTGTCAGGTGGTACCATTACTGTTTCAAACCTCGGAACAATGGGTATAGATGCATTCAGGGCAATAATCAATCCACCCCAGGCAACACTGCTTGCTGTTGGCGAGATTAAAAAAAGGCCCGCAGTTATTAATGACAGAATAGAAATCCGTTCAACTATAAAACTTTCCCTTTCCTGTGACCACAGGATTGTGGATGGTGCACTGGGTGCGCGTTTCCTGCAGAAGATAAAGGAATTACTGGAAAATCCTGAAGTGCTTCTGTGATAAAAAAGGAGGGCAGATGCGTTATATAATTTCTGGTATTGCTCTGTTTGGGCTCCTGTGTTCAACAGTGTTTGCAGCTAATCCTACAGTGCACGGGCTTCCTCCTCCTGCTAAACCGCAGAGGGTGAGTGCAGCAGAGGGATTTCCTCCACTTCCACTTCCGGTGGTTCCTATGAGGCGCTCTGAGCAGAAAAGACCCCCACAGCCTCTTGCGCTGGTGGCAAAGATTAAAACTGGTTCGGGAGACCAGTGGAGGGGAACCATTGCAGACATAAAACAGCTTCTTTCCTATGCCTCTCCGAGATTGAATGTTTCCTACACGAGTACTGAACTTTCTCTTAAGGAATTTTCCTATGACCCCAGAACCCTGCCAATTATTTATTTTACCGGACATCAGCGTCTGCATTTCAGTGCGGACGAAATTGCAAGACTGCGCCAGTATCTTTTTGATGGCGGAACAATTATAGGGAATGCCTGCTGTGGAAATATGCCTTTCTACACTTCCTTTAAAGAGGAGATGAAGAAGATTCTTCCTGACAGACCCATGGTTATACTTCCACCCGAGCATCCCATCTACAGCGCATACTATACAATTGAGAATCTTGGCTATCGCAAACCCGAGACAGGCTTTGCAAATAATGCCCCTGTGGTCCGGGCAGCGCCAAACTTAGAAGGAATAAATATCGGGTGCCGTACAGCAGTGCTCCTGAGCAGGGCTGATATGGCAGCAGGCTGGGACGAGCTTATAGTGCCAACAGCAGAGTTTATAATTGAGCCCGAGGATGCCCTGAAACTTGGCACGAACATACTCGCGTACTGCCTTGCTTTCCACCAGGCTGCACAGCAGTTCAATAAAATGCCTGTTTACGAGGATGTGGAAAAGGAAAAAGGAGGGGAATTTGTATTCGCCCAGGTGATGCACAACGGAGATTGGGATCCGCATACCGGTGCAGTTTCCAGGTTTATAAAGAAGGTAAAGGAGAACACTTCAAGTGATGTAAAGTTTGTGAGGGTGAAGGTGGACCTTGCAAAACAGGACCTCTTTTCATATCCATTTCTCTATATCACCGGGCATTACGATTTCAGGCTTAGCCAGGAGGAGATTGCAAACCTTTCAAGCTATTTAAAGAGGGGTGGATTTCTCTTTGCTGTCAGCTGCTGCGGAAGTGCTGATTTTGACCGTGCCTTCAGGAGGGAGATAAAAAGAGTTCTTCCAAACTATGAGCTCAGAGCCCTGGGCACGGCCCACACAATCTTTGATTCCTTCTATACCATAGAAAATGTAAAATATACCAAAAAGGCAGAACTGATTCATCCGGGGATAAGCACACCCTACCTGGAGGGAATTGAGATTGAAGGAAGCCTGGCAGTTGTTTACAGTCCCTATGGCCTTACCTGGGATGAGCAGGTGCGTCCATATAGCATTGCGGTAATGCCTGAAGACAGTCTGAAGCTCGGTATAAACACCCTGGTTTATGCTCTTTCACATTGAAGAACGGGCACCGGACAATGGCTGATGGACGGTTTCAATTTGTATCAGGAGAAAAATAATGATTATACCTGTTTTTTTGATTATAGCCGGACTTCTTACAAATGGCGGGTTTGAAGAAGGAAAAGAAGCACCTGCAGGGTGGCGGGTGGGAACTGTGGGGGATGTATCCGGAAAGGTGAGGTGGGGAAAGAACATTGTATTTGACAATAAAATTTCTGAGTCAGGCAGGAGCTTAAAATTCTTGATGAACGAACCTGCTTCAGAATTCAGCTCAATAGCAGCCAATGAAGGGTTTGGTTTTGAATCGGATTTAATTCCAGTAGAATATGGTCGGAAATATCTTATTTCAGCTGATGTAAGGGGTGAGGGAAAGAGGCCCGGAGCGCCACTGCCCTCTGTAATTATTTTTGTAAAGGGTTTCAAAGACGACCCTGTAAAGGGAAAGGTTATGGTGTACCAGTTCCAGATGGACTGCGAACTGAAAAAGCCAGGAGAATGGAAACATTTTGAAAGAGGGAAACCACCCCACATGGTATCCCCCTCCCTCATAGAATTGAGACATTGACTTAAAGCTGGAGAAGTTAGAACAGACAGAAATTTTTTGAGCCAGTAGTTCATCTAAGTCAACAGGAGGAAGTCT